>ERZ779889.618-NODE-618-length-43050-cov-5.252169_pt1 | contig 43050 bp, 53 predicted proteins | sample MGYA00511030_ERZ779889 | MGnify/ENA primary metagenome ERZ779889 (study PRJEB29588, sample SAMEA2160616) | human gut metagenome | biome: human gut; feature: human-associated habitat; material: faeces | place: Denmark | collected 2008/2010 ... | reverse complement strand
TTTGGGATTGGTTACTGCAAGAGCATAGCCCATGGCTACGGCCGCATCAACGGCATTGCCGCCTTCAGCTAATATTTGCATGCCGACTTCATCAGCAAGGTCGCTGGTAGAAACAGCCATGCCGGTTGTAGTGTTGCGCAGCGGCGGATAGGCTGCTGCATTGGCCTGTGGCATAAAGGAGCCGGCCAGAAGAGACAGTCCGCAGAAGGCAGCGGCAATTTTTCCTGCCAGTTTGCGCATGCCGTGTAATTTTAATTTAGACATATCATTTCCCCTTCCAAAAAATAATAAAAGATGACGGCAACTGCTTTGTCATCTTATATGTAAGAATACATAATTATTAAAAAAATGTCAAGATTTGTGAATAAAAATGCAAATGATTTTTTCTGCGCCGGAGCGGCATTTATTTTACATAATTTTATTTAGCAACAGCTTACCAAAATAGTGCAAAACAAAGCGGCAGTGTGATATAATAGAACAGGTTATTTATTAAACTTACATAAATTTTTAGGAGGCGTACTAATGAAGGTAACAGTAAAAGATGTTGAACACATCGCCGGGCTTTCCCGTTTAACGATTCCGGAAAGCGAAATGGAAAAATTTACCGAACAGTTTAACCAAATCCTCAATTATGCCGATATTCTGCAAAAAGTAAATACGGAAGGCATTGAGCCGACTCCGTATGTACTGCCGGTAAGCAATGCTTTCCGCGAGGACGTTGTACAGCCGGGCGTATCCCACGAAGATGCGCTTAAAAATGCGCCTGCCGTTTATAACGACGGCTTTAAAGTACCGCGTGTAATCGAATAACAGAAGGAGGAACAACTGTGGATTTATATAAATTAACAGCCCACGAGCTGCACGATAAACTTGTCAGCAAGGAAATCAGCTCCGTGGAGCTTACTGAAAATGTATACAGCCGCATTGATGAAGTTGAAGATAAAGTTAAGGCTTATGTAACTCTTGATAAAGAAAACGCACTGGCTCAGGCTGCCAAAGTTGATGCCAAAATTGCCGCAGGCGAAACCATTGCTCCACTGGCAGGCATTCCGGGCGCAATTAAAGATAACATTTGCACCAAAGGCCTTTTAACTACCTGCTCCAGCAAAATGCTGGCCAATGTAGTGCCTATTTATGATGCGCATGTTATTACCAAACTGCGTGCTGATGATGCTGTATTTACCGGCAAAACCAACATGGACGAATTTGCCATGGGTTCTACTACCGAAAGCTCTTACTTCCATAAAACCTACAATCCGTGGAACCTTGAACGTGTTCCTGGCGGTTCTTCCGGCGGCAGCGCCGCAGCTATTGCTGCAGGCGAAGCTATCTGGACTTTAGGCTCCGATACCGGCGGTTCCATCCGTCAGCCGGCTTCCTTTAACGGCTGCGTTGGCATTAAACCGACCTATGGCCGTGTAAGCCGTTACGGCTGCGTTGCGTTTGCATCTTCTCTGGACCAGATTGGGCCTATTACCCGCGACGTTACTGATGCTGCTATCGTGCTGAATACCATTTGCGGCAAGGACGAACACGATTCTACTTCTCTGCCGGTTGATGTTCCCGATTTCACTAAAGCCCTGCGCGCCGATGTTAAAGGACTGCGCATTGGCCTGCCGAAAGAATATTACGGCGAAGGCGTTGACCCGAAGGTTAAAGCTGAAATTGAAAAAGCCATTAAAACCTATCAGGATTTGGGTGCGGAAATTGTTGATGTTTCCCTGCCGCATACCGAATATGCAGTAATTACTTATTATATTATCGCTCCGGCGGAAGCAAGCGCAAACCTTGCACGTTATGACGGCGTGCGTTACGGTTTCCGTGCCGCCAACGCTACCAGCGCTCCGGAAATGACGAGATTAAGCCGCACCGAAGGTTTCGGTCCGGAAGTACGCCGCCGCATTATGCTCGGTACTTATGTTTTGAGCAGCGGTTACTATGATGCTTATTATAAAAAAGCAATGCAGGTACGTACCCTTATCCGCCGCGACTTTAACGAAGCATTTGAAAAATGCGATGTGCTTTTGACTCCGACTTCTCCGGTTGTTGCTTATCCGGTGGACGGCAAAATGGATCCGCTTTCCATTTACATGCTGGACGTAACCACCATTCCTGTAAACATGGCAGGCCTGCCGGGCATTTCCGTTCCCGGCGGCTTTGCAGACGGCATGCCGGTTGGTATGCAGCTTATCGGCAAAGTTCTGGACGAAGAAACCGTGCTGCGTGCAGCTTATACCTTTGAACAGGCAACTGACTTCCATAAAGCAATGGCACCGCTGGGAGGTAACAAATAATGAAAAACTATATTACAGTTATCGGCCTTGAAGTACATGCCGAATTAAAAACCAAAACCAAAGCATTCTGCTCCTGCTCTACCGAGTTCGGCAGCCTGCCGAACACACATGTATGCCCCGTGTGCCTTGGTATGCCGGGCGCATTGCCGGTGCTTAACAAACAGGTTGTAGAATTTGCTATCCGCACCGGTCTTGCACTGGGCTGCGATATTCAGAAATTCAATAAATTTGACCGTAAAAACTATTTTTATCCTGACCTTGCCAAAAACTATCAGATTTCCCAGTTTGACCAGCCGGTTTGCCTCGGCGGCCATATTGATATCGAAGTTGACGGCGTACCCAAACGCCTTGGCATTACCCGCATCCACATGGAAGAAGATGCCGGCAAACTGAATCACAGCGGCGCTACCATCAGCACCTCTGATTTTTCTTCCGTAGACTATAACCGTGCCGGCGTGCCGCTGCTGGAGATTGTTTCAGAGCCGGATATGCGCAGCGCCGAAGAAGCACGCGCTTATATGGAACAGTTAAAAGCTGTTTTGGAATACATTGATGTTTGCGACTGCAAAATGCAGGAAGGCAGCCTGCGCTGTGATGCCAACATTTCCATTATGCCCGAAGGCGCAACTGAATTCGGCACCCGTGCCGAAATTAAAAACCTTAACTCTTTCCGCGCACTGGTACGTGCCATTGAGTACGAAGTTGAACGCCAGAAAGCAATTTTGGAAGATGGCGGCCATGTAGTACAGGAAACCCGTACCTGGGACGAAGCAAACGGCGTAACTCTTTCCATGCGCAGCAAGGAAGAAGCGCACGACTACCGCTATTTCCCTGAACCGGACCTTGTACCGGTAGAAATTGACGATGCCTGGATTGAACGCGTACGTGCTGAACTGCCGGAACTGCCTGCACAGCGTTTGCAGCGCCTTGTTGAAAAACACGGCCTGCCTAAATATGATGCTTCCTTAATTGTTGCAACCAAAGCTATGGCAGATTATTTTGACGCTGCCTGCGCTAACAGCAAGGATGATAAAGGCGTATCCAACTGGATTTTGGGTGATGTTTCCGCATACCTCAACTCTGAAAACATTACCATCAGCGAATTCCCGATTAAACCGGAAAACCTCGGCGAACTGGTAACTTTAACCAAAGACGGCGTGCTCAGCAGCAAACTTGCTAAAAAGGTATTTGCCGAAATGCTGAAAGACAGCAGCAAAACCCCGAAACAGCTTGTTAAAGAGCTTGGTTTGGAACAGGTAAGCGACGAAGGCGCCATTGCCGCTATCGTTGATGAAGTTTTGGCTGAAAATCCGCAGTCCGTTGCCGATTACAAAGCAGGCAAAGATAAAGCTATCGGCTTCCTTGTTGGCCAGGTAATGAAAAAATCCCGCGGCAAAGCAAACCCGGGCATGGTAAACAAACTGCTGAAAGAAAAAATGCAGTAAAGGATATTTTATGAAACGCGATTTTGAATTTGAAGGCAGCGGCTTTGGTTATTTATGGCTTTGCATCTGGACAACGGTGCTTACGTTTTTAACCTTCGGGCTGTTCTTCCCCTGGGCGTACAGTGCGCAGCAGCGCTGGATATGCAGCAATACTTATGTGAATGGACGCCGTCTGCGCTTTGAAGGGACAGGCTTTGGCTTCTTCTTTCAATGGCTTTTGATAATGGTTTTAACCACCATTACTTTCGGCATCTATATTCCGTGGGGCTACTGCCAGTTTAAACGCTGGGAGACCCGCAATACAGTATTTGACGATTAATTATGCCCGATTAAACGGCAGGTTCTCAGGAGCCTGCCGTTTTTTTACGTGCTTTTATTGCCACCAAAGTTTAAAGGCGGCAGGATTAATGCCAAAGGCGGCGAATTTAAGCAGTAACAGCAAAATTAAAGGAGGATAGCCTATGCGTAAAATTATTAAAGACTATCTGGCGAAAGAATATGACAACTATGTAAAAGATTTGGAAACGCTGACCAATATCGACAGCGGCAACGGCGATTTGGAAGGCACGACGGAGGCCAATAAATTTGTAGCGGCAAAAATGGAAGCACTCGGTGCAGAAACGGAGTTCCGTTATAATGACCGCGCCTGCCATTTAATTTCCCGCCTTAAAGGCAAAGGCACGCAAACAGTGCTTTTGGTTGCGCATGTAGATACGGTATTTAAACGCGGCGAAGCTGCCAAACGTCCCTTCTGCGTAGATGAAAACGGTTTTGCCTGGGGTCCCGGCGTTGGCGATGATAAGGCGACCGTAATGGAAGTTATTTATGGCCTGCAGGCACTGAAAGAAGCAGGCTTTGATGATTATAAAGAAATTATTTACTACACTAACGGCGAAGAAGAAGGCGGCAGCCCGACTGCAGAAGGCATTGTTGCAGAACTTTCTCAGCAGGCAGATTTTGCCGTAATTATGGATGTAGCGCGTCCGAACTGGGGCATTGTAACCCAGCGCAAAGGCAATGCCAAATATAAAATTACCGTTACCGGCAAAGGCGGGCATCACGGCAACGCATCGCAAAGCTGCGCCAATGCCATTCACCAGCTTGCCTATACCATTACCGAACTGCACAAACTGGCAAGCCCCATGCCCGGCAATCCGGAAGATTTTACCGCTAAAGCGCTTGAAGAACGCGGCATTACCGACAGCGGGCAGTTTATCCCGCCCAACACCGTCAATGTCGGCGTTATTGGCAGCACCAACGATAAAATCAGCGTAATTCCTGGCGATGCTTACTGCGAAGTAAACGTACGCTGCTTTGAAGTTGCTGAACAGCAGCGTCTTGATGCGGCAATTAAAGCGCTGGCAGATAAAATCGTTATCGCTGGAACTAAAGTGGAAGTTACCGGCGGCATCGTAACCGGTCCTATGGAAAAAACTCCTGCCGTGCAGAAAATGATTGACGTTTACAGCAGCGTTGTTGCCGAAGAGTTCGGTGGCAAAGTAAATGAATGGGTGGCAGGCGGTTTAACCGACGGCAACCGTACTGCAAAATTCATTCCGACACTTGATGCTTTGGGCGTAGAAAATTACGATGAGCATACAGACCATGAATCGGTAGATTTAAAAACTGCTGTACCGCGTACCGCAGCTTTTGCCATTACTCTGGCGGAACTTTTAAAAACAGGCGTAAAATAAAGCTTTAATATCAGTTTTAGCTGCTGTTATCAATAGTATATGTGTTTTCTTTGTAAAATACCGTCTAAAGTGTAAGAATGTTTACAAAAATAATTTCTACTATTTTAGTAGGAGTATTGCTATTTGCCTTAAAAGGGAGTATAATTAAACTATAGAAGCAATATGCTTTGACAACTCAATACAAAAACTTAGACGGACATATTTTTTAACCGAGACATTTCCTTCAAAAGTTATTTTAGAAGGAAATGTCTTTTTTTATACCGGAAAAGAGGTACAACAATGAAAAAACAATATAAATTTTTAACAGCGGGAACATTAATGGCCTTACTTGTTACCGGCTTTGCGCCTTATGCATATGCACAGGATTTGGATGGTACTGAAAGCGGAAAACAGGCACAAGTTAGTGACGGTATGAATTATGGGCATGTGTATGGCGTTTCAGACGGCACGCCTGACCCTGATACATGGAAGTTTGAAGATGCAGCGGCAGAAGGCGGCATCATAAAAATGAATGGCGGGCAGGCTTTTAATATGTATGGCGGGACGGCATATACCTTTGCCAGCCGTAAGGCAAATACTGCAGCTAACGGCAATACTGTTGATATCAGCGGCGGCAAAGTAGATATAGCGGTTTACGGTGGTATGGCAAATGGCTATAATACTGAAGCTTCCGGCAATATTATCAATATCAGCGGCGGCGAAATTGGCATTAACGATACAATTAAATATGCAGTTGTAGGCGGCTGGGCCAACAGCCTCGGCAAAGATGGCAATGCCCATGCCAAAGCCAATAATAATGCTGTTTTAATTACGGGCGGCGTTTTAAAAAGCGGCATTTATGGTTCTTTTGTGCAGGGATATGACACGGAACAGTTTGAATCCAATAACAATACTGTTAATATCAGCGGCAACGCCAAGGTAAGCGGCGATGTATATGGAGGTTATATTTTTGCAAAAAATTATGCAAGCGGATTGGAAGTTAAAACAGGCAGCGCCAATAATAATAAAGTCATTATCAGCGGCAGCGCAGACATTGCCGGCGCCAGGCTGCATGGTTCCAATATTAACGGAACGGGCAATGAACTGATAATTAACGGCTGGCATGGCGCGGTAAGTTCTATAGATGGATTTAACGCAATCCGTTTTAACGATGTGAAATGGCAGAACAACGGCACTGTTGTCAACATAAATGACGGCAGCGCGGCTGATTTGCATGGCACGGAAATTGATGCCGGGCATATCAATTTTACGGACAGCAAAGCAATTAATGCCAACGGAAGGATGGTTTTAATTCATTCTGAAAATGATGAGCACGAACTGGATGATGCCAAAGTGCAATCCGGCGGCTTTACGGCGGGCGTTGCTGTGCAGGGTTCCGGGGAAGCGGTTTTGCAGAATGGTGACTTGGTTTATAAAATTACTGATATCAAAACAGCAAGGCAAACTAATCTTGTTGCCGAAAACCGTGCTGTTGCAGCAGCATTTATTAATCAGGGCACAGATTTAATCAGCGACAGCCTGGATACTTTAAGCCGCGGCGATAATTACGGCATTAAAACTTTTGCCGCTGTACATGGCAATAGCAGTAAATATGATGTGAACAGTGATTTAAAAATTAATGGCTGGAGCACTATCGCAGGTGTTGGCAATTCTGATAAGTTTACAGACGGTGATGAGTTTAGCTGGGGCGTATTTTATGAAAATGGCAGCGGCAATTACAGAACGTATAACGATTTTAACAACGAATTTTTCCGCGGCGACGGCAGCCTTGTTTATAATGGCGGCGGCATTGCGGCACGTTACGAAAATGCCAACGGCGTTTATACGGAAGGTTCGCTGCGCGCTGGTACATTAAAGAGTGAAATGGATAATGCTTTGCGTGACGGCGCAGGCAATTATTACGGCTATGAAAGTGACAGCGCTTATTATGGAGCGCATATCGGTGTTGGTAAAATAATCAGCTTAAACGATAACAGCGATTTGGATGTGTACGGTAAATTCTTCCATACCTATACCGAAGGTGACAGCTTTAGCGTAGCCAACGATGAGTTTGAGTTTGACAGCATTACCAGCGACCGCCTGCGTATTGGCGCAAGGGTTAATACCAATAAAGAAAACGCTTTCAGTATTTACTATGGGTTGGCATATGAATATGAATTTAACGGCGATGCCGATATGCGCACGCAGAATTTAAGTGCGCCGCAGCAAAGCCTGCAAGGCAGCAGTTATATCGCAGAACTTGGCTTTAATTATCAGCCCACGCCGGAAAGTCCGTGGAGTTTCGACTTAAACATGCGCGGTTATGCCGGTGAGCGAGAAGGCGGCAGCTTTAGCGTACAGGCAACGTATACGTTTTAAGTGAAAAAATAGCTTAATAAGAATAAAATAAAAAAGATGGCATTTTAAGATGCCATCTTTTTTATAATGTCGTATCGCGGAACAATTGGTTTATCATTTGCCTGCTGCCGATAATCCATAAGATATCGCCGTTATTAATAACGAATGAAGCATCAGGGTCTAAAATTGTGTAATTGCCGCGTTCAAGGCCCAGTGCCAGCCATTTGCCTTTAGAGAGCGTATCGGATTTTTTCAGTGTGCTTTTGGCAAGCGGTGATGCTGATGTTACAGGCATGGCGTAGCATAAAAGCTGTTCATGCTCTTTGCGGTTGTCTGCTTCCTGCTGCAAAAACTGGTGCAGTGTAACAGGCTCGGCAATTTTGTTAAGCCCCAAGCCCATATTGCTTATTGCTGCATCAAAGGTGCGCAGCACATAAAGCGGCGCGGTAATTAAAAGTTTATCACCGGCGCGCAGTACGGTATGTCCCGAAGGTATTGGCTGATAGCCATGAGAATTATGTATTTCGATAACGAAAATTTTGTAAATACGGTGTACATCCAGGCGGCGTATGCTCCAGCCAACCCAGGGTGAGTTTTCGGCAATTTCGTAACCGCAGGTGTAAAGCTTTTCATCAAGCCACATACCGTGCCGTGCAGATGCGCGTTTTTGTGCGGCTGCAGCCAGATTTTCGGCATTGAGGTTGATTAAAAACTGTGATTCGATTTGCAGATAGCGGCTAACAAGGTAATCTGATGAATAAATCAGCTTTGCCAGCACTACTGCCGCGATAATGGCTAAACTTATATGCAGTCCGAGCATGGAAGTGAACACCTGCATAATAAAGAACATGCCGATTGCTGCCTTAACAAACATTAAAACAAGTATCAGCAGGCGGTTGCTGCGTTTTTGGAACCACAGGCCGGCAACAAGGTCACGCCTGCCAAGGCGGCTGACCATAAGCGCAGCCAAAAACGGCGACATAAACAGCAATGTGGCCGCGGCGGCTGTAAAATTACTGATTGGAGCCTGCAAATATTTCTGGCAGTACGGGAGAATTGTATGAGTGCCGATATACGAGATAAAAATTAAAATTACGGCGTAAATAATAATGCGGGTAAAGTAAATTTGCAAAAAGTTTTTCCACTCGCTTTGCTGAGTGCTGCTTTTATTATCGCGGTGCGCTTCAATAAGCATAACGGCCGTTTTTTTAGGCAGGCGGCGCAGCAGTTTGCGGTAAACTTTACCGGCGTTAAGTAAAACATGTGGCGTTAAAAAGATAGTAAGTACAGAAACCGTAACAAATACCGGGTATAAAAAGCTGCTTGTTAAGCCGTATCCGGAACCGATATTGGCGACGATAAAGGCAAATTCACCAAGCTGCGTCAGCGAAAAGCCGCACTGCATGCTTGTTTTTAATGGTTGCCCGGAGAGCATAACGCCGAGTGATGTGAAAAGGCATTTGCCAAAAATAAGCGTTAATGAAAGCGCGATAATGGTTGCAAAATTACCGCTGACAACGGAAGGGTCTACCATCATGCCGACAGATACGAAGAAAATGCCGGAGAATAAATCTTTAACCGGTTCAAGCAGCATTTTAGTGCGTTTGGTGTAAATAGTGCCGGACAGCAGCGTGCCCATCAAAAATGCGCCGAGTGCAGAGCTGAAACCCATTTTGGAAGCAAGCACAACCATGCTCAGGCATAAGCCGAGCGACACTATGAGCAGCGTTTCATCATTAAAATATTTGCGCGTTTGTTTAAAGAAACTTGGCAGGAAATAAATGCCGATAATAAAGCAAATAATAAGGAAAAACGCCAACAGACCAATGCTTTGCAGCATGGACATAGCCGAAATAGCACTGCCAGCTGCGGCAACGGTGGAAAGCACAACCATCATAATAATGCCGGAAATATCTTCCAGTACCAAAATGCCAAAAGCAATGGGGGCAAAGGCTTTTTTCAAAAGATTCAGTTCGCCGAGCGTTTTGCTGACAACGGCTGTGGAACTCATGGTAAGCATGCAGCCGGTAAAAATGCTGTCCGTAATGCTCCAGCCTAAAAGCTGGGCACAGGCAAAGCCAAGGCAGGCAATGCCGGTAAATTCAGTTACGGCAGCAATAATTGCCGTATTGGCAGTGCTTTTTATTTTATTAAAATTATAATCAAGCCCAAGGTCAAATAAAATAAAGATAACGCCTATATCAGCCCAGATGGTAATATTGTCGCTGTCGATAACGTTGGGCAGCAGCGTAAAATGAGGGCTTGCTAAAAAACCGGCCAGCATATAACCTAAAATAAGCGGCTGGTTTAGTTTTTTACATAAAATTGTGGCAAGCCCTGCCAGTGTTAAAATCATGGCAAGGTCGCTGATAAGCGGTACTAAATGGTTCAAGGCAAACCTCCGTAAAAGGCAGGGCAAAATTAAAGCCGCAGCCTTACATGATATGATATAATTATTTTGGAAAGGAGTTGCTTATGCAGACTATTCAGAAAGATTGCCGCACGGAAATAGTAATAGAAAAATCACGCTTTATCTGTACTTTAAAAAAAGTAAACAGCGAAGAAGAAGCACAGGAGTTTATAAAAAGCACCAAAAAAGAATTTTGGGATGCTACGCATAACTGCTCTGCTTATATTATAAACGATATGCAGCAAAGGTCCAGCGATGATGGCGAGCCCTCCGGTACAGCCGGTGTGCCGATGCTGGAAGTTTTGCGCAAAAAAGATTTAAGCGGTGTGGCTGCCGTGGTAACACGTTATTTCGGCGGCATTAAGCTTGGCGCAGGCGGGCTGGTGCGCGCATATACCAACAGCGTTGCCGGTGCGGTTGAGGCGGCAGGCATTGCCCGCCGTGTGGAAATGACAGTATTTGCCTTAAGCGCGCCTCCCGGTGAAGCAGGGCGCATTATGAACAAGCTGTATAATCAAAATATTTTTACGGTAAACGGCGCCGAATACGGCGAGCGCGTGCATATACTTCTTTATATGAAGCGCAGCCAGAAGGCCGAAGCCGAAGAATGGCTGACAGCAACGCTGAACCGTCTTGTTGAACTTATTGAAGTAAAAACGGAATTTGTGGAAGTGCCGGTATAATTACAGTATATTTTTTAATTCAGTACTGTTTTTTACAATAATAACACCAGCGTTTTGCATTTCTGCAATTGCTGCGGCAACGGTGTCCGGCGCAATGCCGCGGCAGGCTGCCAGATTAAGGATAACCTTAAAGCCTGCACGCGCTAATTGCAGTACGGTATTTTTAACGCAGTAATCAGTGGCAAGGCCGCCGCAGATAACGGCTTTTATGCCATGCTGCTGTAAAAATTCAATGACGCCGGTAGAAAGAGTGTCTTTTAAATCGTGGTAGCATGCGCCGTAAGGATGCTTATCAGGTTCAATGCCTTTATAAACCTGAAAGGCGTATGCGGACGGGTCAAGGCCCGGTATAAATTCAAAACCTCTGGTGCCTACAATGGCGTGGCTTGGCCAGTATAAATCGCTGTCGGCATAACCGCATACGGGCGTCAGCGGAGCATGTTCGCTGTCAGCGATCCAGACGGCGTTCGGGCTGTGTGCATCACGGGAGGCAACGCGCAATGCGGCAAATTCAGCCTGGGCATTCAGTTCGGCGGCAATTTCATCTCCGCCTGCAACCGGAAGTTCATTTGGGCACAGCGGCGTAAAAGTCTGCTGCGCATCTATATCAAAAGAAGCAATTTTATTTTGCGGTAAATGTAATTTCATAAAAAACACTTCCTATTTTAAGTATATAGGGTTATTATATACCTATTGCCGTATTATGTACATTAAGTTAATGTGAAAAAAACTTATAATAAAGCTGAATTTATTTTTAATAAAGGAGCATCAATGAAAAATTTTTTGACAGCCTTGCTGCTTACAGCAGCGCTGCTTTGTTTTGGCTGCGGGCAGGGTAATAACGCTCCTGCGGATGGAAAAATGCAGGTGGCGGCAAGTTTTTACCCAATGGCAGAGTTTGCCCGTGCCGTTGGCGGCAGCCGGGTTGAAGTTTATACAATGATTGGCGACGGAATAGAGCCGCATGACTGGGAGCCAAGCGCACGTGATTTAACGCGCCTTGCAAAGGCGAAAGTGTTTGTGTATAACGGCGGCGTAGAACCATGGGCGCAGCCTGCTGTTGCCGCCGTAGCTGATGATGGCGTGCAGGCGGTGGAAGCAGGGCATGCGTTTATGAACCAAACGGATAAAACCGACCCGCATTTTTGGCTTAGCCCGCGTAAAGCAGCAAAAGAAGTGGAAACTGTGCGTGATGCGTTTATAAAAGCAGACCCTGAATATGCCGAGACATATAGGCAAAATGCGGAAGAGTATATTGAAAAGCTGAACGTGCTTGATAAAAAGATGACTCAGACAGCGCAAAATGCTAAAATAAAAACATTTGTAACTACACATGCAGCCTTTGGGCATTTGGCGGCTGATTACGGCTTGAAGCAGGAATCCATTATGGGATTGTCACCGCAGGCTGAACCTTCTCCCGCTGCCCTTAACAAACTTTTGGGTATTATGAAAGCAGACGGCATTAAATATGTTTTTTTTGAAACGCTGGTAAGCCCGCGTATTGCCGAAACAATAGCGCAGGCCGCAGGTGCGCGGACTTTGGTGCTTGACCCTCTGGAAGGCTTAAGCGAAAGCGGCCGTGCTAACGGCGATAATTATTTAAAAATTATGGAGCGCAATATTATAAATCTGGAAACGGCGCTGAACGGTAAATAAAATGCAAACAATAATAGAAATAAACAAACTCGGTTATAGTTATGGCGAAGGCTGGATTTTACATGACCTTTCGCTGAAAATTGAACAAGGCGATTTTGTCGCCGTCATTGGACCCAACGGTGCCGGCAAAAGCACCTTACTGCGCTTGTTGGCAGGCATTTTAAAGCCCATGCAGGGCAGCATCAGTATTTTCGGGCAAAACCGTGAGACTTTTACGGCATGGGATAAAATCGGTTATGTGCCGCAGAACCCTGCACGCCAGCACAGAGCATTTCCTATCAGCGTGAGGGAAGTAGTATCGCTTGGCCGTTTAAGCGGCGGCAGTATGTTTCAGCATTATACGCGTGATGATAAAGCGGCTGTTGACGATATTATGGAACGTTTTTCTCTGAATGAACTGGCGCACCGTAAAATAGGCGAATTGAGCGGCGGTCAGCAGCAGCGTGTTTATCTGGCGCGTGCCATGGTGCGCAACCCTGAACTTTTGCTGCTTGACGAACCTGCAACCGGCGTTGACCCGGATGCCAAAGAAGAACTTTACACAATGCTTGGCGAAATTAACAGGCAGCAGGACGTAACGATTGTTATGGTATCGCATGATTTGGAAATGGCGGTAAAGGTATGCAAAAATGCACTGTGCCTTGACCATAATATATGTTTTTGGGGCGATGTGCACCAGGCGTTGGTGCACAGGCACAAACACGGTTATTTTTACAGATAGAGGTAAGCTGAATGTTAGAAATGTTTTCCGCAGGATTTATGCAAAGAGCGTGGCTGGCAGGGCTGATTGTGGCTGTAATATGCCCGCTTATCGGTAGTTTTCTGGTGCTGCGCCGTCAATCAATGATTGGTGACGGCCTGGGGCATATTGCTTTTGCCGGCGTGGCAGGCGGAGCGCTTTTGGGTGCGCAGCCGGTGCTTAGTGCTGCACTGGCAACTGTTTTGGGTGCACTGGTAATTGAAAAAGTCCGCAGCAAACTGGATACTTTTTCAGAAATGGTGCTGGCAATCTTTTTTTACAGCGGCATCGGGCTGGCAGTAATTTTCAGCAGCATGAACCGTATGGGCGGCTTTAATTTAAGCAGTATATTGTTTGGCAGCTTAATGACCATCAGCACAAGCGATTTATGGGTGGTGGCAGTGCTTGGGCTTTTTGCCTGTGCTTTTACGGTAATATTTTACCGCCCGCTGCAATATATTACGTTTGATGAAACTTCGGCGCGTGTTGCAGGGCTGCCGGCAGGCAAACTTAATGTATGGCTTGCCGTTCTTACGGCACTGACGGTTGCGCTTTCCATGCGCATTGTAGGCTTGCTGCTGGTATCGGCAATGATGGTAATTCCCGTTGCCTGCGCTTTGCAGTCGGCACGCAGTTTTGCCGGTACAATTATCGGCGGCATTGTGTATGGCATTATTACCGTAACTGTAGGCCTTACAGTATCGTATTACGGCGACCTTGCACCGGGAGGAACTATTGTGCTGACCGGCACGGTGCTGTTTATTTTAACCTGCCTTAAGCAGAATTTTGTTAAAGAAGAAGCAGCGGCGCCTGCTACCTGCTGCCATCACCATGGGGATGATGAAAATGAGAAAGGTTGATTTACATATTCACAGCACGGCTTCGGACGGTACGTGGACGCCAACGGAACTGGTTGATGCGGCACTTGGCGCAGGCTTGGGCATTATTGCCGTTACCGACCATGACAGCACCGCAAATGTAGCGGAAACTGTACGCATAGCCGGTGAACACGGCATAAAATGCGTGCCCGGTGTTGAAGTGTGCTCTACTAAAGACGGCATTTCCTTTCATATTCTCGGTTACGGAATAGATTTGCAAAATAAGCACTTGCAGGAACTGCTTGCGCATAACACTCACTTACTGGAACAAAAAGATGATGACAGCGTGCAGATGTTAATAAAGCAGGGCTGGCCGCTTGATTTTGAAGAATTTAAAAATTATACCTACGACCGCAGGCGCGGCGGGTGGAAATCGCTGGCATATTTAATTGATAAAGGCTTGTGCAGCGGCGTTAATGATTTTTTTAAACGTATTTTTACGGAAGAAAATGATTTGGGCTTTCCTGAGTTTCCGTCTATCAGCGAAGTTATAGGCGCTATTCACGGGGCGGGCGGCGTTGCCTTGTGCGCCCATGCAGCAAGCAGTTTTCACGGTCCGGGGCTGGCGCAGACTTTGGTAGAACTTATAGAAGAACCGTTTGACGGTTTTGAATGTTATCATTCCGGGCACAGCGAACAGGACACGCAGCTTTTGCTAAAACATTGCCGCACCGAAGGCATGCTTATCAGCGGCGGCAGCGATTGCCACGGTAATTTTGTGCCGGGGCGCAATTTAGGTAAACCTGATGTTTATGAAGATGGCATCTTTCTGCCGGGGCTGATATAATTAAATTAACAAGTGCAGAACATGCACGGCAAATATTTACTTTTACATAATTATGGAGGGATAATTTATGGAAAAAGCAAAAGTTTATTTTACTGATATGCGCACGGGCTACGGCGGACTGAGCCTGCCGCAGAAACTGGCCAAACTTATTAAAGCTGCCGGTATCGGCAATATTGATTTTAACAAAAAGTTTGCGGCCATTAAAATTCATTTTGGCGAACCGGGCAACGTTTCCTATCTGCGCCCTAACTATGCCAAAGCTGTGGCAGATGTTGTAAAAGAACTTGGCGGCATGCCGTTTTTGACAGACTGCAATACTTTGTATGTAGGACGCCGCAAACATGCGCTTGAACATATCACATCCGCTTATGAAAACGGATTCAGCCCTTTTTCTACCGGCTGCCATGTTATTATTGCCGATGGTTTAAAAGGCACGGATGAAGCCTATGTGCCTGTACCGAACGGAGAACTTGTTAAAGAAGCCAAAATAGGCAAGGCTTTGATGGATGCCGATATTATAATCAGCCTTACGCATTTTAAAGGGCATGAGATGACCGGCTTTGGCGGTGCTATTAAAAATATCGGTATGGGCGGCGGCTCCCGTGCAGGTAAAATGGAAATGCACCATGACGGCAAACCGCATGTTATTACCGAAAAATGTATAGGCTGCGGTGCATGCAGCCGCATTTGCGCACATGGCGCACCGGTAATTGAAAACAAAAAAGCCCATATCGACCAGGATAAATGCGTCGGCTGCGGACGCTGCATCGGCGCCTGCCCGATGGATGCCGTTTGCCCGCCGGAAGCATACAGCAGCAGTGAACGCCTTAACAAACGCATGGCTGAATATGCGTGGGCTATTCTGGCAGGCAGACCGCAGTTCCATATCAGCCTGATTGTCGATGTTTCTCCGTATTGCGACTGCCATGCGGAAAATGATGCGCCGGTTGTGCCGGATATCGGCATGCTGGCATCTTTTGACCCGGTTGCTCTCGACCAGGCCTGCGCCGACCTTGTAAATGCAGCTCCTGCTGTTGCAGATTCCGTTTTGGGAGAACATATTGCCAAAGACGAAGCAGAAGCGGCAAAACATGACCATTTCCATAACATTACTCCGGAATCGGAATGGAAAACCTGCCTTGAGCATGCTGAAAAAATCGGCATGGGCACCCGCAGCTATGAACTGATTAAAATTAAATAAAAACCTTGAACCGTCTGTCTGTTTAACACGGCAGGCGGTTAATTTTTACTTTGCCGCGCAAGAATATTTTTACAAAAAACACGTATAGCCTTGCGGTAAAATGTTATAAATGGTATGATAAGAAAGGATAATAAGTTTTGTTGCAAAAAGGAAGGGCACAAAAGAGGCTGCTTCCTGTTTCTTATTGTAAAAAACTCTGTTGGGGGGCAAAAGTATGATTGAACGTTATACACATCCGGAGATGGGCAATATCTGGACTCTGGAAAATGAATTCCGCACCATGCTGCGTGTGGAAATTTTGGCGTGCGAGGCTATGAACAAGCTGGGCATAGTTCCTGACGATGCTTTGCATGATATTCAGACCAAAGCCGATTTCCGTATTGAACGCGTTAAAGAAATTGAAGCAGTTACAAACCATGATATTATAGCCTTTTTAACAAACGTTGCCGAATATGTCGGCGATGCATCAAAATATATCCATAAAGGGCTGACCAGCAGCGACGTTAAAGACACCGCTATGGGCGTAATGATGCAGCAATCCGCAGATCTGTTGATGAAACATTTGGAAAAACTGCATGAAGTTTTAAAACGCCGCGCTGCAGAACATAAACATACGGTTATGATTGGCCGTACCCACGGCATTCATGCCGAGCCGATGACCTTCGGCCTGAAGTTTGCGCTGTGGATGGATGAAACCGAACGCAATATGGAACGCCTTAAACAGGCCCGCGAGTTTATTTCCGTCGGCAAACTTTCCGGCGCGGTTGGAACTTATTCCAACATCGACCCGTTTGTAGAAGAATATGTTTGCGAAAAACTGGGCATTAAAGCAGCACGCCTGGCAACTCAGGTTATTCAGCGTGACCGCCATGCCGATTATTTAACAACCATCGCTATCATTGGTTCTTCTCTGGAAAAAATGGCGACCGAAATCCGCAACTTGCAGCGTACCGATATCCGCGAGGCAGAAGAATATTTTGCTCCCGGACAGAAAGGTTCTTCGGCAATGCCGCATAAACGTAACCCCATTACCTGCGAAAAAATTTCCGGTATGGCAAGATTGCTGCGCGGTTACGCAGTTGCAGCTATGGAAGACGTTACTTTGTGGCATGAGCGTGATATTTCCCATTCTTCGGTAGAAAGGGTTATTCTGCCGGATGCAACCATTGCGCTTGACCATATGCTGCGCAAATTCATCAATATTGTTGATAAACTTCTGGTTTATCCGGATGCAATGATTGCCAACATGAACAAAACCGGCGGCCTTATTTTCAGCCAGAACCTTTTGATTGCTCTTGTAAGCAAAGGCGTGCTGCGCGAAGATGCCTATAAATGGGTACAGCGCAATGCGATGGCGCGCTGGCTGGAAGGCGCAGACTTTAAAACCAATGTTGAGCATGACGAGGATATTAAAAAATACCTCACCGATGAAGAAATTGAGCACTGCTTTGACCCTATGCCGATGCTGCGTAATGTAGACCTTATTATGGCGCGCTTCGGATTATGATTATATAAGGAGAGATAGTTATGTCATCTGTTGTAGTTATCGGTGCCCAGTGGGGCGATGAAGGCAAAGGCAAGATTGTTGATTACCTGGCTCAAAAAGCTGATGCCGTTGTGCGTTATTCCGGCGGTTCCAATGCAGGGCACACCGTTGTTGTTGACGATGTAGCCTACAAACTGCGTCTTTTGCCCTCCGGAGTTTTGTACAAAGACAAAATTAATATTTTGGGCAATGGCGTTGTTATTAACCCTGCCGTTGTTTTGCAGGAAATTGCCGGCATGAAAGCACAGGGCATTGATTGCAGCAACCTGCTTATTTCAGACCGCAGCCATGTGGTAATGCCTTACCACATGCGTCTGGACGAACTTCAGGAAGCAGCACTTGGCGAACATAAAATTGGTACCACCAAAGGCGGTATCGGCCCCTGCTACATGGATAAGGTTGCCCGTACCGGCATCCGTATCTGTGATTTGATGGAACCAGATACTTTTGCTGAAAAACTGCGTGTAAACCTTGAAGCTAAAAATGCCATCATTACCAAAATTTACGGCGCTGAACCGTTTGACTATGACAGCGTTTTAAAAGAATATCTGGCTTATGCCGAAGAACTGCGCCCGCATGTTTGCGATACCAGCGTTGTTTTAGGCGAAGTGTTTGAAAGCGGCAAAAACGTGCTGTTTGAAGGCGCTCAGGCTACCTTCCTTGATATTGACCATGGTACGTATCCGTATGTAACCAGTTCCAACCCGACTGCAGCCAATGCAGCAACAGGCAGCGGCGTTGGCCCGCTTTGCATTAACCATGTGGTTGGCGTAGTTAAGGCATATACTACCCGTGTTGGCGAAGGTCCGTTTGTATGCGAACAGTTTAATGCTGACGGCGATGCGCTGCGTGAACGCGGACACGAATACGGCACTGTTACCGGACGTCCCCGCCGCTGCGGCTGGCTGGATGCATTTATGCTTAAATACAGCGCACGTGTTAACAGCCTTGACTGCCTGGCAGTAACGCGTCTTGATATTTTAGACGAAATGCCGGTTATTAAAATGTGCGTTGGTTATAAATACAACGGCGAAGAAATCAAACAAATTCCGGCAAGCCTGAAAGTGCTTGCTCAGGTTGAACCTGTTTACGAAGAGTTTGAAGGCTGGATGACTGATATCAGCGGCGTTCGTAAATATGAAGACCTGCCGGAAAACTGCAAAAAATACTTAAAACGCATGAGCGAAGTTGCAGGCGTTGAAGTTGGCATTGTTTCCGTAGGCCCGGGCCGTGACCAGACCATGGTATTAAAAGAGTTGTTTTAATAATAAGGCAATATAAAAAATGGACTGAGAATTTTCTCAGTCCATTTTTGTTTGCCGGTTATTTTAAAAACTATCTGCCCATTTTTTCAACGCATCGACAGAAATATTGCCGTTCAGCAATTTGCCGTCTAAAATTTTGGCGCCTTTGGCACTGGGTTGTAAAACCGCTGCGGTTTTGCCAAGTCCGCTGCCTCCGCTTGTTGCAAATAATACAATGGTTTTGCCGTTAAAATCATAACTTTCCAAAAAGCTGTTAACGATATGCGGAGCAACGTACCACCAGATAGGGAAACCTAAAAAGATGGTATCATAAGCAGCGATATTAGCGTTTTTGTCTGCAAGTTCCGGTCTGCTTGCAGAGTCCGCCATTTCCAAAGAACTGCGTGATTGTTTATTGGTCCAGTCAAGGTCGGCACCAGTATAAGGCTCTGCCGGTTTGATTTCATACAAATCTGCGCTGATAGCTTCAGCCAGTTTTTGTGCAGCCCTGGCGGTTGTGCCGCTGGCGCTGAAATATGCTACTAAAGTTTTGCTCATGTCAAACTCCTCCCGGTTTGTAAAATGTACAATATTTGCCGGCAGGTGCTGCCATAAATTATATGGCCGGAGTACCTGTCTGATTTAATTATAGAAACCTGTCTTAACTCCAGTCAAATAAAAAAAGCAGGCTTTTGGTTATTTTAACCATAGCCTGCTTACTTTTGTTTTTATAAATTATTATGTGCTGCATCGGCTAACATTACGCCGTTATCAGTATGTACACGAACCGGTACGATAATTTTCTGACCGGGCTGCAAGTCGGTATTATCAAGCCCATTTGCTTCACAGATACGGTAAATAACCGCACGCACATCTTCACCGTTTTCTGTCCATTGAGAGGCAATATCCCACATGGTATCGCCGCTGTAAACAGTTACTGTACGAGTGGTATAAATTTCATCTGCTGCGGCACAGGTGCCTAAAACATATCCGCTGTATACTAAAAGGCTTGCCATAATTACTATCATTAGCTTTTTCATAAACAATCAACTGCCTTTCAAAACGTTTGTTCGTTATACATATCATAAAACGAACGATAAGTTTTGTCAAGCATAATTATGAAAATTTGTTCGCAAAATAATTTAAAATACAAACATTAAGCGGCAAGCCACATATAAAACGGCATTACTACAACGGCGAGTACTGTAGTTACTACCGTAAGCGTAGCTGCATATTCGTAATCGGCTCCATAATTTTTGGCCAGTACAGGCAGTACGGAAGGTGCAGGCATGGCGGCCTGAATGGTGAATACCTGCGTCATCAGCGGCGGTATGCCGACCAGCGGCGCCATTAAAATAATCCCTAACGGGCAAACAACAAAACGGCCAAACAGTGCCAGTATAATCTGACGGTCAAAATGAATTTTGCTCCAGTCTGCATTACTTACAACTGCGCCTATAAAAAGCATTGCCAAAGGAGTCGTCATATTCCCCATATAGCGGAAAGAAACCAGCAGCGGATGCGGCAGGTGCAGTTCCAGCATTACCAGAGTAAAGCCGATTGCAAAACCTGCAAGCGGCGGATTGGCGATATTTTTCAGCGTTTGCAGGCTGAAAAGCGGCGGTACTTGTTCGTTGCCGTCAACAGCAATAATATGTGCGGCAACAACCCAGAACACAACCGTATTGGCCATATAGTAAACCAAAACAAAGGGAATGCATTTAGGGCCAAACAGTTCTGTAGAAAGCGGCAGCCCTATTAAAATAGTATTGGTTACAAAAAATACTGCGGCTAAAACACCGCGCCGCCCTTTGGGTATTTTGGCAAAACGTACGGTAAGCTGCCCTACTATAAAACAGATAACCATTGAAGCAAGGGCAACAGGCAGGCCGTCGCTCATTTGTATAATAGTATCATGTGTAAGCGTTTCCGTTAAATTAACAATCATGTATAACGGAAGACAAATTTTGGTGATAAGTTTGGACATCAGGTTCAGGCTTTCATCTGAAAACCATTGATGGCTGCCTAAATAATAACCTGCCAGCACCATCAGGCTGACTGTAAAAACGCCTTCAAACGCATGCAGAATTATGTCCACACAGCATCACACCCTTCAATTGAAACTTACATTAATTTGCTGCGTTTTTAACTTCCTCAATTTTTGCTTTCATCCACTCAATCATAGCCAGTTTGCCAAATTCGTACCAGGTGGTGCAGTTGCTGTTTTTGGCAATATAAGCGTTCCACTTTTCCTGGTTAACGTTTTCAACTTCCAGCAGGTTCATAATGCCGAAACCGCTGCGGATGATTAAATCGTTCATGGATGTAAATTTGCTGTTTTCCTGCAAAAACTTATCATTAAACAGCGCGGGGAAAGAAACAAGGCTCAGCGCTTTGCCAAGTTCCTTATCCTTTTTAAAAATGTCAAGATAGTGTTGAAATTCTTTATCAATATCCATTTTTTCTTTATTTTCCATAATGCAATACCTCCAAGGTACAGTTTTTTTAAATGAAATTTATGCTTTTATTTTAACACACATAGCAATATAAAAAAACTGTAAAATTTTTAAAAGATAAGTTTATTACATTTATGTGCATAAAATCCGCATAAATGCTGGCTTTGTGTAACTTAATGTTTGTCGATAAAATGTAAAGATTACCGACCGTGGAAACCCAGAGCCAGAGCGGGTCAAAATTCGCCTAAAATGTTACAGAAAATGTTATTTTTGGTGCATGAATATACGGAGATACTGCATAAACCATTAATTGACAATGGCTAACATATTATCCGCATATTGAAACGTATCTTCACAAGTTAGCTCGCCGTAAATGTCTGCTGTCGTAGAGAGTTTAGAGTGACCAAGCATAACCTGAATAGCTTTAAGCGGCGCATTGTGTTCTATTTGCGTTCTAACAAACGAACTACGCAAATGTTTAATACTCATTTCTGGGCGACCAAAGTCTGTAAAGGCTGCCTTTAATACATAGCTAAATGTTGCTATATGCCAAGGTTTACCTTTGTGTAAAAATGCAAACTCGGTGTTATCAGGCGGCTTTTCACCAAAGATTTGAGTAAAAATTTCTCTTGGTATCTTTAGTGTGCGTTTAGAGCTATTGGTTTTGAGTGCTTCGGAGTAAATGCTTTTATTTCGCTCTATTTTCATCTGACCAGCAATCTTAACTACGCAGTTTGTATAATCAACATTGTCGTATTTTACGCCAGCTACCTCTCCACGTCTGCAACCCGAAGCCATAACAAGTAACACTGGGCGGTACAGGTCTTGATACTTACTGTTGTCTTGCAAGAATTTAAGGAACTGTTTGCAGGTATCAACAGACCAATATATCTTTTTTCCGTTTTGCAGAGGACGTACAGAGCATAAACGGTTAGGATTTTCTTTGATTGCTCCGTACTCGACAGCACAATTTAAAATCGCATTAATTAACTCGTAATAACCATACACTGTATTGTTTGCAAAACGCTTATAACAATCAGCGTAAAAAGATTGTAGTTGTAACGCAGTTAAATTAGCCAATGAGGTGTTTTTGATAGAAGCAGGTATTCTATTAAAGACACCTTTTTTTTGCCTAATAGACGGTTCTGCGTTTTTAGTTGTGGCTATATTTTCAAAGTAAAAACCAGCAAAGGCAGCAAATGTTGTATGTTGGACTGTAATTAAGTTACGTTGCAGACCCTTTTCAAAATTTATAACATTCTGTTCAAGGTCTGACAAACTTTCGCCCCTAATAATTCTTGATTGTGGCTTAAACTGGTTGTCCTTATAGCCTACGTTACACTCAAAACACATTTTCTTAGTATTAAAGCGCACAGTACGCTCTTTACCATTAATAACTACTTTTTTATTCATTAATCCCTCGCTTTCCGTAGTGGCTAAGTTAATTTTAGCACTTAAAATTATGTTTTTCAAGGGCTGTTGACATAAAAAACAAACAGAGTTATAATTTTTACAAACAAAAACGAACAGACGTTCTAATTAAAACAGATAAAAATAAGGAAAATAAAAGTTAAAAAAGTATTGACAAAAGATTAAAAGGGTTATATAATTAATTGCGTGGAATAGAGGTGAGAAAATGTACAAAATATCAATTAAAGACAAATTAAGTACCAACACCGAAGCCAGTAGCTTTGCAGATGTTATTAAAATACTTGATAAATGGCGCAAGGCTTATGGCGAACCACAAGTAATTATCGTTACAAAATGTGACGAAGATAAGGAGTGATGTGCAATTAGAAAATTAGCGAGTGTGCAGGTTGTTACTGACATCAAAGAAATGTTAGGGTTCGACAATGTTGCACTGGCGAGGGTACTTGGGTGGAATGTAATTGTCAAGAAAACTGAATGTGCAGTAGGCGATAAAGTAGTCTACTTTGAAATTGACAGTATATTGCCCTCGGATAATCCTGCTTTTGACTTTTTGAAAAGTAGCAAAGGCAAGATGAAACCGTTAAAACCCAAGAAAATTAGAGGGTATGTATCGCAAGGTTTAGTAATGCCGCTTAGTATCTTACCCGAAGGTGAATATGAAGAAGGGCAGGACGTTACAGAGCTTTTAGGTGTAATTAAGTACGACCCAGAAGTAAAAATGCAAACGAGCTTCGGTGGTAAGTTCTTTCCTACATATCCTTTCCCTGTCTTTATTCCTAAGACTGACGAAGAACGTGTTCAAACTATCCCTAAAAAGTTAGAGAAGTACGCTGGGCATAAGTTTGTACTCACGGAGAAACTGGACGGCACAAGCATTACGTGTTTTGTGAGAGAAGGGAAATTTGGTGTTTGTTCCAGAAACTTTAGAGTGCCTTACGACGGCAGCAATTTGCACGGCTCTGTTGCTCTCCAATTTGACCTTGAAAATAAATTTTTAGAACTACGTAACGTGTTAGGTTACGATTTTGCATTGCAAGGCGAACTAATTGGACGTGGCATACAGAAAAATCCGTACAAAATAAACGGCTACGATATTCGTTGGTACAACTTGTTTAATATCGACAGGCAAAAAGACATAGGCTTCTACTTTAGTGACCAAGAAGAATATAATACCTTTAACGGCTACACTCTTGGACAGGTAGCAGCATTGCTCGACATGGAAACAGTACCCATCTTGGACAGCGACTATACTATGATAAACGATATTGACGCTTTAGTTGATATGGCAAGCAATAAGAGTTTGCTAAACCCAGAAGCAGAACGAGAAGGTATTGTATTTAGAGCGCAGCACAATAAAGAACTAAGCGATTTTGGCGAACGTGTTTCGTTCAAGGCTATCAGCTTGGATTTTTTATTGCCTTAAATTTAATTCTTTTAACCCTTTTAAAAGCAAGAAAGGAGTATATATGGAAGAAAACCAGATAGACGTAAAAGATATTCCTAAGAATGTCTTTCAGAAGCTACTTATGGCTAAAGACGAAGTAGGCGTTATCAAAAAGAACGGCAGAGTAGAGTTTAAGTCTACCAAGTACAATTATCAGAAAGCGGAAGATATTGACTTAGCCGTACGAGACGCTTTTCAGTCCGTTGGACTTGTAGTAATCCCAGAGGACTTCGTAGTTGTCAGTGACGTAGGCAGCGTAGTAACCATTGTGCAGAAGTTCCGTATAGTGGACGTTGATACGCAAGAAAGTTTCGTTTGCGCTATGGGCGGTCAAGGTCAGGATAGCGGCGATAAACGCATTTACAAAGCCGAGACTGGTGCGTTTAAGTATCTGTTCAAACAACTGCTACAAATTACGTCACAAGAAAGCGACCCAGACAACTTCCCATCTGGCGCAGAGCCAGCACCGAGAAATGCAGACGGTTCACTTGATTGGCGAAATTATGTATGTCCTATGGATTTAAAACGTCATGCAGGTAAAACGCTGGCGTATGTAGCCGAAAATGACAAAACGTACATTAGGTACTTTGCGGCAAAAGCTGGTGTACATCAACCGTATTTTCAAGCAGCTAAACAGGAGCTTGGGTTGTAATGCCACGTCGTAAAAGAACAGACGAAAGCGAGCTTCGAGAACCTTTAATCAAGAACTTGAAGTTGGAAGCGTCTGAAAGGGAAACCGTAATCCAGTTTGATGATAGCAGTAAGCTCGCTACAATCTGGGTTAGCGGTATTCAAAACATAGAGAGAATGAAAAAGAAGAAAGGGATTGTAATACTTGAAGAAAACAAATACGGCACAAAATTTCAAATCCCGAAAAAAGAAATCAAAATCGGAATTACTACAAGAGTTCGTAAATCTTCCAGTGGAAAAGCGGTTAAGTAAGGTTGTTTGCCTGTATTTGCGTAAATGTTTTAAAGGCGGAGCTTTTGTTGATGGTAAGTTCAACTTTAGAGCGTATAACTACGTTGCTGGCATTATGATTGACAACCTTAAAAAGCATGACCTTTCAGTGATATACCAGTATCTCTTAGACTACGAGAAAAAAGATTATCCTTCAATTTTCCGTATACTCTCCGAAGCGCAGAAGTTTAATCAAACTGTTAAAGCGCAGTCAGAGAAAGAAAAAGTCAAAGCCATGAACATTAAAAAATACGAAGATTTTAGTGTTGAGGAATTGCTTCGTTGAGTGTAATTGACACAATAGTAGCAAGCCTTGACATAGTAGACTACATCTCTAAATACACTGAACTACATAAGTCTGGCAGTACATATCGTGGACGTTGCCCATTGCACAACGGAGATAACAATTCAAGCCTGACCGTATTTAATGATAATACGTTTTACTGCTGGTCTTGTGGTGCTAACGGAAACATTGTCAACTTTGCGGCTTTAGCTAACAACGTATCGTATGGCGAAGCGGTTGAACTTTTAGCAATGGAAGCTAATATCGACATTTCAGCCGATAAAACATATCTCGAAGAAAAAAGCGAGTACGAGAAAAATGAACGCATTGCTGCTAAAGCCTACAATCAGATTAGCGTTATCCGTGAGTATCTAAATGATGAACGTGGATTAAATGACGAGACGATAGACGCATTTTTCTTAGGCTATGATAACGCACGAGGTAAAGCGATTGTAATACCCTTGCACGATAAGAATGGACGTATTGTAGCGTTCTGCAAAAGGTATATTGACAAGCTGCCGAAATACATCAACTCGACCAATGGGAAGCTGTACAATAAAGGCGAGTTCCTATTTAACGAGTATCAAGCGAAAAAGCAAATACAAAACTATCAGCGATTGTACGTATGCGAAGGTTATATTGACGCTATGAGTGCTTATCAACAAGGCTGTGCGTGTGTAGCATATTGCGGTAGCGAATTAACTAAGGCTCAAATCCTTGAAATTCGGCAAATGCTATTACATACACCTAACGTTGTTGTAATGTACGCACCAGATAACGATAGCGTTGGTCAATCAAAAATACAGCGCACTTGGGAAAAGTTTAACGAGTTTGCTCCTAAGTTGGACGTGAGAGTAGTCCGTTTCCCGAATGATAAAAAAGATTTTAATGACGTTCTCGTAAGTGGTGGTAACATCTATGACTTACCAAGTGAGCCGATTGCTTTGACAGCTATTAAGCAGGCACTTAACTCTTGTATGGACAAACAAGCAGAATTTACGGTGGCTGCTGAAAAGATTAAGCAAGTACGAAATCCGCTGACCAAAGGCGAAATTGTTGAATATCTTGCTAAACGCTGGGACAAACCGATTAATGACGTTAAAGAGATTACTACGCTGGACTATCTTGATGATGAAGTTATCGCTGACTTTAAAGACGCTGATAGCGGCTTTGCTGATTACTTAACGCTGATTAATACCGAAGGCAATGGTATTGGCTTTCCTACGCTTGACACAGCAATTAGCCTTAGACCTACCGACGTAGTGTTTTGGGCAGGGTACAGCGGAACATTCAAAACTATGATTGCTTGCGAAGTTGCCTTGTACAATGCCATACGCTTAAAGAAAAACGTATTGTTCTTTAGCTTGGAAATGAGTGCAGGCAGCCTTTATGAACGCTTAATTAGCCGTATCTTAAATACCACTCCACAGCAGGTACAGGAGATGGCGAAAAACGGTAAGCAGGCGGTAATACTCCAAAAGCTCAAAGAAAGTCTGCAAGAGCATATCTGGGTAGTCGATAAATCAAACTTAACCATGAAGGACATTGAGCGTTACGTTACTATTGCGAATACCAGAGTAATTAAAGACGGCAAAGTTGATATGGTTATACTCGACTACTTCCAGTATCTCAATATGAATACGTTTGAGGAAATAGCAGAAAGCGCAAAGTATACAAAAACGATTGCCAAGAACAACGAACTCGTATTCTTTATTCTGTCACAGCTCAATCGAACAGGTGATAATTACACAAGACCTACGCTGAAAATGTTAAAAGGTAGTGGCGACTTGGAAGCGACAGGCGACTATGTAATTTTAGCTTACCGACCAGAGTTTAATCCAAACCTTACGCTTGAAGAACAAGTTAAACTGCAAGGGCATTTAGCGTTGTATTTAGGCAAAGCAAGGCGAGGTAGCAGGATAAATGAGTTTGAGCTTGTGTATAACCCAGAAAAAAGTAAATTAGAAGATGTGGGGGCGGTAGATGATGAAAGTGTATGAGCTGATAAGGCGTTTAAGAAAAATGCCACGTAACAAAGACGTGAAAATGTTTAATTGTAGCGGTTATTTTGATGACGATAAAGTAGCAGAAGTTGTAAGCATTGTAGACGACCACAATCCAAACAATGTGGTGTGCGTTGGCTTATTTACTGCCAAACGGTACGCTCTCTGCGTAAATAACGGAGAAGATTAATGCCAGCTAAATATTTTCGCTGTCCAGATGGCGAGCTTGTAGAAATTGGCAAGTGCTACAAAGAGTGCCGAATGAAAGAACGCTGCTTGCTATTGCCTGTGTTGAAAGCGGTAGGCAAGACAAGGGCGTGGTACGGTAAACCTTCTGTTACGCAGCTCCTAAAAGATACACGTCAGACTTATCTTGAAATTACTAACGATTACGCTATCGACCCTCAAAAATCTATTGCGAGCATGATTGGTACTAATAGTCACAGTCTCATGGAAGGTAATGTTCCTAATGGGTATTTATCCGAAGTCAGATTTGAGGACGAGATTACCTCTGGTCAGATTGATGGCTACGATTGCAAGTCAGAAACGCTGTTCGACTTTAAATTCTTTGGAGCGTACAGAATAGCCAAAGCGTTAGGCAAAACACCGAAATGGCGTAAAAAGGTGCATATCCGTGGTAAGGATAAAGGCAAAGAATACTGGGTTCAAGAGTTTGTAGATGGCGGTGTTAGAGATGTTCTTGAAATATCAAAACAGCTTTCGTATTACAAAGTTTTAATGGCAAAGCACGGACTAAAGGTTAAACAAATTCTCGTACAAATGCTTGTAAGAGGTGGCTTAGATAAAGTAGCCAAAGATTACGGGCTGACAAAAACTGGTTATATCGTAAAACTAAACGGAATATCTGAACGCTGGATTGTAAGATACATGAAAGCAAAGTACGACAGATTATTTCATGCGCTTAAAACAAATGAAATGCCGCCTGTATGTAAGCAGCGGTGGAGAGATTTGAAATGCAAGGATTATTGCGGGGTTAATATGTATTGCCCTTATTATCAAGAAAAATACGGAGATAAGAGAGGTACAGTAAAAAATGCCGAATAACCATTATCTCCTGTCAGACGCTTCGCAAACAAGGTTGAAGTATGTAATTGGACGTAAAACCATTACATTTGCTGGATTGCCATTTAGCGGTCAAAAACTTGCAGCAGATACATTGCAACGTAACTTTGTAGGTATCATTACGAGAGATTTTAATTCGGTGTCAAATGATTACTACAATACGATTGACAGAGTGCTTAGGTCTCCAGAATTTATGCAACCGATAGAAAAAACCGATATGGTTCTGCTCAATACAATGGAAATTGAAAAGATTTTCGGGTTTCCACCGAGAGTTATTGGACACTGGTTTTCTGATTGGTACGAGCGTATGCGTGAAAAACATAGCCGAGAACTTATGACACGCAAAATAACCGAAGATTTAATGAAAATCTCTAAGCTAATCCGCTACGGTATTATCCAATACTATGCGGCTGACTTAGACGGTCAAATGGTAATGTATCACCCTTGTTGTACGGAAGAATTTAAAGCAGGAAAAGATACGTTTAAGGTATGGATTGATTGCGACTTAGATTACTGTGTATACCATGCGGCACAAAATAATTATGTACTCGACCGCAAAGTTTATACGCAGACTTATATCAACAAATTAATGACTATGCGTAACTGTGCTGACCTTATAGTTCCTAACTATGACAGTAAAGCAAAGTTTACGAAGTCGATTATTAAACTTGGGAAGGAGCTTCACCTTGAAGAAAAAGATTGATAACAAGAAAAAAACGAAAAAAGTATTGCAAAGCGGTAGTTTTAAGTTTGTAGACGCTCTTAGTACACTTAAATTTAAGTGCTATGGCTATGACGAGCGAAATAAATTACAGGACATTACGCTTAATGCTTATTATGACGCAGTGGAACATTTAACTAAAAAACAGCCTAACGTAAAAGGCAATGCTTCCGAAGGTAACTACTGCCCTAAAACGAAAACTGGTTATTGCTGGGCTAATGCTGACAGGTTAAAAAAGGAAAAAGCGTATGTCTAAAGCTAAGTGCCTTTGCGATAAATGCAAGGTAGTTAGTTGCGACAAAAAGAAATCTCTTGCCAAGCGTAAGCAAGGTAAAACCAATAGAAATACGGGACGGTACGCTGAAAAACTGTTCCAAAAATGGTGCGAAAGCCGTGGCATTATGGTGAGTGCTACTGTAATGAGCGGTAAGCATAAAGAATTAGCAAACCAAGTCACGAGTAAAAAGTATATGTTCTCTGGCGATTTCCATATAGAAGGGCTGACGAGTAAACGGCTAAAAGTAGAGGTAAAGAAACGCCAGTTAGCATTACTGCAAAAATATTATGCGGCTACAAAGTTCGGAGATGTTTGTCATATCCAAGGATTTTGCTTTGTAGTAAGCGGTGAGATGTTCACGGAAATTGTGTGTAGGCATAAAGATTTTAATTACGTCCCGATTGACGACATCAAGCACGCTTTATTGCATAGCTTCTTTGACCAAGATAACGCAGACATTGTGGCTATGATAGCTAAAGATGGCAGTAGATACTTAGACTTCGTGTTTGCGATTAAAGAGAATGTATTTCACAAATTGTTAAAAGAAAAGGAGTAACCCAATGGCAAATCAAGTATGTTTTTCTGGCAAAGTAAATTTTGAACCCACTATCAACCCGACCAAATCTGGTAAAAATATGGCTTCTTTCTCGATTGGCGTATACAACGGTAAAGACGCTAATGGTAAAAGCAAATACTTTAATGTGCGTTGCAAAGTGTTTGATGAACGCTATGTAGACGGCTTAATGAATTTGACCGTTCCTGCAAATGTTATTGTAGTTGGACGTATGCAATGCAACACTTACACCGATAAAAATGGTGTTACTCGTAATGAACTCGAAGTAAATTGTGATAGCGTGGGGGTAGAACTGTAATGGAAAATGCAATTAAAGTTGGTGCAACGTATTTAACTACAACGGATTGGGCTTATTTTGACCTCAATAACCATAACAATGTAGTGCTTGACGCTGGAATAAAATTTGAAGTAACCAAAGTCGATAAAAAATACATTTATGTACGTTTTTTGAACGGCAAATGCAAAGGTGAACACAGATGTATTGAAAATGCCGACTATATTGTTCGCACTTTTAAACAAATTAATATGTTCACACAAGGCGACAACGTAATGCTCTTTCACTCTGATTTAGATATGCCGCTCGGTACAGAGTTTACTTTCGTGAGTATGTTAGAAACACCTTTAACATACAAAGGCGTTGAACTGGACTGTGTTGTGCTTGATAAAAACGGCAACCCTACGCTTGGCAAAGCTGCAAACCTTAAAAAATGCAAACCTATGCGTAAACGTGTCAAATTTGAAGGCGATAATGGCGACGAAGATACCGTAATTCATCTTGTGAAACGTACAGGTAACAAAATCACCGTTATTACCACTGACCCGAAAGATGGTCTGTTGTACTTAGGTGAAGCACGTTGCAACCCTTCCGATAAGTTTGACATGAGCTTCGGTATCAAACTTGCCGCTGCCAGAGCAATTAACGATATTGAAACCATTAAAGAAATGCTGGACGAGGACTAAGAATGGCAGAAAAGACATCTAACGTAAATATGTATGGGTTTTGGTGGGATAACAATATCGCACAAAACATTTTGAAGAAAAAATATTTCCATGATGAAGAATTAAAGGTAGCCGAAAAAGATTTTAAAGAAGCGTTCTTTATGTTCGTGAAAAGAGTAGCAAGCATTTTCCCCGACAAAAAGATTGCAGAGTTCGTAGGAAACAGCATTATCAATGGCGACTTTTTACCTGCTGGACGTATTTTGTACGCTGCTGGTAGTAAAGGAAAATTTAAAGCTACAACTGGGAATTGTTATATTGAACGCACTGGAGACCAACTCGAAGAAATCTTTGAAACGGCAAAGCGCATGGCGAGAGTATTCTCAACGGGCGGGGGCGAGGGATTAGATATATCGCCGCTTCGTCCCAGAGGTGCTAAGGTTCATAATACCGCTAAAACATCTACTGGCGCAGTCAGCTTTATGAACGTGTTTAACATGGTAGCAGAAACTATTGCGCAAGGTTCTCGTAGGGGTGCTTTACTTTTAGCACTCGACTGCTCTCACCCAGACATAGAAGAATTTTTAGAGATTAAGCAAAACAACACGGCAATCCAAGGTGCGAACATCTCTATCAAATTCACTGATAAGTTCATGGAAGCTGTAAAGAATAACGAGACGTTCCCTCTGTACTTTAAAGTTAAAGATACTGGCGAAGAAATCAAGAAAGAAATTAACGCACGTGATTTCTTTATGAAATTCGCAGAAGCACAATATAACTATGCTGAACCTGGGGCTATCTTTATTGATGAAGTCCAGAGTAGAAACCTGCTCTCTGGCTACCCAGAAGATGAATATAAAATTAACGTAAGTAATCCGTGCGTAACTGGAGATACTTTAATCCTTACTAAAACAGGCTGGTATACGATTAAAGAATTAGCCGAGAGTAACGAACCTGTTACCGTGTGGAATGGGTACGAATGGAGCGAGGTTAAACCTAAATTAACCGCAAGAAAACAAAAGCTCTGGCGTGTTGTATGGAAAAACCAAGAAGGTCATACAGCCGAAATCTATTGTACCGACTATCATAAATGGGTAGTCCTTGACCGAGATGGCAAACCACACAGGGTAACTACTAAAGAACTTACGCCCGACATGGTAACAGCTCGCTACACAATGCCTTGGGATAGCGATAAACAAGCGCAGTATACTTTAATCTCTGTAACTGAAACAGGGTACGCCGAAGATGTTTACTGCATGAATGAGCCGAAAAATCATACATTTATTGCTAACGGCGTGCTGACTGGTAATTGCAGTGAGTTCTTCTCTAATTCATGGTCACAGTGCTGCTTGGGTTCGATTAACCTGTATAACTTTGTAAAAAATCCGTTTACCAAAGAAGCATATTTTGACTTCCATACATTTATTGCAGCCGTTCAGAAAGCTACAACAGCTCTTGATATGGTACTGGACTATGGCTTGGATATGCAACCGCTTCCACAAACCAAAGAATGTACTATTAATTGGCGGCAAATTGGTTTAGGTGTGTTTGGATTAGCTGATATGCTTGTGGCTTTAAGGCTGGAGTATGGCTCAACAGACGCTCTTAGATTGTTAAGGGAAATCATGTATCAAATGCAGCACTCCGCTTATATTGCTTCCGCTCTCCGTGGTAAAAAGTGTGGCAGTTTTGGTAAGTTTGACCCAGTTAAATTTTACAACAGTAATATGGTAGACGAAATTAGAGCTGGCATGACCGCACAGCTCGACGCTGATACTCGTGGTGCTATGCGAAACGGCACGCTTCTTGCAATCGCTCCGACAGGCTCAATTTCCATGCTGTTTAGCGAAAGCGGTGGCGTAGAACCGTACTACAACATTGCGTATGAGCGCACTACACACGTTCTTGAAAAACAGGGTAAATCGTTCCACATTTCCATGTTGGCGGTAGACCACCTCTTGCGCTTCAACGGTATCGACCCTTCGACCATTAGCAACGAAGAAATCAAAAAACGTTTCCCTTATGTTGTAGATACTTACGACATAGAACCTAAACGCAGAATTGATATGCAAGCAGCTATGCAAGAGTACGTTGATAACGCTATAAGCTCTACAATCAACCTGCGAGAAGAAACCTCGGTGCAAGACATTTTCGACCTGTACGTATACGCTTGGGAGCAAGGCTGTAAAGGTATCACAATTTTTAGAGATAACTGCAAGCGTATCAACATTATGGGTACTGACCACGGTGTAAAACGAGCAGACGTTGACAACGTACAAGAAGTACAAGGTATGCCTGATAACGTAGAAGTAGCAAAAGTGTATTCTAAAGCCGAAAAACTCAATAGCTTAGAGCCATACAAACGTAACGGCTTAAAATCTTTATGGGGTAGAACATTCTTGTTCCATACTGCTTGTATTCCGAAGTTTTATGTGACCGTAAACGTAAAAGATGGCGACATTTTTGAAGTATTCGTAGGCGTTGACCGTGGCTGTCAAGCTAACATTTCTACGATTACACGGCTTACCAGTTACGCACTGCGTTTAGGTGGCAAAGTGGACGACATTGTAGACGAATTAAACAGTGCAGTATGCCCAGCTTGTACCGCAGTACGGCAAAAAGGCGACTTAACTGTCAATAAATCTTGCGCAAGCTGTATTGCAGACGCTATTAAAGAAATGCAGAAAACTTTAGACGGCGGTAAGAATGATGAAGCACTGGTAAAACAGTTTGACGTTGAACCGCCGAAAGTCAAAGCACAAGCTAAAGACCACAATGCGTATATGCGTTGCCCTGAATGTGGCGAAATGACATTGCTGCAAGATGGAAAATGTAACTTTTGTTCGGCGTGCGGTTACAGTAAGTGCGATTAAAGAAAGGTAGTATGTATGACAAAAGACCTTAAGCAAGGTCTGCGTAAATACCATGAGAGCGTAGATAATAAACTGCGCTCTCTCTCATACGCAGATTATCAGAATAAAGTAGCCATGAGCCAGTTGCAAAACTATATCAGCATTGTTCATTCGAGAATGGCAGTAGCAATGTATTCTTGGCTTAACGTATGGCAGTATGTATCAAAATTAGTTCGACCGTACCAAATGGCAAGCAGAGTGCCAATTATAATTAGTTTACCGAAGGAGAGAGTAAATGAAAGTAACTAATGCAAAAGTATACGATATAGCGGAAAGCATTATCGCAAGCGGCTATCCAATGAGAACCGACTTTAACGAAGCAAACATAGAAAACGAAGAAATCTATGTACGAAACTATATTAAATGCTTGTTAAACGGCAAGACTATTGATGAAGCAGACGAAGCGACAAAAAGCTATTTAAACGAAGATGTTTTTAAGAAAGTAAAATCGCACATTAACAGAGCTTTAAACCTTGCCAACAGTCCAGCGGCAAGCGGACACCACAATTATCTTTGCGGCATTGTAGTAAACTTCGACCTTACCGCACCAAGATATTTCTGGAACGAATTTCAGCGTTATCATTTTGCGCATATAGTATCGAGCAGTAGCCAAGTACATAGACTTACCAGTTTTAATCTTGAAGCAACGCCAGATTTGACCGAGGAAGTATGGAGAAATGCGGAAAGCCTTGTCAAAGCCTACGAAAAAGAAGGGCTTACTTGGGACGAGTTGGTAGCCAATATGCCACAGGGTATTGAGCTTACAGCACGTATTACTACCAACTACTTACAACTTAAAACTATGTACAAACAGCGCAAGTACCATAAGTCGATACATTGGCGTGATTTCTGCGCTTGGATTGAAACATTGCCCTTGGCGAAGGAGCTAATTACTTGTGAGTGAATTAAATTTCGACACTACGGCAAAAATGCAAGCACAGAAAGAGTTTTGCATAAAAAAGCATATTCCGTATTTCGCTGGTGATGGCGTTTGCTTTAATTGCCATAGAAACGTATACGAAGGTTATTCGTATAAAGAATGTGCTAACGATATAATCACAAGCTGTCCATTTTGTAGAACGTCATTCGTTGAATAATTAAAATTGTGAGGTATGTAAATGTTTACAGTAGAAGAACAAGGTTATAAAGTAGGCGACTTAGTACGTATTGATGAACGATTTAATCCAGACCACGGTTCAGTTGGAACGATTGTTTCCATTTTTGACCCGTACACGGTAGAAGTGGATTTAGGCAAAAACGCTATGAGCAACTTATTTAAGGTGGATAGTATTGCTCCTGCTACCTTATTTGATTGGAGTAAGCGAAACAAAAAACAGCTTCCTAAACGCACTCGTGGTTTTGAGTTGTGCAAAGGCTACGAAGATTACAAGTTGCCAGTACGCAAAACAAAATACAGCGCAGGATATGATTTTTACGCTCCGTGCGACATTCTCATTCCTGCTGGTACTATGACGGATATTATCTGGACAGGCGTTAAAGCATATATGCAGCCTGATGAATGGCTTGCACTTGATATTCGTAGTTCAGTAGGCATGAAAGGCATTATTTTACCGAATATTTTGCCTTGTATTGATAGTGATTTCTATAATAACCCTGACAACGAAGGTAATATTGGCTTTAAGCTGTACAACACATCTGATGTGCCTGTGTTTATTGCAAAAGACGAGCGTATTTTCCAAGGTATCTTTATGAAGTACCTTGCAGCCGACAACTGTAATTCAGATGAAACGAGAAAGGGCGGTGTAGGTAGTACAAATGAATGATATTGTAAATATAACACATATCGCTTGTTCCCAAAGCAGAGATTTTGCTCAATCACTGTCTACTGTTGTAAACGATTATCAAAACAAAGGTTGTGTTGTTGATATTCAATATTCTTCATGTGCGTGCGATAACAGTGCAACTAAATTAGTTTATTCAGCCTTAATTATAGCGAGGGAAAAGCATGGCGATAATGAGAATGGAGACTAATTCCGATATGGTGTGCCACAGCTATCGTGTTCAAATCGGAGCAGATTTTTACAATGCGGTAGCTGTTGGCAATCGCTATAAAATTGAACGCTACTTAAAGCACGAATTACACGCAAGCCTTGTACAATGGTTACGCTCTTTTGTGTGTAGCGATAAAAAGATACTTAGTAAAGGCAAATTCGCAAAGGTTATCGGGCGAGAGGGGTTTGTATTAAAAATGGAATACGCTTATCCTCTTGGCACTTTACGTAACAAAAAGTTAAATGACCAGATAGAGAAACGTATGAAAAAAGCAGAGGAAGAAGGTTGTAAATATTAGAGATAAAGACTGGATTGAGAACGCTCAAACGTGGAGAGATATAACAAAACACTCTGCGCATAAAGATGAGCGTAATATGGATACTAAAAACTTGCATATAGCAGAGCAAATTGCTGTTACCCATGATGAACGTTTCCTTACATACAAACAGAACCCAGAAGAAATTTTACTTGATAAGGAACGTAACGATACGATTAAGACCTTTTGGTCAATGTTACGCAAACGCTTATCACGCAAAGAATTTAATACGCTTATGATGTTTATAGCCATGAATAACAAAGTTCGTAAAACTGGAAGGTATATGAATATTGATGAAAAACAAGTTAGGCGTAATATAGGCTATATTCAGCGTAAAGCAAAAGAATTGATGGACGAGTTGGGTTTGACCGTAGATGATATGAAAGATTATCTGAAACCGCAAATTAACCTAAACTTGCCGCATAAATCACGTGGGGTTGGGTATCCATTTGAGAAATACTTATCGCTTCCGAAAAACAAACGCTGGACGTTCAGATTTGGTAGCGTCAAGTCTCCAATTAATAAAACTTGCATGATACCTGAATATCTCAAAGCAAGTGGTTCTAACGCTATCTGTAATATATGCTCTGAAAGCAAAACGTGTACTCGTTGTGACGCTTTTCCAGAGAATGACGTATCCGAACTGCAACGTAAACATTTAATGCTTATAAGTGATGTATTAGAACGAATTAAACTTACGTACAAACCAGAAGATTTGCAAGGGCTTGAAAGGGTGAATTATATATGACCAAGCCGTATTACAGCGACCCACCAATTATCGAACAAGAGAATACTACGGTAGCAAACAAAGGCGATTGGATATTTTGCCTGTGTGACGCAGAAGAAAACGCAGTTAAAGTATATTATATCCCTACGGATTTAAACCAGCGAATTAGACGCAGTAAGGCGACAGTGACAAAGACTATCAAAGAATTTATTAGGCTTTATGAGTTTGCTGGAAAAACGCTTAGTCTAACGAGCAGCTACGTAAAGTGTATAAACCTTAGAGAGAACCGCTTTTTTAATGTGAGCTACAAAGACTGGTTAGAAACGAAAGGCAATTACTTATTGTTTGAGCCCAAACCGAGTGAGGTAGAAGTAAATGAATGGTAATTTATGGAGATTAATCAGAGAACATTTACAATTAGAAAAATGAAAAGAGCAGGGGCGTTATACCTCTGCTCTAAAGCTGTATCATGCGTTCTCGAATTACTGTAATAAATTACAGGTCATTTTCAAATGCTCTAAGCATTTTCAAATATATCCCTTACCTGTTCGACTTGTTTAGGTGTCATGTGCAAGTAACGCTCTGTGGATTTAATCGACTTATGGTGCAAATGCTCTTTAATTTTGAATAAGTCCATACCATTTTCAAGCATATAGACCGCTGAACCGTGTCTAAATGGGTGTGGAGATAAAAAGCTAAAACCTGCTGCTCTACAATATTCTTTAATCTTATTTCTTACAGCACCTTTATTGCGAGCCTTTCCTTTGTAATCGAACAGCCACATACTCCTTTTCGGTTTTGATTTAATGTAGGTTTGTATATCCTGTACTAAACCTTTCGTTAAATAGATTTTGTAGTCATTGGAGTTTTTCGTATCTAAAATGGTAATCGTACCTTCGGCTGGATTGAAATTCTCCGTCAAAATGTAGCACGCTTCCGAAATGCGTAAGCCGTTTTTGTACAAGAGGTCAACTAAAATCTTCAGCCAATCTTCTTTGATAAGAGAGCGGATTGTTGTGTACTGTTCATGCGAAACCACTTTGGCTACGGTTTGTTTGGTATGTACTGAATTTAGAAGTTTGATTATCTGCTCGTGGTCTTTAAGTGTATGTGTGTAACTGTAATACGTAATAAACCCTGCCAAAACACGACAGCGCAGCACTTTTACATTATGCTTGCACTTAAAACTGTCTAACCTTTTGGTAAGATAATCAAGCGATAAATCTACATTATCCGAGTTCGGAAACCAATGTCTAATTTCGTTGCGATAACTATTATAAGTGTTATCAGATTTAGTTACTTTAATATAGCGTAACCATTTTTTCAAATCTTTATTCATTTTTCATTTCCCCTTTTGTGTGCGTTTTTCTCTCTTTAGTATCGTTTAATGATATTATCTGGCGAGAATAGGTATGTTTAGCCAGACCTATAATCGACAAGGTATGTTTTCGTAGACCAATTTTCAAAATCAAAATTCAATCAGAAACCAATTTTCAAAATCAGATTTTATTTTTCTAAGGAGTGTGATATTTATTGGCTTCTAAAATCGAAGAATACGGGCTGTCTGAAATCGCCGTACAACTGTTCCGAGAAGGGCTATCATACGGCAAAGTAGCCGAAGCTCTCAATCAACAATTACCCGAAGGAGAAGAACCTATCTCCAAAATGGCTGTTCACCGTTGGCGCAAAGCTGATGGCAACGAAGAAAAGATACGCTCACTTGTACTCGCTGACCAAAACAATTCAGTTAGTGGAGACGTTGCACAAGACGAAGCGGTAAACCCTTATCTCGAAACTTGCAAGCTCGTTGAAGATTGCGACGTACAAATCGACACTATTAAGAACAGGCTTAAAGCGTTATCAAAAAGTACAGTAGGTGGCAAACTTGAAAGCGATAACATTGCGCTGCTTGCTAATCTAATCGGTAGAAAGCAATCTCTGTTAAAAGATGTTGCGATTTATCAAAAAGATATGGCTTCATACAATAGTGTTCGTCAAATGATGAAGATTATGGTTGAAGTGATGAAGCAAGAAGCACCAGACGCTTATAAAACGTTCAAAGAGCGCATTGCAAATGAAGTAGCGTTCCAAGCCATGTTGAAATAGAAAACTTAAAAATTTTCCAGCCCAGTGATTTTGAAAAAGCGCATTATGCCTTTTCTGCGCTGGGTTTTTCTACGCCCCAGTCTTTTTCAGAATTTGCATTATGCCTTTTTACCCAAACAACGTCGTAACCCAACATATCAAGAATATTTACAAGGTCAACATAGCGAAATGTTGCGCCTAACACTTGTTTATTTAAAGCCGCTTGACTTTTGTTGAGATGTGGTGCCAACTGGTTTACATTGCAACCGCTATCAATCAATATTTTTTTAAAGTCTTTTGTAAATTGCTCTTTTGTGTACATTGTTTCACTTCCTTTACTACCATTTTTATATATTATAATACTTTTTTGTCTAAAAGTCAACAATTTTACTATAAAAAACAACAAAAAAGTTTTAACACAAATTTGCGTTTTGAGCGTCTTTTTTAAGCCTGCCCATATATTTACACCTGTTTTGATAAAAAACGGCTCACAGGCGAATTATGGCGGCGCACATTCGTTCACTAATTTTACAAAACACAAACAAACATACATAATAATACATATACAGCAAAAATATATTTGCTTAAAAAGAGCATACTATAAACATATATTTGCAAAATAGCTATATTAGAATATAAAAAAGCAAAGAAATTAAAACAAAACAGTTAAAAAGTACAATTAAAAAGTTGTAAAAAAGTATAAAAAAGTATTGACTGTACAACCAAAAGGTTGTATAATATAACTAAAGATAAGGGAACGAAAACGAACCCGAACACGAAAGGAAGTAGCGGAAATGAGAGAAAACACTTTGGTTATGGAAATATTAAAAGAATATGCCGAAAGTTTGGCAAAATATTATTTTTGGCAATTGCAAGCAAACGCCGAAAAAGAAGATTTGTATCAAAAAGTATTTGCTAACCGCAAAGTCAAGGAAATAGCTATACAAGGGGTACTCGAACGATTGGCAATTAAAGCGGGCGTAAGCACCGAAACATTAGAAAGTTTAAGAGTATCAAGCAAGCAAATGGCAATAAACGAATGGGAAAAAGAATTTGCAGAAAGGGGGAAGTAATATGGTAAAGTTTATTATTAAAAACTCTGATGTTGCGTTTTTTGTTGAATTGAACAAATGGAGCGAAACAGAAAAAAACTGGTCGCCTGATTGTTTTGCAGACTTGGCAAGCATTGCAACAGCCTTTGAGCATGACAGCGAAGGAAATTGCATTGTGGAAAGTATAGAAAAGTTTTATGAAATGATAGAGTGGTGGAAGAAGGAGTGCGAAGATTGGCAAAAAGGCTTGCCGTGCCCCGATAGTTTTGGAGACAACGAAAATGTTGGCAATGGCGACTTTTGGGAAATTGGTTTTTTTTGGGTGGCGAAAAAATGAACGTTAAAAACAAATACGGCATAAAAATTAATTATGATACAGCAGTTTTATTAATGGACTGCGAAATTAGGGAAAATTTACATACAAAAATAGCTCCATGCAGTGAGCAAGAGTTTTTTAACGCTTATGCTAAAGCGCACGCTGTTAAGTATGGTAAAGAGTGGGAGTTGGCAAAGCCTAATCCTTGTTATTAATAAATAAAGTCAAACGCAAAAAAAAAGGAAGGCAGGTAGAAAGAAAAATGATTGAAATAACACGTACATATTACACGTTTAACGAATTAAGTGAAAAGGCACAAGAAAGAGCCATACAAGATGAAAAGGCAAAAACATATAATTGTTGTGATGATACTTACGAATTTTTAAGCCATGAAAAAATTGCAGAAGCAAAAAGCGACTTAGAAGCGCAAGGGTTTGAAAATGTAGAGATTGCCTATCGTGGCTTTTGGTCGCAGGGTGACGGCGCAAGTTTTACGGCGGAAAATATTGATATTGAAACACTAATTTTTACAAAAGAATTTGCAGAAAAGTATAATTTGCCTTTACATTGGGTGCGAAAATTTTTACCACATTTTAAAGGCAAAATAATAAGAACAAATAACCGTTATAGCCATTGCTTTACGGTTTCCGCTGATGTAGATAGTTATTTAATATATCAATGCACCGTAAAACAAAATAGAGTATACAGCTTTTTGTGCAAAATGCGCGAATGTTTAGAAAGCTATATAGATGACTGGCAAGTAACTTTTAGCAATAGACTTTATAGAGACTTGGAGAATTTATATGACAGTATCTATGTAGAGGACTTTATAAAGAGCTATTTTAAGGACTACAATGGCGAATTATATTTTGATGAAAACGGAAAATATGTTGGCACGGCTGGCGAGCTGGAGTAAAGGCAGGGGGAATAAAAATGGTAAAAACATATAGTATTGTTGCAGGTAGTTTAATAGTATTTGCCAAAATCATGGCAGAGCCGATACGGGTTACAAAAATAGAGTTATTGGTGGCTTTGGTAGGCGTGGCAATGGTAGCAAGTATTTAATATACATAGATAAAATAAAGAATTAAAGAGAATGGAGAATGAAAAAATGGCTAAAATTGATTGGAATAAATTGGACTACGAAAAAATTTTAGATAGTATGTTTTTGAACGAATACGCTTTTAAAAATACATACAGCTATTTAACAGAAGGCGAAGTATTGGCAATTTATGTGAATAAGTCAAATTTAACTGACGTGCAAAAATATAAACTGTTAAAAGAATTAGTAAAGCGCATTGAAAAAGGCGAATTGTTAAACTGAAAGGAAGCAATAAAAATGCTAACAAAATTACAGTTATACAGGGCATTTGAATATATTACAGACTGCGAACAAGGCAGTTTCGAAGATGATACAAACGGACTTGTGCAAGAGACAAGGGAAAACATATTTATAAATATTGTAAATCGCTTTAACCAATGTTATAACGGTGAGCACAATGTGAGGGAATACCCATACTTGCGCCAACGTTTAGCGGAATATATGCGTGGTCTTGGGTTAAGTATCGAATATTCAGACTACGGAGCCTCGGGAGTATGGGCATATATACTCACAGGAGTAGACACTCCGCAAGAAGACTGGCAAGAAGAATTTTATTTCCAAAAATTAACGGATATGCTTGCAGAAACAATTATCTATTATGCAAATGTATATAATTTAACAATCGGCGACAAATACGCAGTAAACCGTTTTAACGATAACAACGTGGAATTTTTAGCGAATATACATACTAACAAATACAACAGTTGCATTATACAAATAGACCTAATTTGCAAGGATAGCACCAAAAAGTCAGTAAATTATTGTAATTTTAATTGTGGCAAAGACTTTGTGGGCAAACGCATGGCAAAGTGTATTGCTTTTGATAATAATATTAAAATAGTGTAAATTATCAATAAGGAAGGAAGTAATTATAATGCTTATTATCGCAGTAAATGATAAAGAATTTGAATTGCCATTTTATGAAGATGAACAATTAGAGGAATTATGCAATATGTGCGGAGTTGAAGATATAGACGAAATTAATTGCAATTATGAAATAGTGGCGTCTGACAGTTATTATTTTGATGTTAAAACAATAAAAGAAATGTTAGATAACAATTATTTAACAGTTGCAGAATTAAATGAATTTTGCGAAGAGTTAGACGGGGAAGATGATAAACAAGAATTATTATTGGCTATTGTAGACGCTTGCGGTTGGAGCTACATTGATATATTAGAATCAATCGCAGAAATTGATAAAGGGCGATACACGTTATATAACTTATCAGAAGAAGAATTTTGCGAGCGAATGTATAGAGACGGCATAATTTTATGCGACTTGCCCGAAAAGTATGCAGAATATATTGACTGGGGAAAAGTCTGGGGTAAATATTATAAATATGATGATGATACTTTTGCAACAAATTACGGCATTTTGTGCAAATATTGTTAAGGGGTGTAAAAAATTATGTATTATAATAAATATTTTGTAAATAATGATA
>ERZ779889.617-NODE-617-length-43057-cov-11.441305_pt1 | contig 43057 bp, 33 predicted proteins | sample MGYA00511030_ERZ779889 | MGnify/ENA primary metagenome ERZ779889 (study PRJEB29588, sample SAMEA2160616) | human gut metagenome | biome: human gut; feature: human-associated habitat; material: faeces | place: Denmark | collected 2008/2010 ... | reverse complement strand
TTAATGATGTTTCGAATATAGTTAATACAGATTAAAAATGCAAACAATTTGTTAGCTTTTTTGCTTCATTTTTATTAAAATGTTATTATAATTCATCGGCTGCTTTTTTGATAATTTGTTACGATGGCTGAACATGGCTATTCCATAGGATAACATGCATCCCTATAGGACAATTTCAATCAATTTTGCTTGTCACTGCATTCACCTTTCGCTATCTTTGGATAAGACAGAATGCGGTTCGGCAATACAAAAAATTGAACAAGTTCATTTTTTGTTATTGCTCTCACCTTTCACTATCTTTGTTATCGGATTTTGATATGGACAATGATTTTGACATAAGAAGAGAACGAATTGAGAGCGACCGCGACTTTGAAAAGGCATTACGGCCAATGACGTTCGGCGACTTCAGCGGACAGGACAAAGTGATAGAAAACCTGCGCGTGTTTGTCGCCGCAGCACGCCTGCGCGGTGAAGCCCTCGACCATATCCTGCTGCACGGTCCACCGGGACTGGGAAAAACCACGTTGTCAAATATCGTGGCCAATGAACTTGGCGTGGGTTTCAAAGTCACATCAGGTCCAGTGCTTGACAAACCCGGCGACCTTGCAGGCATATTGACATCGCTTGAGGAGAACGATGTGTTGTTCATCGACGAGATACATAGGCTCAGCCCAGTCGTAGAAGAATACTTGTATTCGGCAATGGAAGACTACCGCATAGACATAATGATAGACAAAGGTCCGGGAGCACGGTCGGTACAGCTCACATTATCTCCGTTCACGTTGATTGGTGCGACAACTCGCAGCGGGTTGCTTACTGCACCTCTGCGTGCCCGGTTTGGCATCAATTGCCATCTCGAATACTACGACCACAATATATTGACCGGAATTGTGAAACGCTCGGCGCGACTACTTGGCGTGCCTATTGCCGACGATGCAGCCCTTGAGATAGCCTTGCGCAGCCGAGGGACTCCGCGTATAGCCAACGCCCTGCTTAGGCGCGTGCGCGACTTTGCACAGGTGAAGGGAGACGGAAGCATAAATGCCGAGATAGCCCGATATTCGCTCGAAGCATTGAATATCGACCAATACGGCCTTGACGAGATAGACAACAAGATTCTCACCACGATAATCGATAAATTCAAAGGCGGACCCGTGGGATTGACAACAATAGCAACAGCCCTCGGCGAAGATGCAGGCACCGTGGAGGAGGTATATGAACCTTATCTCATCAAGGAAGGTTTCATAAAGCGTACACCGCGTGGACGTGAAGTGACCGACCTTGCCTACAAGCATCTCGGCCGGAAGCGGTGGGCTCAAGAAGCATCATTATTTTAACTTATGGCAAATGACAATATCCACCGGTTCCTCAACTCAACAGACGACGGATTTGGCTATTCAATGTAAGATATTCAGAATGGAATCAGAATTTGAATACTCACACACCGGCAACTTGTTGCACAATAGCAGTTCTGCATCATATACAACAATCACATACATGTGTATACGCGATTAATCGCGTATACACAAATTGCGGTTAATAACAAAAAGAAAATTATGGCCAATTTGAAATCTTTGGCAAAAGACACTGCAATATATGGAATGAGCAGCATCATCGGCAGGTTCCTCAACTACTTGCTCGTTCCTCTGTACACGGCAAAATTGACGGTCGAGTCAGGCGGATATGGAATCATCACCAACATATATTCTTATGTCGCCCTGCTGCTCGTAATCCTCACCTACGGAATGGAAACGGCATTCTTCAGGTTTGCCAACAAACAGGGTGAAAATCCCGAGCGAGTGTATTCGTCGATACTCATGTCGGTAGGCTCTACTTCGCTGTTGTTTATCATCCTCATCCTGACATTTCTCTCGCCAGTAGCCGATTTCATCGGCTATGCCGAACATCCCGAGTATGTCGGCGTAATGGCCGTGTGCGTTGCCATCGATGCGTTCCAGACAATCCCGTTCGCCTACCTGCGCTACAAGAAACGCCCAATCAAGTTTGCGGCATTGAAACTGCTGTTCATCATCATGAACATCGCACTTAACCTCGTATATTTTGTGCTGTTGCCAAAATTATACGAAACTCATCCCGATATAATAGGCCGCATCTACGACCCTTCGACAGGCGTGGGGTATGCGTTCTTCATCAATCTGTTCTGCACGGCATCAATAACACTCTTTTTCCGCAAAGAACTGACAGGATTCAAATATGTCTTTGACTGGGGACTGATGAAACGCATCCTTAGCTACAGTTGGCCAATTCTAATCTTAGGCATAACAGGCATTTTGAACCAGACTGCCGATAAAATCCTGTTCCCGTTTGTCTACAACGGAGACAACGCGCAATCGCAACTCGGCATATACGGGGCGGCAAGCAAGATTGCAATGATAATGGCAGTGATAACACAGGCATTCCGTTATGCCTACGAACCGTTTGTATTCGGCAAAAGCCGCGACAAGGACAATAAAGAGACGCAAGCGCAGGCAATGAAATTTTTCATCATCTTCACCTTGCTCGCTTTCCTTACTGTCGTTGCCTATATCGACATAATAAAATACATCATTGCCCCGGGATACTGGCCTGGACTGAATGTCGTGCCGATAGTCATGGCCGCCGAAATCATGATGGGGATATACTTCAACCTTTCGTTCTGGTACAAGCTTACCGACCGCACTATTTGGGGAGCCATATTCTCAGGCATTGGGTGCGCAGTGTTGATAGCCATCAATGTTATTTTCGTCCCACGCTATGGATACATGGCCTGTGCTTGGGCCGGATTCGCCGGCTACGGGACGGCAATGCTGCTTTCCTACTTAGTCGGGCGCAAATATTATCCTGTCGCCTATCCGCTGAAACGTATATTTCTATACCTGCTGCTTGCATGTGCCATATTTGCTATTTACCGGTACATGCCGCCAATCAACATATATGCGTCAGTAGTTTTACGCACTGTGCTGCTTATAGTATTCCTTGCCGCAGTCGTGAAATTTGAACATTTCAGAATCCCGAAGTTGCGACATTAAGCGACTCAACGACAAATGCCAATCGCTGACAATGAAAACCAACAAAGAAACATATCTCATACATACGCTCCCAAACGGCTTGCGCATAATCTTCATGCCAAACTCGTCGGATGTAGCCTATTGCGGATTGTCGATCGACGCAGGAAGCCGCGATGAACAGGAAGGCAGCCACGGCCTTGCCCACTTTGTCGAACACACGATATTCAAAGGCACCCGCCATCGTCGTGCATGGCACATCCTCAACCGCATGGAACGAGTGGGCGGAGAGCTTAATGCCTACACCACAAAAGAGAACACGACGGTCTACTCAGTATTCCCCTGCAAGCACCTTGCCCGCGCTGTAGAACTTATTTCCGACCTTGTCGCTTATTCAATATTTCCGGAAAACGAACTCGACAAAGAGCGGGAGGTAGTTCTCGATGAAGCCGCATCCTATCGAGACGCTCCTGCCGAAGCCGTATGCGATGACTTTGAGGACATGATATGGAAAGGACATCCTCTCGGACACAATATCTTGGGAATAGAGAAAGACCTGCGAGGATTTACAAGCGATGACTGTCGCAATTATCTGAATAATCTTTATGTACCTACCAACATGGTGTTTTTCGTCCTCGGCAACTACAAGGAGTCGATGGTATTCCGTATAGTAGAACGGTATTTCGGCAGCCTTTGTCATCCATTGTCCAAGCCTCCCCGGTTAAAGCCCATGCAACTGCCTTCATTCCATATCAGGCAAACGATAGGCTCTCATCAGGCACACACAATATACGGCGCATCGGCATTCAGCATGTACGACCATCGACGATATGCCATGCTCTTGCTCAACAACATGCTCGGCGGCCCGGGAATGAACTCAATGCTTAACATCGCAATACGCGAACGGCACGGTTATGCCTACACGGTGGAATCTTCCATATCGCTATTCAGCGATTGCGGACTGATGCAAATCTACTTTGGCAGCGACAGCAAGCATGTGGCTCCATCGATAAAGCTCATCTCAAGAATCATAAACGACCTCGCCTCATCGCCGATGTCGGATAAGGCTCTCGATGCTGCAAAGAAACAATTCATAGGCCAGCTTCTCGTGTCGAGCGACAACAACGAGGCTCTTGCCTTGTCGATGGGCAAAAGCTTCCTATATTACGGACATGTGGCCAATAATGAGGAAACAAAGGCACACATAATGGATATTACCTCAAGCCAAATCATGGAGGCTGCAGCTATTATATCTCCCGAACAAGCATCCACATTGACATTTGAATAGCCATCTTTAAAAGGCATAGGTGAGCATGAAATGCATACCTGCCTGATGGCTCCAAATGATGGGTTCGTACAATTCATAGTTAATATCTCCGATAGACCCCTTTACATGGCGGTTATAAGTTGAACGCCTGTAATACCAATCGAGGCTGAATGTGGCATACAGCCGTTCCCAAAGTCGGCAATCCGCTCTTAATTCCGAATAGCTGAACAGCACGTTCGACCGGTCGCCTTGCACGTTCACCGGTCCTCCTTCGGGAGTAAGCGACCAGTCTTTGTCCGCATCATACCCTTGCCAAGTGTATAACCGGTATGACCTGTTTGACAGACTTAAAGACAACCTGTTGCCAAAAGTGCAGTTGATTCCTGTCTTAAACGAAAATCCCGACGACCAATTGTAATTTCTATGATACTGGCGATAAAAGTCGCTCAACACACCCGCGAGCACTACTCCGTTTGCATGAAAATATGCATCGATGGTGCAACGAGGAAAAGCCGTGCAACGGAACATCAAACCTCCTCCCACTGAAGCCGGAGTCCCTAATTTATATGGCACGACACACGGATCAAGGTCACTTTGGGGAACAAATTCCTTGCTAATGGTATCAGAATCGAAATAATCAAAATGCTGGTACATCCCTAACGACAGACGGCAATTCAACGTGTCGGCCAATTCCCTTGACAACAACCGTCCGATGATCTCGACCCGGCTCAACAGAGGCTGAGTCTTCATCGCGTTCAACTCAAGCAAGAAGCTGAAATAGTCATACGGCGTTTTTGAAGTCAAAGCAAAACGGTCGCCATATTCAATGTCGATGCGTGCCACAGCTCCTGTCCTCGCCATTTTCTCAGCATCCTGAAACACTAACATTCGGGCACCGAGCGACATAGACACTTGAATTGGCGGTATGCCGAAACGCCGGCCTGAAGTAGCCCGTTTCTCCCAAGCCCGGCCTGTGACTATGCGTGTGAATCCGCGCATCGGCGATATGACAAACGCAGCCAATTCACGCCCAAACCGCTCTCCGCCCGAAGTGCGGTCGTCAAGCACAAGGTCGGACGTGCGATACAGCACTTCTCCTATTGCGGCTCCGCCAACGGGAGTGGCTATGATGTCATTGGTTGATGGATATTCGCATTCCATGAACATTTCCCACATCGCGCTGCCACCAATGGCAAAAAGCTCTGATTGCCAGAAGTTATAGCCGTTGGAACGCCCGGCATTGTAAAACAACGAACCGTTATATGGATGCGCAAACATGTTGGTACCCAAATGGTCATCATCCCATTCAAACCCGTGCTTGAAATTCTCCTTTATAGTGTTGAATGAAATATATGCGTAATGCCCTTTCTGCACATATCGGTCAAATGCCCATAACCCGACATTAAAACCAACCGTCTCGGCCGATGCCCTCCAGAACGCTTTTTTCTCAAGTCGCGCGACATCACAACTGTCGGGTAAAACCGGCATACTTACCACATGCTCCGCTGAAAAATTATCATCTAAGGCTTTAGCACACGATATACTATCGGTTGTCTTACCGGCCGACAACAATAAAGGCATCATCAATAATAGGAATACCAACTTATATTTCATCGTGATTATTTATGAGCTGGTAAAAATAGGAAAATTATATGGTTATATAATCTTCCACTTCCTATATTGGCAATTTTATCAACCAATGTTGACAATTTTCAATGCCGGGAAACGGCCATGTCTTTCGACAAACCACACGCACCTCTCCGATTATATGTCAACGCGCCAAACTCGTTATCAATTTACAAGCCGTTGACAAACTCATGCTTCCAGTATTTATCATCAAGTCGTAATTATGAGGATCTCCCCATTTTTTCCCTGTATAATACTCATAATGTGTGGAACGGGCTCGGTTTATGCGCTTAACTTCGGCTTCGGCCTTGTCGGGCTCTATTCCATACTCGCTCGTGCACCTCAAGCATTCATCCTCTACTGTTGAATAACAGAACACTTTCACGACTTTACGGTAATCATCAAGCACGAAATCAGCACAACGGCCTATTATGACACACGATTCTTTCGCAGCCAGTTCCCTCACAACGTGGCATTGAGCCACAAACAGAGCATCGCGCGAAGAAAGGCTGAAGCCCAATGACGACTCATGATTGTGCAAAATTATATTCTTCAACCACGACTGCGACATCGACTGCTCATTCTGCGAAACATATTTTTCGCTCAATCCGCTCTTCTTTGCGGCAAGCTCTATCAACTCCTTGTCGTAGAACGGTATGCCGAGGTCCTTGGCAACCATCTCCCCGAGCAAGTGGCCTCCACTGCCATATTCCCGGGCTATGGTGATTATCGTATGTTTTGAATTGGCAACCGCCTCAATCTCCGGCCGCTTATTGCCTTCGCCAATCCAATTATCGAGATACTTGTAGTATGGGCTTATGAAATGGACTATCGGCCCCACGATAAGGGCTGCAATGACGGTTCCTTCCCTCACACCGTATATACCCGACATGAATATTACCGACAATATGCAAGCCAGCACCACAAGCGTGACATCAAAGCCCAGCTTTACGAAGCCAAATTCATTGCGCAATCGCTTGGCTATGACCCTTACAAAGTATTCTCCGGCGACAAGTGCCACATTGGCTTTCACCTCCAGTGCGATGCCTATTGCAAGAATAACGCAACCGACGGCAAGGCTGCACAATTGAGCCATGTAATTAGACGGATTGAGCCACGACAACATGTTCATTGAAATATCTATCGACCACCCGAAACAGAAGGTGATGGGAATTTGCAACAAGTAAATACGCAAGTCGGCTTTCAAGTCGGCCTTTGTCATGAAAAGCAATTCTATGGCAACAAACAACACATTTGAAATTATCGTCCACTCGCCCATCGTGTAGGGCGTGAACATGCTCAATACATAATTGATGCTGGTTATGGGGGAGGTACCAAGTAACGCTTTGGTTATGAATACGATTCCAAACGCATTGATAAAAATAGCAACAAGAAAAAGAAAATAACGCCTAATAGTGTATTTATCCATATCTTAAAAAATTTTTGCAAATGTCTGAATTTTTATTTTTCCCGCACACATAAAATAGCGACTTGTTTTCGTCAAAAACGAAACAAATATTTAAATTTGCCACATAACACACGATTGATGGAATTTTCACTGCTAAAGTGGTTAAGGGATACCGGCAAATGCCATATTTACGAAAACTGCCTGTATTATTCGGAAATTGACGAGACAAGTCAATTGCCGAAACGGCTTTTGTGCAAAGGAGCATTCTTCTTTGTATTGGTTTTAAACGGAACATTGTCAGCTTCGGGATACGATGCCAACGGCCATTTACAACACGCCGACTTGATGATATTGTCTCCGGGCATGGAAATTGCTCTTGACATGCCGACTAATGCACTCCGCATTTCGTGCATGATGTTTGAACCCGAATTTTTCGACAGCCTGCCTGTATCGCAACAAGTGTATCAGCAATTGGCAGGATTCATCAGCAGGCAACAGATTCCTGTTGTACGACTTTCGGATGCGGCAATCGACAACATACGCCGCACCGAGTCATTACTTAATTCATGCTCTCGATACTTCAAGTTAAACAAAGACGGAATTATAAAAAGCCTGTGCAATTCATTTTTGCTTCAAGTAGCCGAGTGCATGAACAGCGACACTCTCGCCACTTCGAGCCACGCCAAGCGGTCATTGTCCATATACCGCAATTTCAGAAAATTGCTCGTCGAAAATTACAGAACAGCGCACAACATTGAATTCTATGCCGACCGACTTTGTATTTCCACCACTTATTTGTCGCGCATTGTCAAGCACACCACAGGCAAAACAGTAAGGTTCCACATAGCATATTTATTGTGTGCCGAAGCCCAAAGGCTTCTCGACAGCACAAGCCTTGACATAAAAGAAGTGGCATCCTTGACCGGCTTCTCCGACCAGTCGGTATTCGGCAAATTCTTCAAGAAGCACACCGGCATGACCCCCTCGAAATTCAAAACCCGCAAAACCACCCTCTCCAACCCCTAAACGACACATTCACTTCATATAAAAACACAGTTGCAAACTGTACCATATTATATTATAAAACACCAGCGCGACAAACAAATTTCCATTGTCCGTCGCGCTGGTGTTTAATAACTTAGCTTACTCAAAAGCCATCAATATTCTTCCTCGTCAAAGAAGAAGTCGTCCTTGCTTGGATAGTCAGGCCATACATCTTCTATGCTGTCATAAGTTTCTCCTTCATCTTCCATCTCTTGAAGATTCTCAATCACTTCAAGCGGAGCGCCCGAACGCATTGCATAATCGATAAGTTCTTCTTTGGTTGCAGGCCATGGCGCATCTTCAAGTTTTGTTGCAAGTTCTAACGTCCAGTACATAGTGTTTTCTATTTAAGATTATGAGTTCAAAATTTTTTGCGCAAATATAACGCATGTCTACAATAATTCAAAAGAAAAACAATTCTTTTTTACTTAAAACTGTTAATAAAAACCTGTTTTATATAAGTATTGTTAACAATACGGCAGTATCGCAAATTCATGCCTCGACAAGCAAAAAACATCACATGTCGAATGTCAACTCACACCCTTCGGCATCGACGACAAGCGTTACATCGGCACCCTCTATCATCGGGTAATTCTCATCCACATGCCCCACCGGGAAGCCATAAGCCACAGGTATGTCATAATCTTTCATCACGCTCTCAATCATGTCATACACATGCTTGAAATCGGGCGTGTACCTGACATTCTTGAAATTTCCCACAATGAAGCCCTTGATGCGGCCAAGCGTTCCGTTTAGCTTCAATGTGTATATCATTCTGTTAAGCCGTTCAAGCGACTCTCCCACATCTTCTATGAAAAGTATCACATCCCTGTCGGCATATCCCGTAAGCATGTCAATGGGCGAAGCCGTGAAACTGTTGAGCATTGCCAGATTGCCACCCAACAGCATTCCCTTGGCAGTCCCGAAGTGGTTTCGCCTGTCAGGCTTTATTTTATAATGAGGCACTCCGCCGGCAAGAATATTTTTCAACGCACGGCTGCAAGAGTCCTTGCCATGATATTTCTTCAAGTGCGCGCACATTTGCCCGTGGATGCTCATCACCCCTTTAGTCACAGCCGCGCCGTGAATAGCTGTTATGTCGCTAAAACCTATAATCCACTTGGGATTGCGTGCAAAAATATCCAAATCCATCTCGCACAATTCCTGCATTGAGCCATAACCTCCGCGAGTACACAAAATTGCTTTCACATCAGGATCGAGCAATGCCGCTTCAAGGTCATGCTTTCGTTGTTCCATTGTTCCGGCAAACGAGCCGTTCACTTCAAGAGCATACTTTCCTACTACCGGCACATAACCCCATTCGCGTACAACCTGCTCGGCACTGCTGACGTAGCTTGCAAGGCACTTTCCTGCCGGACTTATTATCGCAATCTTGTCTCCGGGACGCAAAGATTCGGGACGCACCATTTCTCGATTTTGAGCATTCGCACCCATTACAAACGCAACTGCAAATATCGCAGCTATGAACGCATTTTTCATTTCCACCAGTTAATTTTCACAATATCAAGTTATTCAAAGACATAAACCATGCACTCAGGCTATTAACATAATTGAATAAATCGCAATTTTCTTTTCAATGATGCAAATTTAATTAAAAACACACATTCAAACAATTACCCGAACTCTTTCTGCAACCACACGAGTTATTCATGACCGGCACTATTCATCTGCATATTCGCAGTGCCTGATTTTATCATCACGATTGCGACGAAAGTCATAAAATGTTTCAAATATGTCGGCAAGCGAAATGCTGGCATTCTCAACCTGACGCTCATACATCTGCACCCCTTTGTTTGACGTGGCTTTGCCTTGCAACACACTTCCAACGCCGCTTATCTCCTCAACCAACTGCATTTGCAACGATAGCAATTCATAGGCACCTATGTCGGTCGCATTTGTCGACACTTGGTGCGGCATCGCTCCATTGCAACCTTCCGAATAAGGAATTATACCATTGGTACTCGACCATATCCGCTTTACATCCTTCCAAGTAAACCCTTCAGGAAGTGCCGTATCGGGATACAGCAGGACACCTTTCGCGCTCGCTCCCATTATATGCTCTATGAGAGTTATCAAACGGTTGATATACTTCTGCTGGTCAATCACATCCTCGACAAACGAATGAACCTCTCCATCGGTCAGCGGATACAATTTCATGACAAATGGATGGCTTCCATGCTTATACGGAGAAACATAATGCGACAACAATTCTCCACCGGGAGCGTACCATCGGCAATGCCAAGTTTCCTTGACACCCCAATCGGCATCAATCAACTCAAGGCCCAACAAGTCACGACGTTTATTCTCGGCATCCACATCGGGCATACAAGATGTGTCAAGCAAGAAAAATTCGGCTGTCATGCGATCATGACATTCCAATATTTCGGTCATTTCAAGTGTCCACACTTCTATGGCTCGGCAAAGCCCTCCTTTTGCACGCAAAAAACCTCCGTAACGTTCACTATCCACCCCAACAGTCAAGCTGCTCCCGGCAGCCAACTCATCTCCACTACCGTATATGTTCCTTATGCGGCACGCAAGCCCCCTGTTTCCAATGGCGAGACGTTTTATCAACCATCCGACGTTGCAATCATGCAGATAACCAACGATGGTGCAATCTCGCCCTCTGACATCCTCGGTCGAGTTGGAAAAGAACCTGTTCATGTTTAGATTATCTACCGTTATCCCAGACTCCGAAACATCCACACGCTGCAAGCAACACCCTGAAATCAAGAATTCCTCAAGCATGCGACTGTCAATTTCATTCAAGCAATTGGCATTGTAACAATCTTCCAAATCGGCACTTGCCTTAGTAACCGAATTTCTGAAACGCCCAACAACGCTTCGCACAAGACGACGTATCACATTATTGGTCAACGGTTCTTTACCGCTTTCGGCCACCTTGTCATATTCTCGCAGGCTCCGTCCCAAAGAATCTTTAACCATATCATTCCACTGCGATCCATAAGTGAAATCCTTGGTCCTGCGCCGTTTTTCTCGCAATACATCCCAATCGCACCAAGCCTTGAAAGCTGCCCCAAACACTTTACGGTCAACATCCTCGCCGACGCTCAATTTGTTTTTCATAGTATTTTTCATGACTGTTTTTCCACAAAGATATGGTCGCACATTCATCGCAATAACAATCAAAAAGTATTAACCCAAGTCCATAAACCCAATTGCAGTTTTCCATGATATAGATTATATTTGCAATAACCTTTAAACAGAAATGACGACATCAACCTATTACATGCCTCAACGGGCATTAACCTGTTGTACCATTGCGGCACTCATATTCATTACGTTACTGGCTTTCACATTATGCGACACAATCACGGCAATCATATCCTTATTCTCCTGCACGACAGCATACCTGACAGCCTGCTTCATTTACGACAAATCGGAAGTGGCCGACAATTCCGGAAGGCTCGTCCTATTACTGGCCGGCACAATCCTTGCTTCATTCATAATCCTCAACATTCACACCTATACGGCCGCTCCGGGATACTCTGCCGCAACGCCATTGCTCATAAACCATGATGCCAATAGATATTTCGCCCAATCACTTGGCCTATACGACGGGACATTGGATATCGGCGACATTCCACACCCTTCATTGCCGTTCATTACTGCCGGATTATGGAAATTACTCGGAGTGAGCATCGTTTATCCTCTTGCAGCCAATATGCTGCTCACTCTCATGTCAATCATCCTCGGAGGCCGGCTCGCGACGACATTGCTTCATAACAGAATGCCCAAAGCATCAAAATCCCACATAAGCACCGTGGCAATGCTCCTCAACACAGCCGTTTGCAATTTCATGGTACACGGCTCATTGCTGCTTCGCGAACCTGTCATTTACTTTTCGCTGGTCGTTATTATGCTGTCGCTATGCGACCTGTTCGCAGGCAAAGGCTTCAAGCCGGCATTTGTATTCTTGTCAGGGAGCGTGTTGCTTGCATTCTCGCGCTCGCACTTGCTGTTCTTCGTCCTTGCCGGAATAATATTGTTAATGCTACACAAGCCAAGGCGCAACATTCGGATTGCCTTAATAACATCGCTCATTATAGTTGCTTGCTACATTGCCAATGAATCAATCACCGGATATGATTCCAAATATGTGTCGCCTGCCGGCATGATTACCGACACTCAAGCAATGTCGGCAAACTATCTGAACCTCGACCGCCATGATGCTTATAAGAATATAATCGGCAATTACTTCGATAAACCTCCAATGTCAAGAATATTGTTATTGCCGGTAACAGCCACAGTGCAGTTCTTCGTGCCATTCCCTTGGAATTACATGCGCGACACGCCATTCGGCTTCGCACAGTTTTTCAGCCATGTGTCATACCCTTGGTATGCAATAGGCGGAATCATAATATTCTATTTCCTGTTCTTGTGGCACAAAAGCGACACACCGCTTCAATTATGGGCATTATGGACTTTGTTTTGCTACCTCGTGCCAGCCTACTTGTATGCCGGCACAGTGTCACGATACATTTTGCCATTCGTTCCATTCATGATACCATTGGCAATATACTCGCTGCACCACATTAAAAAACATAAACCACGACGTCTTGTGGCAACTTATGCCACAGCCTATTGCCTGCTCGTGTCGGCGACTTTAATAACTTGCCATGCGCTGCAATCATCATAAATACCAATTACTATAACACGACCTAATACAAATATGACCATAAGCATAATAACAGTCGCACTCAACAATGCATCTACCATAAAACGCACAATTGAAAGCGTCTTGTCCCAAACATACGGCGACATTGAATATATCTTTGTCGACGGAGGCAGCAACGACGACACCATCGAAATAGCCAAGACTGCACAGAAATATTTCAACGGACGCATGAAAATTCATGTGCTCGACAAGTCCTCTATATATGAAGCAGCCAACTTTGGCATAAGGCACTCATCGGGAGAGATAATAGGCATGCTCAATGCCGACGACATGTTCACATCGCCGCAAATCATCGATCTCGTCGCAAGCAATTTTGTCGGCAACAATGCCGACAACGAAATGTTATACGCTGATATTCACTATTTTACCCCCCCCCGAACAGATTTAACGACTCGGTATTATTCAGCAAAAAATTTCAAGCCAAGTTTGCTGAAATTCGGCTTCGCGCCACCACATCCGTCGCTTTATGTCCGTCGAGACGTGTTCGAGAGCTACGGCTACTATCGCGAAGACTATAAACTCGCTGCCGATTTTGAATTTTTCGTGCGTACATTGTGGAACACAAAGTTAAAAGCGGTATATTTGCCGGTGGATATGGTTGCCATGCAATCGGGAGGAGTTAGCACGAAATGGCGAAACAGGCTATACACAAACTGGATCGAAAAACGACGTGCGTTGCGTGAGAACAATGTCAAGTCATCCTATTTCCTGCTGGCCGCACGATACCTTTTCGCATTAAAACATTTCTTCAAGAAATAAGCAACCAAGCAAAATTTCACACAGATGATGTTAGATAAACTGTCGCACACATGCGCAGCATTGTGGCAATCGCTGCTGAGCCTTATAAAAATTATATTGCTGTCACGATTTTTCTTGCATAAGCCTGTATGCAGCAAAGAAGAACTCTCGCGCGGAATAGTAATCTTGGGGAACGGCCCGTCGCTCAACGACACGATATCTCATGCCGGCAAATTCCTTGCCAGGCACAACCTGCTTGCAGTGAATTTTGCGGCATGTGCCGACATATTTTTCTCACTCAAGCCTCGTTATTATCTGCTTGCCGACCCACACTTCTTCAACGCTACCGACCAGCCCAATGTTGAAAAGTTATGGCAACGCCTGTCTAATGTCGATTGGGACATGACACTTTTTGTCCCGGCTCGCATAAAAACAAAGGTCGACCGCCTTGCATCGCTTGCCGGCAATCGCCATGTATCAATAATACATTACAACACCACTCCGGTCGAAGGACTGAAAACAATCGAGAACCTTTTGTTCTCATCGGGACTCGGAATGCCTCGTCCAAGAAACGTGCTGATTCCATCCATAATGATGGCCATGCAAATGGGGTATAAAAAGATATATATTGCAGGAGCCGACCATTCGTGGATGAAAACGCTGTCGGTCGACGACGACAACAACGTAGTATCTATCCAGCCACACTTCTACAAAGAGGACGACAAGGAAATACAACGTGTAAAGACCGAGTACATGCACTATCCACTACACACAATCATATACAGCTTCTATGTTGCATTCAAGTCTTATTTCACAATAGCACGCTATGCCAAGCACATAGGCGCAAGCATAATAAACATAACTCCCGGGAGCTTTATCGATGCGTTCCCGAGAGAAAATGTTAATGATTAAATGATGAGAGGCAACATATTACCTCGCACGCTTTTTTCGCATAAGCCTTTTTATCCACAAGTAGTAACCCGTCAATGGTAATATACCGCCTATAAACGCTGCCATGAAATACAGTACTTGAGTGGCAATTCCTCCCCACAGGCCTGTATGCAAAGAATAAATCAAGCCTTTCATCTTCATCGATATGGGACGCTGTGACTCGTCATGCACTTTCACTGCCTTTATCTCCCCGTTATGTGGGTCAAATGATACTTTATCCCCATTCTTCGCATCTTTTTCAAGAATAGTGACATTTCCGTTAGACACCAATAAAGAACCATGCTCGGGACAGGTTTCGCGTAAAGCCGACACGGCGATGTCCCATGCCTCAAAATTAATTTCAGATTCGTTGATCGATGCTTTTCCACCTTTACCAGATATGGTCTTGCCACCTGAAGGCGTAGAGGCTCCAAATAAAGCATAGAAACCTGTACGATACCACTGAAACGACCATGTAGGACCTGTCAAGGCCATCAACAACAAGAATACCGAAGCATAAATACCTAACGATACATGACTGTCATACAGGAAACGCCATCTTCCTTTGCCTGTTGATACTTTAAGTCGATTTTGCAACATCTTGCGTGACTTAGGCCACCATATTACCACCCCTGTAACAAGTATCACAACCATCAGCAATGTGGAGACCCCGACAACAACCTTACCGACGGTTTTATCTCCTTTGCTCGGAGGGACATCCATCAGCCACCTATGCAATTGTCGCATCGTTTGAAAGAAAGGCAAGCTCTTAACCCACCCTTTAATCTCACCGGTATAAGGGTCTACGCTCAACTGGCTCTTGCCTACACCGTCAAATTTAAGCAGCCATGCGGCATCGGCATCTTTTGGCACTTCGATTGACGACAGTTTCAACGAGCCAGGAAGTTGTTCCGTCACCTTTGTAATCAACTCGGGAATAGGCAACGTCTCAGCACCTTTTGGAAATTTTACTTCGTACAAATGCTTGTTTACCGATGCTGTAATTTCCCGTTCAAAAACTAGTGCTGCCCCCGTAAGGCAGATTAAGGATATAACCAGCCCTATGGGGACAGACAGCCATAAATGTATTTTCTTTAACAACATTCAAGAATTTGTTTATTTCTTCAACAATCCCACGCCATTGATTGCTTCGGTCACAACTTCCATGCCACGAGTAGCGACACCGTCGGAATTTATTGTGTACAATGCCGGCCTCATCGCATTGCTGTGTTTGACTTCAATGGTAATCTCATGCTTTTCAGTATCTATTGCATTGGCAAGAGCTATATCGGCAATGTCAGCCGGCTCGGGCAATCCCGTAACCTCGGTATATTGCTGAGTCTTAACGTCGAATATGCCGAACACATAATGAGACCCCTCGGCCACGCCTGCCGCACCTTCTTGTGTAAACATTTGCAAGCAGAATTTGTTATCACCGAGATAAAATGTCTTCCACATGTAATGTCCTGTCTTTTCGACAAGATTCACATAATAATCGTCATCGATTCCCACAGGTTTACCATCCTTGATGTTATCACCGCTTATTCTCAACACGGCTGAAGGAACTTCGGTAGCTTCACTGCCCTTGTTTGACAATGTGCTTTGGCAAAACAGGTAAATTTCATCGCCCACAACTTCAATGCCACTTTCTGTACGAGAACGCAAATTACCTTTTATCTGACCGGCCTCCTGCCCTGGATAATCACTGCTTTTACGAACTATGCAATTTTGATACTTCAAATACTCTTTGTCGGGATCGTTAGGGTCAAACTTGTAAACGCCCAGATACAAGTTATTGGCAAGGTCGGTGCTGAAAGTGGCCTTAGCCTTTGTCATGGCTTGATCGCTCATGCGGTATTTTGTAAAATAAGACACCAACACATAATCTTTGTATTGCGCTATGTCGCCCACACCCCAAGCCTCAGCTTCCTTGCCATCGGCTTTCATATAGATATTGGGCTCAGAATCATAATTGTCGCAACGAATGATTCCATCTACCTTAACACTAGCGAAATCATCGAGTTGGATAAATTTAACCTTTTCAAAATGGCCTGTGACAGAACCTATGTCTTCAGTCTGGTCAGACATTCCTATGAGATAATTGTTGTAGATTCCACGAGCCTTTACATCACCGTCAAGACTCAAATCGTTTCCATATTGCACCACATTGCCGCGACTGTCGAGTTTGTAAGCACGAGTCTTGTAACTTGCAGTAGTTCCTCCTTGTGAGGGATAAGCCATAGCTATCAATGCCTTGTTGCCATAAGCTACAAAATCGATATTGTTTCCACCATCGTTGAAAATACGATTATTGAGATTCATTGTTGCGTCAAGAGAACCTTGAGTCGGGTCTGTAACCTGTTGAAGATATACCCCGTTACTCTCCCCCGACGAACTCAACACCACATATTGGCTCGAAACTTCCTCTCCGCCCCATTCAGGACCATTCTCACCGTTACCACCTTTCACATCTTCCTCGCACGATACAAGTGCAAGAGCCATCAACAACAGGCTCGACCAACTTGCCATTTTAAATCTCTTATCCATATCTTTATGATTTTATTATTATTTACTGAAATTGTATCCTATTTTTATAGCGAATGACCTACCGGGTTTCTGCATCTTGAAATTGTCGTACAGTCGCTCGTCAAATATGTTCAGGCATTCGGCCGATACGGTAAACTCCTGCTTGCGGCCAAAATTGTAACTTATGTATATGTCATGCGACAATTGCGTGGGAACCGTGTAATCGTCGTTATTATAGGTGTCCCACTCGTAGCTAAAATCATGCACATAACTCATCATGTAATTTATGCCGAGCGAGGAACCCTTCATCAACAAATTGCGCAACGTTACACCGGCTTCGGCATTGCCATACATATAAGGGATGGCCGGGATGCGCTTCTTGTAATTAAGGCTCTCCACCTGTGAGCCTGAGTTGTACCGTGTCATGCTGCGCATGTCGAAATAGCTGAAATTTCCGCCGACGTAAAATATGTCGTTGTACATATAGCGCACGCCGAAGTCACCTCCTATATTCCGCACACCACCTTCATTGTTTGACATAGCCCTGCCATTGTCCACATTGGTTGTCCGCCTTATGTAGTCATTTATTTGACGAAATTGAAACGCAGCATCTACCGTCAACCTATGTCCGTTAACATTTATTGGACTGACTGTCGCACTTACATTCACATTATTGCTGCTTTCAGGTTTAAGACTGGTGTTGCCTCGTTCAAGATCATCTCCCGAACCAAACAATTCGCGACTCGTAGGCAGTCGCAAGGCATATTCATACGAGAACCTGAGTTGAGCATCCTTGTTGAGGAAATATGTCGTTGCAAGGCCTCCACCCCAATTTACCTGCGTATCGCTGTAATGCCTGTAATCGGTACCGCCATCCGGGTCTAAATATGCTTCAAGATGATTGATGTAATTTTTCATGAACACCGAAGCATTCCATATATCATTATAATCAAACTTATAACTCATCCCCGTTACTGTCTTTCTGCTCGTCTGAGGCTCGTCATACACGGCAGGAACAACAGTCTCATCCTTGTTTGATCGAGAAAATGTGGTAAATGTAGAACTAACTGACACCGAATGCCCCTCGGAAGGGAAAAGTACTACCGAAAGATTGGCGGCACCGTTATTGTCGCGATAACGATTTTTCATATACTGCAATTCTCCGGGCGAGCCTTTGTCTGGACCACGCTCCCCAAGCCAGTTATAATTGGCTCGAGCCGTATCGGCGGCATACGACTGTCCGAAATTGAAGTTACCGTTAAAGCTAACAGTCAGCCCTTTAAGCAGGTCAAATCGCTTGCGATACGTCAATTGAGGCATTAACGTATTAGCAGTTGAATATCGTGCGCCATAAACATACGACATTGTTGCTGCATTCTGTATCTGCTTGTACTCGTAACCTCCGGTAAATCCTATGAGAAGTCTGTCGGCAAACGGTTTGTCGACAACTCCCACCTTTAATATCCCGGCTTCATTGTGATACATGGCATGAAAACGACGCACGCGAAAATGTCCCTTTATTTCGGCATGAGACTCAAGATCGGTATAACTGTCTATATCGACCTTATAATCGTTGTCAGAATAATTCTGATAGGCATTGAACGATATGTAAAAGCCTTTGGGTGAAGTCCATTCGGCATAAGCATTGGTCTTGTGCGTATTGAACGAACCAAATGAATAAGAAGCGTTGACACGAGTGCGACGATTATCGTCGGTGACTATATTGATAGCTCCTCCCAGCGCATCTCCTCCCAGCTCGATTGGCACTACGCCCTTATACACCTCCACGCGCTTTGCAAGGCCTGCCGGGATGTTGCTAAGGCCGAAAGCCGAACTCATACCCTCCATGGGTACACCGTCGATAAATATCTTCACATGGCGACCCGAAAAGCCGTTAAGCGTAACATTTGCTTCCGAGCCGACTCCACCGCTTTGTCGCACCTTTACTCCACTTATTTTGTCTATGACTCCCGAAAGGTCGAGCGAGGTATTCTTTAATTTGGTCGTCTCTATCAAAGACACATTGTAAGCCAGTCGTTGCACTTTTTCGGCCTGGCTGAGACCGTTCACCACCACCTCATTAAGCGTCATACCCTGTTTTTCCAACCTCAGTTCCACATTCTCGACATCATCACCCGATACTGTCACATCCTTGCCATTGGCAGCATACCCTACAAATGATGCCCTTACATGATATTTCCCTTCGGCCAAACCAATAGCGAATCTACCCGACGCGTCGGTGGAACCGCCAGAGACAAATGTTCCATCTTGAGCTGAACTCACTTCCACTGTGGCATATTCCATCCCCATTCCGGTAACGGCATCCACCACATCTACTTTCAACTGGAATAGAGGCTTAGCAGTCGACACACCCATAGCGGCAAAGAGTAACACAACAAACAACAGTATGCGACTTGTTCCCGATTTTGGTTCACTATCAAACTTATAGAATCTTAACCTCATTTGTTCACTTTTTAGCTGCAAAATTACAGCCGTGCATAAAATATCACAATCGCCATTTATAGGCAAAATCGTTTGTCATTAACCATGCGATTTTAACCAATAATAGCTATGCCTGAAGTCTAAAACACAATCAAGGCCAGGCAGAAAATGTTTCTGCCTGGCCTTGATCAATCATTTTATCTACATATAATATACAGAATCACGACATTCTCATGTCGGCCGGAATTGAAACCATGTCACGGGAAATGTCACTCAACGAATGAGCTCCGCACATTTCCATCGTGTCCTCAAGTTCCTCAGTTATTTTGCGTAAATAACATTTTACGCCCTCTTCAGCACCGCCAAACGCCGACACTACCACCGGGCGGCATATCAACACGCCGTCGGCCCCAAGAGCCAAAGCCTTAAAAACATCGACTCCCGAACGGATTCCTCCATCGACAAGCACGCGGCAACGGCCGGCAACGGCATGGACTATATTTTCAAGCACCTCGGCAGTCGAAAGACATTGGTCAAGCACACGACCTCCATGATTTGAAACAACGATGGCTGACGCACCGGCTTCCACAGCTTTTTCCGCACCTTTGGCTGTCATGATGCCCTTCAGCACAAACGGCTTGCCTGCCGATGCTATTATGTCGCGCAATTCGTCGACTGTCTTGCTCCCTGCCGGAGGATTGCTGTTCCTGAGAAAAGGCAATCCCGCGGCATCGATATCCATTGCTATGGCTATCGAGTCGCAAGCACGCGCATATTCCATTTTGCGTTTTACGGTCTCCGAGTCCCACGGTTTTATCGTCGGCACTCCTATGCCACCATTGCGCTTTATCGCTTCACAGGCCTGAGGCACAACCTGTTCAAGCACTCCGTCGCCGGTAAAAGCCATTCCGCCAGCCTCGGCACACGCCTTGACCACAATATTATTGTACTCCTCATCGTTATATTTTTCTCCGCAATGGATATTGACTGCGCCTACAGGTCCGGCAAATATTGGGAATCTGAACTTGTGACCGAACAACTCGAGACTCGTGTCGACCTGTTTCTTTTCACATATGGTATCCATACTCACACGGATTCTCTTCCACATGTCATAATTGCGCATTGCAGTATCGCCTACGCCCTTTGCTCCAGGACCGGGAATCATGTTGCGACAAGCCCGCCCGTTACACTCATCACAGGCTCGGCACAACTTACCACCCATTGCATCCTTGGCCCTTTTTATAACTTCATTATAGTCCATAACACAAAATATCTTCATAAAAAAGTGCCGGACCGCGGAAAATCCGCAGCCCGGCGCTTAAAATAGTTTTTATTATTTCCTTCAAGTTTCCAAGCTGCCCTGCTTATACTCTTTTCATTTCACTATGAGCAAATAATAATTCTTCTTACCGCGTTGCGCAAGAATGTACTTCCCGTTAAGAAGATATGACTTGTCGATAGTCATGGCAGCGTCGTTCACTTTATTCTTATTGATTGACACGCCACCGCTTTGTATTAGCTTGCGCATCTCACCTTTCGACTGGAACACAGGAGCATGAGTAGTTACAAGTTCAACAAGTGGCACTCCGTTTTCTATCACGCTCATTGGCACTTCATATTGAGGAACACCGTCAAACACCGAAAGCAATGTGTCTTCATCTATGCGATGAAGAATCTCCTCGGCTTTGTTTGAGAACAATATCTGTGAAGCCTCCACTGCAGCCTCATATTCTTCGGCAGAATGTACCATTGTTGTAATTTCCTTGGCAAGACGCTTTTGCAACGGCCTTTGTCCCGGATCCTTCTCTTGCTCAGCCACCAATGCGTCTATCTCTTTCTTAGGCAGGTCGGTAAATATCTTTATATATTTCTCAGCATCGGCATCGCTCACGTTAAGCCAAAATTGATAGAATTTATAAGGTGAGGTACGCTTAGGATCAAGCCACACATTGCCCGACTCGGTCTTGCCAAACTTTCCACCGTCGGCCTTGGTAATGAGTGGACAAGTGAGCGCATACACTTCTCCGCCGTTGACACGTCTTATCAATTCGGCTCCTGTTGTGATATTTCCCCATTGGTCTGACCCGCCCATCTGCAATTTGCAGTTCATTGTCTCATACAGATGCAAGAAGTCATAACCCTGCAATAACTGGTAAGAAAATTCGGTAAACGACATGCCATGCTGCGTGTCACTGCCCAGACGTTTCTTCACCGAGTCCTTTGCCATCATGTAGTTGACAGTTATGTGCTTGCCTATATCCCTGATGAAATTCAAGAAACCATAATCTTTCATCCAGTCGTAATTATTCACGAGGATTGCATGATTTGGCGCATCGCTGTCAAAATCCAAGAACTTGGAAAGTTGTTTCTTTATGCACTCTTGGTTGTGGCGCAACGTGGCTTCATCTATCAATACACGTTCCTGCGACTTCATCGACGGGTCGCCTATCATTCCTGTTGCACCACCGACAAGTGCTATCGGCCTGTGTCCTGCACGTTGCAAGTGCTTGAGCATCATAACTCCCACGAGATGACCAATGTGTAAAGAATCGGCAGTCGGGTCAATTCCGAGATAAGCCGTTGTCATTTCTTTCTGCAATTGTTCTTCTGTTCCCGGCATCATGTTATTTATCATGCCGCGCCATTTCAGCTCTTCTATAAAATTCATCGAATGAGAATATTGTTTATTTTAATAATTAGAATTATATCCTGCAAAGATAGTGAAAGGTGAGTGCAGAGACAAACAAAAAACAACGTTTTTATGTTTGACTATGCTGAACCGCATCCTATCTTATGGAAAGATAGTGAAAGTTGAGTGCAATGGAAAAAAATGAACTTGCTTATTTTTTCACATTGTCGAGTGCCTCTGCTCTTACGGCACAAAAACAAAAACGGGTCACCTCATTCGGATGACCCGTCATATCAAAATAGAATGAATATATGTTTATTCGTTATTTCACGATGGCTTTGAATACTTCTCCGTTGCCGAGTCTTACGATTACAATGCCGTCGGCTTCGATTACATTTTCACCTTCAACTCCATCATACATGCCTGTCAATCGGCCATCTATGCCGTAAACCGAGATTGTATCATCTGCCATAAGAGTCACCACGAGCTTGCCGGAACGTGCAAAGACTTTAGCCGAAGCAGCTACATCAACCGCATTTACTCCGTCCAACGGTTCGCCCACCTCAACCATATTAGATGGTTCTGATTCTATTACCACGTCATTGCCATCGTCATCGATGGTAGCAGCCATGGCAGTTACGCAATAGCTATATGTAGTCTCCGAAGTCATGTCAAATTCAAACCTATAGCTCAATTCAGTCGTTTCTTGATCGGCGACAAGAGTGTTGATGACATCTCCGGCCTCGTAATCCTGACTTACTGACATTTCATCGATAAACATCTTGTTTGAACCGTCATAAATGACCTTGACTGCCGTATTTGCAGCACCGTTGGTAAATTCCACGGTATACAACTTAAATTCTCCGGCATCAAGCACAACATCATGAGATTCAAGGACATTATCGGTTGCATCTACAAGCTCTACTTTTATTGTTGTACCCGTGAAATAGTCACCATAACTATATTCGGCCATGACCATGTTTACAACAAACGCGCCATTCGAGCTGCTCAAGTCAAGGAACGGAGTCTGTAGTGATCCTTCTCCTCCGTAAGGTGAGATACCAAGATAGCCCGATGCGTAAACATGGTTTACTGCATACCATCCGGGCACTGTGGTATACGCGTCAAGATACTCTTGTAGCGGAGGGAATTCAACATAATCGATGTCGCCCTCTGTAATGCCTGCAAAATCTTCATTCAACAATTCGACAGTCCTTGCCTCGCTCAATGTTTCGGTAGCATATACCGACACTTTGTAACTTCCAGCATTCTCGACAGCCTCCCAGTTTGCAGTGAACCCATTGTCGTCGACATCCGAAGCATCAAGAGCGACAGGAGCTTCAAGCTCGTCTATTCTTATTACAACATCTTGCTCTTCCGAGGTCATGGATACATTATCACCGGCTTTGGCCGCCACGCAATAATAATATTTCTGACTACTGTCGGGAACAGTCACCACCATGCTTGTTTCGGTCGTTTCTTCCTGTTGCAAGATGTAGTTTTTGTTACCTTCGGCATCCTTAGTATAGACATCCACAAGATAAGACTCTGCTCCTGAAACCGAACGCCATTTTGCCGTAAACTTTTCTCCATCGAAATCTACAGGCCTGTAAGCCTCGGGAGTCATCAAGAATGTCTCACTCTGCTCAATCTTAAGATAATCTATGTAAAATGCTCCCAGCAAAGCCGAGATTTTAAGATTGTACATGCTGCGGTCGGTAACAAAAACGACATCGGTCCAGTTATCATCATATACGACCACCGAATTTGAACCGATGGTAAACATGTTGCCAAAATCATTCACGGCCTTTATTCTTGCCGATACCTTGATATTTCCGCCTTCCGATGGCGACAAACTCAACGTTGTTGTCTGCAAATAAGCGCTGGTAGACGTCAAGTCGTCCTCGCCTATGCGCAACGCGCCTCCTGCCTCATATACCTCGCGACCCCTCCAACCCGGGAGCAGTTCACTCAATTTTCCGTTCAATATCGACGAAATATCTTCAGTCCCGGGAGCTTCAATGGAACCTTCTGTAAATTCCTCGAAATCTTCTTCAAGCACAACTTTCACTTCTGAAGTCTGCGCGGCTGCAAAAAAAGAACAACTCATGCACATCAACATGAATGCAGCAGCTTTCCTAACCAATTTTACCATGATAAAAAATTTTAAAATATAATTCACTTCAATATCGTAATGGGCAATAAATATCATTTCCTTGAAAATGCGGCAAATTTAGAAAGATATTTGCGGCATCGGGCCATAAGACTGTCTCGATTGACAGGCTTTACAAGATAATCATTTGCGCCGGCTGCAATGGCATCGTCTACATCCGACTTTGAATCGGAAGGCAACACGGCTACGATTGGCACAAGAGGCACGGCCTTTCGTATCTCGCTTATCATCTTCAACCCTTCGTCCGACGCAAGGTTGACGCCGGCAAGCACCATGTCTACTCGCTTCGTCAGGCAATCGGCCACGGCTTCGTTGCTTGTACGCGCATGAATGATGCGCAGGCTCATGCTCAAACGTTCCATCAGCACTTTAAGGTACAAGAACGACGTGCTTTCGGCTTCGACTATCAACACGACAGGATAGGAAGGATCGGCAATCACCGCTGTAGATTTAGACAAGTCGTCACTAATCTTCATCGGTATGCTTAACGTGAATACCGACCCGACACCCTCGGTTGACTCAAACGACAATTGACCTTGTATAAGAACTGCATTTTTTTGGGCTATCGTCAACCCCAAACCCACTTTTTCGTGCGTGTCGAGTATGTCGCCCGAATTGTTGCTGAATATTTCCGACAATATCATCCTGCGTTTCTGAGGTATTCCTATCCCAGTGTCGGATACAGATATGAATATCTGCTGCTTTATTTCATCGACCTTGTAACGCATGCTTATCTTACCTTGGGCAGTGTATTTCAATGCGTTGTCGAGCAAGTGGTCGAGAATCTTGGCAATACGTTCCCTGTCAGAAACTATGTAGCTGTCTTTGTCTTTCAGCGGCAGCTCCAACGACAGAGCCACATTCTTTTCCCCGGCGATTATCTTGAAATCAGCAAAAATGTCGCGCAACAAGTCGTTTAAGCAAATGTCAGATACCGACAAACGTGCTCCCGTGGAATATATGTTTGAAAAGTCAGTTATATCGCCTATCACTTGCTTGATTTTGCGAGCCGACAATATTATGACTTTCCCATAACCTGCAACCTCATCGGGTTTCAAGCCCGGTTCCGAAATAATCTCCGAAAAATCATCTATGACATTCAATGGGGCTTTCAATTCCCTTGCAAGGTTCTCGATAAACAATCCCTTGTACCTGTTCCTGCGGTCGGTTTCCTCTTTCGACCGCACAAGTTCTTCATTAAGGGCGTTTATAGTTTGGTTGGTGATTTGCAAGTATTTCTTCAACTTGCGCTTCTTCGCCGACGATACTATTGCAAACAGAACCAACATCACAAGCACCATGCCGCAACTTATTGCATAGGGCATAAAGCTCTCGTTTATCCAAAGCACCGAACGCGGCTTGTTGACAATCTCACTGTCTTCGGGCAAACTTGATTCGTCAATGCCGAATCTCGACAACTCGTTATAATCAAACATGTACTTGCTCCCATTGTCGTTTTGTACGTTTATGGAAGCTACATCGTGGCCGCTCAATATTTGCGACACCATCATGCCGGCCAACCTGCCTTGCTCATACTGCGACACCATATCGCCGCCAAATACCCCTTTGCCCAATCCATGAGGCCATAGATGGAACAATGGCGCACGAAGATTGGACGTTATGAGTTCAAGGCTCTCGTTGAATGTTTTCGTTACTCCGCGACAATCGGTATAGGCCGATATAAGCAATACAGGGACATCCTCGGGGATGCCACGCAACTTCTCGGCAAGGTCGTCGAAAGAAAGCACGCGCAAGTCAAGTATTTCATAATCGGCCCAAGCCAATGTGGCTGCCGACGAGAACGACATTGAGTCAGAACGTCCTGTCACTGTCCCGTCAGATATGGCAATTACTCTCGGCGAATCAGGAAACAGGTTCTTCATCACTTCGATTGTCCCACTCATGCCCAATGTCTCGGTGACTCCTGTAACTTGCGGATTCTTGTTTTGTTCCAATGCAAGATGCATGTTATTTACCCCAAGGAACACCATAGGAATGCTATCGAGCATGCCATGCTGCTCCGACAAGCCGAAAAGCAACGCGTTATCGTCTGCAAGCACAGCCACGTCATATTTATATGGCAGATTCTTTAACTTGAACAGCAGTCGCTCGCCAAAAGAAGCCACATTCGCATCTTGTGGGAAACGCTTGCAATCCATTTCCTCAATATCGACCGACACTGAATCCTGATTCAACACCGACTTTAATCCGGCAACCTGCATAGATACAGTGGGAAATGAATTGTCATAGGACGTTATGAACAAAACATTGTCATAACTCGGCAGGGCTTGAAGCTTCAAAACCGAACAAAACAACATTATGAAATGTATTACTCTGATTAACTTTGTCCTACGCATAACAATGCAGTTACATTATTGTTTTCCTATATTCTTGTCGCAAATTTAATCTAAATAAGATTAATTAACAAGCGTAAATCTACTCAAACACTCGATTTGAACCTTTCGGTTAAGTTCCTGTATTACATCGCAAAGCCTCAAAATGACATTGACGTTTTAAATTAAAAGAAGCAGATGAAAATTACTTTCACCTGCTTCTCTATGTGACCCATACAGGATTCAAACCTGTAACCTTCTGATCCGTAGTCAGATACTCTATTCAGTTGAGCTAATGGGCCTAATTGTGGGTACAAAGGTAAGCAACATTTTTATCATTACAAATTTTTTGCCGAGTTTTTTCATAACTTTTCAAAACATTCATTCCCACATCGTATGACAATGTTATTGTTGGTTAAAATTTCTTTTAAACAGGCCAATCTTTTTATTTTTGTAAAAAGATTATGGGTGAATAGTGCTATTTGTGAATTACAATTCAATATTTGACAGATAATTTTACTTTCACACACCTGATGCCACTCACGAATGTGGTAATAAAATGATTCACACTACTTTTAATAAGTGCTATATAATTAAATTTTATCTCACCACTACAATGGAAATCAACAAATTAACGCCTGCTATATGCAAGCACGCCTGCTCGGCTCAAAACACATCGGCCTGCTACCACGGCAAGGCTCTTCTTGAAACGTTGCAAAACCGCATCAAGGACATGTATGTAGCTTCTCATGGGAAAAAACCCTCGATGCCCGACAACAAGCTGGGAAAAATCTTGGATGAATACCATTTGCGCCATCCTAAAGACTCTTGCAAAACACTTTTAGCAAAAATGATGGAAGTCCTTGAGAACTATGATAAATACAATGTCATAATCGAAGGCATAAAATCTGATGAACGCTGCGCACAAAGTTTTTTCTTCAACAATCCCTCAGTAATCAGAATCTTTACGCTCCTCAACATATCATATAACAACGACTTCAGGATTGACTCGCCTGTTTCCGACATTTCTACATTCGTCTATGAGGCAATGTGGGAAAATAATTGGCGACGGCTCAACAGCTACCGTTATGAATCCTCCCTGTACACATGGCTTAAAAAAGTAGCTTCCGATATTCTTCTGTCAACCTACATAGACCAAGGTCGCATATCGCCAAGGATATTCACTTCTCCGGGCTGCTACCGACTGGCTCTGCGCAGCCAGGATTCCGACACCCGTAAATATGCCGTCAACCTTGTGGAAGAAGGACCAATGCACGACATACTGGATGCCGTCTATCTAAAAAAATGGGACGAACAGACTATTATCAGCTCTTTAGGCATAAAACATGAATTATTCAAGCAGACGTTGAAAGCTGCCGAAACGTGCCTCATAAAGGAACTTATTGAACTCAACAACATTTACACGTTGAAGATTTTGCGCCATAAAAAAGAAAAACCTTCCACATGGCAAGCCGTTGCCGTTGACAACATTGACATTGCCGACAACTTGGAACCGTCCAAGTCCGACATTCTCATGACCTACCTTGTCGGCTGCACTTGGCAATTCGGCAACCTTGACGACTTCCTTTATTATGCATCCGAACGCATGGGATGGGATGATACCGACAAATGGATATGGCAAAGTCGTTATTTCAAAGGCACTACATCAAAAGAAATGTCCGTAAAAATCGGACGCGAACCGGCATGGATAGATGTCAGATACTGCCGCCTTTGCAAAGCTTTGGCCAAAGCGATCAAGAAAAGATTTGCCGACTCGTGAATTTGGCCTGACTACCATCCGAATACGTTGCGTAACACCCACCACGCAATCACAACGGCAAATATGCTCCAAATGACGCGGCTGTCGCATAAACAACGATATAGCCGCGCTTTTTTTGTCCTTACAAGTTCAGCATATCCATAAATTGCAATGACCGGCAAAGAAAGCACCATCAACGCATTGTATTTAAAGGCCGCAATTATATCTCCTTCCAACAACGAGTGTATGACACGCTGGCTTCCGCATCCGGGACACTTGTATCCTGTGACAAGCAGAAACGGGCATTTGGGAAAGAAAGAATTCTCCGATGGATCAAAAATAAGATACAAGACTACACATGCCAACAGGATTGATGCCAGAACCGCAATAACGACATACTTGCGCACCATTGTCACAGCAAGGCCACTATGAAAGCTACCGGCACATAAACAAGACCGGCAACAATGCTCACCATGCACCAGATGGCAGCACGGTCGCTGTACTTACGCGCCAAGTCATATTGTCCCATCCTGTATTTCGACTCTACCTGCGCGGCATAGATTATTGCTACTATTCCCAGTATCTGACAACAAAGCACTGTCGCCAATATTGCCCACACGAGATTGGTAGGCGGACATTCGGGAGCCGGTTGCCAATTGTCGTTTTGAGGCGTTGTCCATGTGCCGGAGACAGGCGGAGGCACGGTTTGTCCTGTTTTTTTTGTATCAACCTCTTCAGTAATTTGCTCGGGTTCGATAGCCGGGATACGCTCTTCCGATATTATTTCATCCTCTTTTTCAGCATCTTGGGCAACACCTTCCTTGTCTTTCTTTTTATCTTCATCTGCGACGACGTCACCTGTTACAGATTGACGCTCATTTGATTTGATTTCGTCCGAATCGACAGTTTTTATTTCCTCGCTATTCCGCTGAACTTCATCCGGTTGAACTTCAGTTTTTTCAATCGCCGAATTTTCATCTTTTACCTCAGGAATATTGAAGTATCCCGACAATTCACTCAAGTCCTTAGCCTGTATCCAATCCTTGAGGCCGATCCTCCAGACATAAGTCTCTCGAGTCACACCCAACCCTATAAGCTCATCAAGCGTCATCGGTCCGCGTTGAAGGCCATCAATATGTACCCAATATTGCATAACAGAATGGTTTTTAAAAGTTAATTCGGCAATAATGTCTCGCCACACAGGCTCATTCAATTAGCCATCATTGCCGAATCAACATATTTCCTAAGAATCAGTCTTATTTCAAAAGTTCGTCAAGGAACTTATAGAACTCAGGATCCTCACCTACGATTTTCTTTATGATTTTACCGTCCTTGCCAACTATTATCTTTGTAGGATAACCTTCTATGCCATACATTACCGACACATCGGGATTACCCTCATTGCGCACATGTATCCACGGCATGTCATGTTCCTCCAAAGCTTCTTTCCAGTCCTGCTCCGTATCATTGCAGTCTATTCCCACGAACTCCACCTTGCCCGAGTGTTTTGCATAAGCAGCCTTCATGTCGGGAATGCCTTTTATGCACCATCCGCACCAACTGCCCCAGAAGTCAAGCACGACATATTTTCCTCTCAATGACGACAACTTGAAGTCTTTCCCGTCAATATCCTTCAACGTAAAATCGGGAGCTTCACTACCTTCCTTTAATGCATCTATAGCTTGTTCACGCAACATTTCATCATTGCACCTTTCATTCAACAATTGGTACACCGCGGCCAGTCGGCCGGTCTTAACCGATTCGCCCAATTGCGGCAGCGCTGTATTCACCGAGTCAAAGGGCAACGCCAACAACCCATACAATGCCACGTCTTTGTCCAAGTTTTGTCGAACATAGCCCATCTGCGCATCCAAGAATTGCGAAAACTGCTCATCTAACAACGGCATATACTTGGCCATGACAGAATCTTGCGATGCGCCTGCGGCAATCAACTTCATTGTTTCTGAGCCAAGCGAGTCTGATTTCACAATAAATGTTTCCACTTTGTTCCACAACTCGTTGCAATCGCCATAAAAGTCATCGTCTCCGTTTATTGTCATGTTGCCTATGCTTCCGTTCACCTCAACATGCTTGCCGGGCAAATATAAGAAGTTGACTATGCGAGCAATAGACATTCCATCCGATTGAATCAAGTAAATATTATTCAACTCGGCATTGTTTTTCAAATTGATTGAAAACGAACCATCGGGTTGTACGACTACTGTATCCACATAAAAATCTTGCCCGTTATTGATTGAAACAGCTTGCATATAGATTGTATCATTTTCCAATCCTTGCAAATGTCCGCTTATGTCGGCACTCTTGTTTTGCTGGCATGCCACAAGCATTATTGCGGCACATATTGCCGCGAAAATCTTTACATTCATCTCTTAACTATGATTTCTTGTTTAATTATTATCTGCAAATCTAACAATTAAGCGCAAGCTATGCAAATTATCGGCTTCCTGACGATGGCGGTTTTTACACTTTGCGTTTCAACAAGTACCCCAAAACTTCCTGCTGTATGCGCGACCGCAATAAGTAATTTATAAGCAAGTATATACATGCAAAAACGACCAATTGGGCCGGCAATAACAGCCACGCCGACCCGACAACTTGCCCAAGCAGCCATGCAGGCACGGATCCGGCCATCGATATGGCCGCATACGGAACCAACTCTTTAACCATACCTGCCAAGCCACACCCGGTAACCGACGACGTGAGCCACACGGCATAAATAAAATATACGAATGCAGCTATGACCTGCCCCCCTACAAGCCATTCTATGCCAAACGGGATTGTGGCCACAATGGCGACAATGGCCAACCCGTCCTTCACGGCCTCAGAATAAACTATCTTCCGTGCCGCGCCTATGGCAAGGATGTGGTTGTTATACAATGATGTTAACACTATGAAAATGCCACGCAACGCAAGCAACTGGAACAACGGTATCGCCTCATCCCACTTTGTGCCAAAAAGGATATGAAAAACCGGCGTGGCAACCACAACGAGCAAGAGCATGCACGGGAACACGACATAAGCCGTGAATTTATTTGTCTTCGACATCATCCGCTTGAATCGTTCCGGGTCATCCTGACAACCGCTCAATATGGGCAGGAACGATGCCGTTACGACTTGAGAAATAGATGTAATGCCCATTTTGCTCCATTTGTCGGCCTGAGTATAACAGCCAAGTTTAGACAAATTGTAAAAAGCTCCTATCATGAACGAATATATGTTCTGGAACAATATGTTAAGGAATGAGCTGACCATTACGCCAACGCCCACCGAGAAAATCGAACGCAAAGAGTCCATGCTGAAACCACCTTTCGGATGCCATTTGGACGTAAGCCACAATATCAACGATTTGACAGACGACAATGCTATCGTCTGCCACACTATCGCCCATACGCCTTTACCCGAAAGAGCCAGCCAGATGCCCACTACTCCACTCACGACAAGCCCTATCGAGTTGCTCACGGCTATCATCTTGACATCCATGCGCTTCATTAGCCGATTGGTCTGCACTATCGCAGTCGCATTTATCACAAACGACAGGAACATAACACGAGCCGGAGCTACGAGCCTTCCGTCGGCATTGAATATGTCGTCAATGAATGGCGAACAAAACCACAGAATCACATAGATTGCCATGCTCATCCCAAGGTTGAAATAAAAAGCTGTGGTGTAATCTACGTCGGTCGGTGATTTCTTCTGTATCAACGCATTAGAAAATCCACTATCGACAAACAGCGTGGCGAAAGCTTGAAACACAAGGATGGCGCCCACAAGACCGAATGCATCGGGAGGCAACAAATTGGCAAGCACGATGCCTGTAATGGCATAAAGCACCTGCGACGACAATCTGTCGATAGTGTTCCACTTCAACGTCCGTGCCGTTTTTTGTTTTAGATTAACCTCTTCCATCTTGTGCAAAGATAGTGCAAGTTGAGTGCAATGGGAAAAATGAGCTTGCTTATTTTTATTGCCGAAACGAAGCCTGTCTTATCGAAATATAGTGCAAGTCATATAAAATAGTAAAAAAGTACTTGTCCATTTCTTACCACTGCCGGAATTAAATCGGCTTATAAAAATATTGCCACCCCCACGGTCCTACCGACAGAGTGGCAACATGTCCTCAAAACTCGAATAAATCAAGTTTTACAAATATTTGTCGCCAAACGATGACTTGACATCATTCACATACTGCTTGATGCGTTGTTCTTCCGACTGCGGACATATCAACAGCACGTCGTCGGAATCGGCTACTATAAAATTCTTAAGTCCCGATGCTACAATCAATTTTCCGGGTTTTGCAGCAATCATGTTGTTATGGCAATTGTAGAGCATGGCATTGCAATTTTGCGACACATTGCCCTCCTTGCTCTTCGGCGAGTATTCATACAGCACCCCCCATGTGCCAAGGTCGTTCCACCCAAAGCTGACGCACGACACAAAGACATTAGGCGTTTTTTCCATTACCGCAAAATCTATGGAAATATTCGGGCATGCCGGGAACTTGTCGTTTATGAAACTTTGTTCCTTTTCGGTCCCGAAATTTTCCTTGCCGGCTTCAAACTTGTCGTACACGTCGGGCGCATAATCTTTAAGAGCCTTTATTATGCTGTCGGCCGACCACAAGAAGATACCCGAGTTCCAGAAGAATTCACCGCTTTCCACAAACACCCGTGCAAGCTCAAGGTTAGGCTTTTCGGTAAATGTCTTCACATGCATGATATTGTCGGTATCCGACATTTCTCCCACTTGAATATAGCCATATCCCGTCTCAGGACGATTTGGCTTTATGCCAAGCGTAAGCAACGCGTCATGATTCTCCACAAAATCAAATCCTGCAAGTATGTCTTCCTTGTACAAATTCTCGTTCAATATGAGATGATCGCTCGGAGCCACCACCATAACGCCTTTAGGATTAAGTGATTTTATATGATAAGCGGCCCATGCGACACAAGGAGCCGTATTACGCCTCACCGGCTCGGCAAGAATCTGCGAATCGGCAAGATCGGGCAACTGCTGCTTCACAAGAGCCACATAAGCCTCATTGGTAACCACTATGATGTTCTCTGCCGGAACGATGCTTCGGGCGCGGTCGTAACTCATTTGCAACAAAGAGCGTCCCGTGCCCAAGAAATCTATAAACTGCTTTGGCATGTTGGCTCGGCTGTAAGGCCAGAAACGGCTTCCTACACCTCCGCCCATTATGACACAATATCTATTACTCATGACATGCAATATGGTTGAATGTTTTTATTTCTTTGCTAAGTTAATAAATAAATGGCTGTATTCAAGGCTTCAAAATATATTTTATCTTAAATGTCGCGTAAATATTAATAAAAGAATCTAAAAAACATAAAGCTCGGCGCTTTTCAACAGATTGGACGGGAGAAAGGCTGCACAACAATAAGGGGCCTTTCTCACGAAAGACCCCTTTGTTTCTTTAGCGCATAAGAAGCGCATTTTTCAAATCTACCATTTCTAAACAAACCTAAACATCTTTTCACCTTAATCTTCTTTCCCGCATGCCTTGTTTCTACATACAGAAATCATACCTACCGGAGACCTCCGCGCTTGCCGAGTACCAATACTCACAACCGGCATATTAAAACAAACTTAAAAATTGGTTATATACACGGTTAGGAATCCAGTGGCAAACAGGCAAGCTTCATCCCTTATTCCAGAGCGACAGATGCATCTTGAAAATGCAGGTGTCGATGCTATGCCTCGTTTTCCACTGCAAATATAAAATCAACATTTGCGCATTCGCCACTTTATATAAGCAAAATATAAATCATATTTAGAATTTATATAGCATATATCATTGATATACAAAAGGATAACTATATTTTAATTTTCCAAAAATATAAATATAAATATTATAAGAAACTGCCGATTTTCTTCACATTTTCTTCAAAATGTTCTCTATCGATAGCTTTGTTTTTAACCTTGTTTCTGTAAGCATATATCGTATTTACCGAGTAATGCAGAAAACTGGCTATTTTATTACTGTCTTCGACTCCCATTTTCAAAAAAGCAAATATGCGCAATTCGGTCGTAAGTTTGCCGTGGTCTTTTACCACTATGCGCTCATCGGGCAATAATAATTTATTGAATTCATCTATAAATGTCGGATATATATGCAAGAACACTCCGTCGAAGTTTTCATAAAATTGTTTATGTTGCTCTTCGGCAAACTTTGACGATTTAGTCATTTTTATCAAGTCCTCTACTTGTCCCGTAGTAAGCTTGCGGGTCACTACCTTGCAAAAATTGTCAAGACGTTCCATGTATATTGAGCAGAGGTCCAAGAAATGCCCCATGTACTCCTCCTTGATTTTATTGGCTTCTTTAAGATGCTGACGTGTGATGTTCAACTTGCGCATCTGCTTTGACACGAAAAATACGGCAAACACGAGACCGAGCGTCAGTAATGTGGCCACAAGTGTCGTGAACAACAGCAACTTGTGCTTTTTCTCCAATTGCATCTTATACGCTCCGTCAATAAGCGGAAGAATATTGGAAATTTCCGACATGCGAAGACGGGCATTACAAAACACAGCGTCCGACAAAGATGCCGAAATGTAGGAATACGCATGATTTATATCTCCTTTGTCATATAGATACACCGCCAATTTCTGCAACGACGTGTTTTCTTTGACCGATGATTTTATGTCGGATATCGCCGACAAAGCCAAGTAATATGCTGCTTCCTCAAAATTATCCTCATTTTCCTTTATTGATGCCATATTGGCTGCCGCCCTTGCGTAAAGATTATTGTCTATCGGCACATTTTCCATTACTTCTGCCAGAAGCCGTTTGGCTCTTTTTGGTTGAGTCTCGCACAAGGACTCACCAAGAAACAATTTATGTTCATAGCTTTCAGTATCAAGCAACTTCAACAATTCCTCACAGTAATAGTCAAATTTGTTTGTATATTCAAGTAAGTAATCATCCACATGCTTGCTGTTTCCTTGCATTGTATAGACCACCATATATGAATAAAGCTGCCTGCCGCAACCGAGCCACATCTCTCTCAGCTCATCCGGCACTCCGCGACTTTCTATCGAATCGAGTTCAGCAACCCCTTCCTTGAAAAATCCCATTATGCCCAGCACTTTGATTTTTCCAAATTTACTCCTTAGCATGAGGGTCGTGTCTTGCAATTCTCCCGCAAGGAGACCAGCACGGCCATAATAAGCCAAAGCCGAATCCGAAATAAATGTTTCGTATTGCTGTGCTATGTCGCACATGACATTGCCCCTCTTATACCCATCATCTTTCAACCCTGCCATGACAGAACGTAACGAGTCGATGCGCATGATTTTCCTGTTATCATACTCTTCCTTCATCAACAAAGCATTGTCAAGGACGTCCAACTCCGCCCGAGTCAGTTCCTTATGCGCGACAGCTGTAATATTCGACATTATCGACAGTAGCAATATGAAAATTACTTTATTCATGATATTCTGCATATATAGAAATGGTTCAGATGACAAATTTACCACTTTTTCACCGACCAACAGCAACCGCGGGCCCCTATTCCTGTCACGACGTCAAAAATACATTAACTCCAAAAAAGCACTCTCTACGGTTGGTTACAATATAATTTATTAACTTTGCCGACTGAATGAAAACAGATTTTTCTACATACAAAAAGCATTACGCGACAATCCTTAAACTTGGCTTCCCCCTGATGTTAGGCCAGTTGGGAATGATATTGACAGGTTTTGCCGACACGCTCATGGTGGGGCACTATTCCACCGACTCTCTTGCCTCGGCATCTTTTGTCAACAACGTGATGAATTTCATGACTGTGCTGTGCATGGGATTCTCTTACGGGACAACCCCCATTATAGGAGCTCAAAACGCTCGTAGTGAATACTATGCCGTCGGCACGACTGTAAAAAACGCCGTCCTGCTCAACATGATTTTCGGCATCTCCATCGGCCTGTGCATGCTCGTGCTATACTTCAATATAGAGCGACTCGGACAGCCTGCCAACTTGATTCCCCTCATAAAGCCTTATTACATCGTGATGTTGCTCTCGACACTGCCCATGTTGCTTGTCAACACGCTCAGGCAATTTACCGACGGTATCACCGACACTAAGTTGTCGATGTGGATTATAATCGGCGGCAACATCCTCAACATAATACTCAACTACCTCACAATCTACGGCAAATTCGGGTTTCCCGAACTCGGCCTGCTCGGGGCTGGCTTGAGCACGCTGACAGCCCGTGTGGCAATGGCTTTAGCCTATGTAATTATCCTTGCAAACGCATCAAAATACAAACGCTATCTCGAAGGGATCAAACGCGGACGCATCGACCGAAATGTCACTGCCTCCATCTTCGGCACTTCATGGCCTCTTGCCGTTCAAATGGGACTTGAAACAGGCATATTTTCCTTTGCATCGGTAATGATAGGATGGATTGGGGAAACATCATTGGCAGCCTACCAGATAATGCTGAGCATAAGCATGATAGGTTTCCTCATATACTATAGCTTCGGAGCAAGCATGTCGATAAAAATAGCGGGATACTATGGCTCAGGCGACATCAACAAAATCAAATCATGCTCTCGTGCCGGTTTACATATCATCATATTATGTGCGATAGCGGCAAGCTCGATTTTCTACATTTTGGGCGAACCCATCATCCGCCTGTTCACATCCGATGTGAAAGTGATAGCCGTCGCACTCACAGTAATCCCCCCGTTGATGCTCTACCAGATAGGCGATGCCCTGCAAGTGACATTTGCCAATGCCTTGCGCGGCCTCACCGATGTCAAGCCGATGATGGTTATCGCCATAATAGCCTACCTCGCAATAGGATTGCCGGCCGGATATCTGCTCGCTTTCCCATGCCGACTTGAGATAGTGGGCATTTACTTGTCGTTTGCAATAGCATTGCTGTTTGCCGGACTGCTGTTCTTCTGGAAATTTTCTTCCGACATAAAGCGACTATCTTCCTCTGCACAAATCTGAAAACAACCCCGAGCGATAAAAACATGAGCCGGCTCTATGTGCATATTTTACAAGTAATTTTGCAATTCGATAAAAAAATTACCTCCCATACTTGTATATTTGGAAAATTCACCCTACTTTTGCACTGCAAAAAGGAACTGGTGCGGTAGTTCAGCCTGGTTAGAATACATGCCTGTCACGCATGGGGTCGCGGGTTCGAGTCCCGTCCGCACCGCAGAACAAATTGCAGAATTAAAGCAAGGCTCTGAAGTTAGACGACTTCAGAGCCTTTTTCATATATACCATGATAAATTTCGCAAATGCAGTTATACATTGTTCCTCAACATTATGCTTTTTTGAAGACATAAACTCCCGTTCACCGGGCATTTCCTTAGCTTGCAATAGCGCACAGAGTCACCCAATGTAGAAATGTATTTTTACCGCTTAAATGCTCGCATTTAATTTTCTCATCATAACTTGCTCTTTCTTTTCGTTACGGTCCGTTAATGATTTGACAACATGACATATCCTTTATTAATTCCTGCAATGGTTCCTTATCATGACTAGTATTATTATGGCATATTCCGTATATTTGCCAATATTTAAGGCCATGATCTTTAGTATAATGACTTGCCATATTGAATTGCGAAACGCCTCTTGTCGTTATACAACTAACAACCAACCTATTATGCACAATAGAAATACAATAAGACGAGATTATCTTATCATCCGTAGGATGATGAGAGGAGATTATCCAAGCGCATTGACACTACTGCAATATTTGGATCAAAACGACATTGTCATCACACTGCGGACTCTTCAGCGCGACATTGCCGACATTAGGAGTAATTTCAATATAGAGGTTGTCTATGACAGCAATAAGAATGGTTACTATATTGACGAGACCTGCAGCATGGATATGGACAAACTGCTATATTTTCTCGGATTGGCTGAAAGCTCGGACGTAATACTATCCAATATTAAGGACAAGCAAAAACTGTTGAAATATCTGTCAATAAGCCCCAATCCCCATGCAAAAGGAGTAGAAAATATAGGTATATTGCTAAAAGCTGCACAACAATGCGCCGTCATTAACATCAATCATCTTAGCTACCAGACAGGTGAACAGAAGATTTATACCGTAGAACCATATCTATTGAAAGAATTTGAAGGAATGTGGTATCTGTTTGCTTATTGTGAAGATATAAAAGTATTCCGCACATTTGGACTTGATAGAATCGAACAAATACAAATGACAGGCAGAACATTCCAACACAGAGCAGAACTAGAACAGACAACAGGGAAATTTAAAAACATATATGGATTGGTCTATGAACCAGACAACAATCCCAATGCCCCGATAGAGGAAGTAAGGCTGAAAATTTCTACCATTATGCTGCCTTATATGAAGTCACTGCCGATACATTCCTCACAAAGCATAAAAGGAAACACAATAATCCTACATCTGATAATAAACACAGAGTTAGAAAACAAGATAATGAGCTATGGGGAACACATTGAGGTACTATCTCCGCCCTCATTGAGAAACAAGATAAAGAAAAGGATAATGCAATCGCTCTCAAAATACAATGATTGACTGACATAGAAACCGTTAACATATCGATTTCACCCTTGAGCTAAAAAAACAATGAAAAAGACAAGGCCACCGACTTAATCTGTCGTACATATAGTCATATATTTGCAGAAAATTACAACTCTGTATCAATAGGTGAAAAGATGACAGCAAGACACCACTCAAATTCCAACACTTATGAAACAATAATGCTGTATTTCATGTCTAATTTATTGAAGACATGAACAACAGACTTAAAATTGAATAAAAACTTATCTTTACGCTTATTAACACTTAGCTATGAACTAAAAAACAAGGACTATGGAGAAAAAAGAATGGATATACGAATATGAAAAAACGGCAAATTGCCAAACTAAAAACGGATATGAATATACAAACGTCAGATATGTATTAGGAGAACAATTTGACACTTATTGCAAGAAAACATTAATCTGTATAGGTATAAATCCAAGCAAAGCAATCCCCGAACAACTTGACCCGACACTAAAGAGAGTACAAAAATATGCCCATAACAGAAAATATGGATCATGGTATATGCTGAATGTTTATCCACGACGTGAGACCAATCCAAAGCTTTTAGACAAAGAGGCTGACATGGAAATACACCGTAAAAACCTGACCGCCATAAAGAACCTATTATCCAAGATTAAGGAAGCAGATGTATGGTGTGCTTGGGGGAATACCATCAAAAAGAGAAAATACCTGCATGACCTGTTATTTGGGAACACAGAAAAACGTATTGATGGCATTATCAGCCTGTTCAATACCAATTATCATTTCAAGGCATACGACTCTACTGTCAAAGGTTGTCCTAAACATCCTCTTGTAATTTCCAATAATGATAGACTGAAAGACTTAACCGAAGTTGGATTAATAAAATTGAATGACATCATCAATAATCTGATCAGAAAATAAAAACAAATAATTTAATCATATTCGGCATGGCAACATCATTTACTGCCACAGCTGTCTGTAGTCATAATATATGATATGCAACCATGTCTATCAACACAATTCAACCATTATACAAATTCAATGATATGAAAAAACAACTTAGACAATTAGAAGAATTTCACAAGGCATTCGGCCTGTATATGAACGATTGCCCTACCTTACGAATTCCACAGGAACTTCACGAACTGCGTATGAGGGTAATGAAAGAAGAAGTGGACGAATATGCAGAAGAATACGCAATCAAAGGAGATAATGAAGATGTACGCTTACAGGCGGTCGCCAAAGAATTAGCCGACATTGCCTATACATTGCTGGGTACAGTTATATCCCATGGATTGCAAGATGAATTTGAACATATCTTCGATGCTGTACATGAAAGCAATATGAGCAAACTGGACGAAAACGGGAAGCCTATCTATCGTGAAGATGGAAAAATATTGAAATCAAGCCGTTACCATGAACCTGACTTGAGCTTCTTGAAAAACAAAAAATAAACAATAATTCTTTAAGCCGCAACCTTAATAAGTTGTGGCTATTTTCCTGTCCTCTGCGCTAAATTCCGCGCATATATACACCGAGACATCATGGTTTGAATTATTACTTTTAATATAATAACTCAATGAGCAACGCGCAACCACTATTCCGGCAATATACCCCATACGATACCAAGATTGTAAAAGCTGCCACACGACACGGCTTGTACCTTATCGGCGGAACAGCAATAGACTTGCTATGCAAGTATTACTCCATTCCATTTTGGAGAAGTAGATCCGATAATGACCTTGACTTTTGGACAGCATGTAATAATAGCCACAAGGACAAGTTCATCTGTCATATCAAGCGTACCTTAGGGTTTGTAATTAAGGAACATTCAGACTGTATGCTGTCTTTGGAATCTTCCGCCATCCACACAGATACGGACATACTGATAGACTATGACTGTAATAACAGCAGGTTTGGCCATACTGTCAATGATATTAAAGTCATGTCTCCGATATACCTCTTTACATCCAAGTTTGACCGTTATGTAAACTGCAACAATGCGCAACGCAAGACTACCGATTTCAAAGATTTACAGACACTCCTGTTAATAATCGAACGGATAAATGGTTTTGATGAACTTGAAAAACATTTATCCGCATTGAATTATGACCAAATAGCAGAGGATACACTCAATAACATTATAGCAAGTATGGGGTGTTAGATATTATTATCCGCTTGGCTGATGCGTTTCTTTTTTCTCTGATTGAGGGTGTTGTTAAGATAGAAGTTTAGCTTGAAGTTCACGACATTTTTAGCAGTGATTTCAATAGGAACAAATATTGTAATATGTGCTGCCTTTTTCTTTACAGAGAATGTGCCTAAACCAATAAGAACAATCTGTTTGTTCTGCTTCATTTCCTCTGTAATGATTTCCATTACTGCATTTAAGGCATTCAGTGATTCGGTTTTGCTTAATCCTGTCTTGTTAGCGATTGCATTGGTTAATTCTTTCTTGTTCATAAGATTGAAATTTTATTGATTTACAATAAGAATTTCAAGAGCCGTTCCTTGCTAATAAGATATGACGGCTTGTCATAGCGTGATTTGGTGATATATGACGCATGTCTAACAGATATGACAGCTTGTCAAGTCAATATAGGCAGGTCTCAATCTATGTCTCAATTATGAGATATATGGTGATGCACTATGATACACAGAGATACAATTCCTATTGTCTGTCATAGTGATTACATGTGTCAATATATGTCATTGTGTATCATAGCATTCCTATATTTGTAACCCATACGCACCGCAGAACAAATTGGCAAATGAATACAAATCCTTGAAGTTCAATCACTTCAAGGATTTTTTTGTATATGCCAATATGGCAAAAACGGCATTTTGGAGCAGTTCAGCGTTGGACTAAATTGTACTTTCGCACTTCTGGGGAAGTACAACTTTCCAAAGTCTTCTTCATTGATTTGCAATGTCTTGCGCAAAAAGATTATAGATACGGAGCATAATTTTGCAATCAAAAAAACAGAGCGGATGAACACCGAAAATCCAAAACCATACTGTATGTGTTGTTTTACATCAAGAAGCAAAAACTGCTAAAGACCGGCAAAACCAATATCTACATGAGAATCACTATTGACAAAAGAAAGCAGTAAATAACGATAAAGCGCAGTATTCCCATGGAATTAATAAAGTCATACGATAATTATGTCAATGATTAGAATTATCCAACCATTATCAGTGAAATCCAACGATTGGATTATATATTGGACTGACGGAATTGGCGAACATAAGGCATTAAGGACAAATCGATTACAAACGAGGTTCACCCTACGTCCAAACTGTAACAAACATTGAAAATCAATGTTTTGTAAAATAAACACCCGATTTTACACCCAAGAATGTAAAGTCGGGTGTTTGTTTGTTAATGATTTGGCATTATTGTGTCATTCTTTTTCCTTGATGGTTAAAACCCTTTTCTTTGTTATTCCTTTATAGGCATAGCAGCAAAAAATGACAGGAAAGGTGGAAAACAGTGCGTAATAACAAACTGCCGACAAGTAAGTGGTAGCATTGAAAGGCACTCCATATATGGGGTACAGAATAATGTTAAACAAACTGTATGCTATTGTAGAGAAAAGCAGGCTATATCCTATCAGTTGCCAAACGCCATTGTCCTTAGTGATTTTCCATACCGCTATTCCGCTAATGCAAAAGTATAACGGAAAGGCAACCAGATGGCTGATGAGATAAAACGGACTAATTCCATAGTTCAATGCTTCCACACAAGTTGTTGCTACGCCACACAGCAACATCATTGCTTCAAATTTCCAGAATCGTTTATCAGTCAGTTTCATCGCTTATCTTCTTTTTAGGAATCAAATTCTATTCCTTGCTTATAATCTTCTAAATAGTCTGAGTATTCGTTGGC
>ERZ779889.614-NODE-614-length-43157-cov-5.527261_pt1 | contig 43157 bp, 37 predicted proteins | sample MGYA00511030_ERZ779889 | MGnify/ENA primary metagenome ERZ779889 (study PRJEB29588, sample SAMEA2160616) | human gut metagenome | biome: human gut; feature: human-associated habitat; material: faeces | place: Denmark | collected 2008/2010 ... | reverse complement strand
AGCCGGTACCCCTACAAGCCGCGGGGGAAAGTGAACCGTTTTCGCCGAAATTCCCGGCACTTTCCCCAGGGGTGGAGACAGCGGGCATGAAAAAGCCGCACCCAGTCAGTGATTGAGTGCGGCTCTGATGTATCCTGATGAAGTGTATTACTTCTGACGGTTCTTGTAACGCTGATAGAACTTGTCCACGCGGCCGGCGGTGTCCACCAGTTTCATCTTTCCGGTATAGAAAGGATGGGAGGTGTTGGAAATCTCGACCTTTACGAGCGGATAGGTGACACCCTCAATATCTATGGTCTCCCTGGTGTTGACACAGGAACGGGTGATGAACACATGCTCGTTGGACATATCCTTGAATGCTACAAGACGGTAGGATTCGGGATGTATACCTTTTTTCATCTCTAAATGTTTTATTGGTTTCGGGCTGCAAAAATATACATATTTTTCTTATTCACAAAAAGATTTGCCGAATTCGATTTCAGAGAGCCGCACATTACAGTGCCACGCTCCATCCAGCGCACAAGCCTATGCACCAGTTCAATCAGCATATTTTATCTCCCGCTTCTCTATCTTCACGGGTATAGTGCCGCCATCCTGATATGTAAGACGCTCTATCCAGTTGCCGCGGGAATCCAGCGTCCTCTCAAAGCGGAAAACAGTAGTACGGGCCTCTCCTGACAGAACCATGCCGGAACAGAATCCGCTGTCATCATATTCCATTGCAGTCTCCAGCTTACCGAAAAGCATGCTGTCCGAGTACACGGAATCCCTGCGTCCCGTAGAGTCGTAGCTCATCCTGAACTCACTCAGTTTCTTATCCTTCAGGGAATACATGATATTTCCGGTATTGTACCCGCGCTCATCATATGTCATAATACGGTATCCTGCCGGCTGGTCCTCCTTGAAAGAATAATCCACCTTGATACTGTCGTCTCCGAAGTATCTGTACACCTCATACTTCTTCAGGCTGTCCTCGGCATCCGTAACTCTCATCGAATACAGGCGTCCTCCCTTATACGTGTATACAGTCTTCTCCAGCAAGCCCTTGGAAGACGACACCAGTTCTGTCTCCATAAGCTGTCCCTTGTCATTGTATACTGATGTCTGCTCAGAGACACAGTTCCCATCTTTATTGAAACGGCGCAGAAGTGTGGCATTACCGTCACCGTTGAACTCCACATAGATATTGTTCGACATGGGATCTATGTCTCCCGCCTTGTAGCCGTCCTCAGTAGAATCCACCTTATAGGACACTGTCCTCAAAGACAGCACATTTCCTCTCAGTTCATACTTGGACGCATCGGTTTCCTGAACAGGTGACCAGGAATTACACGAAACAACGGCCAACGCCGACAGGCCGGCCAACGCAGCCGCCCCTAATCTCAGATATTTTCTCATATTTGTCATATTAGTTGTTAATTGTCCTGAATGTCTTGACACGCATGAGCTGCTCGTCATACAGCATATAACGGCGGGCTTTCCGTATCCATTTCTGTTCCTCCACCTTGATATGCTCCTTGAGTTCTGTCCACGTGGCAACGCCTTTCACATAAGAGTCCATGACATCGTCTCCAGCCACTGAAAGGAAACCGGATGTGTCCACCGGAAGACCGTCCGCCACCAGCTGCCGCATGATTCTCAGCGCGTGGGCCGTCGAATGATACGGCACCCCTGGCCTCGGCAGCATCTGGAAACCGTAGCAGACCTCATCCTTATATCTGCCGAAACGCGGGGTAAACACCGTCTTGCGCAAGAATACGCCGGCATCGGAAAATCCTGACACATCAGCCTGACTTAGATAACGTTCCATATATGGAGCCCCGAAAAGTTCATAGGGCCGGGACGTACCATCGCCATAACTCAGGTCCGTGCCCGAAAGCAGTACCATACCGCAATAGAAACTCGCGGTAAACAGCCCTGGGACATCAGGTCTCGGGGGGATGCTCCAAGGCATCAGATACTGATTCGCCGGACGCACCATATAGGAGATGATATGCAGCGGGAATCTGGCTCCCAGCTCTGAATAGAACAGATTGGCCAGTTCTCCGACAGTCAGTCCGTGCCGGTGCGTAATTCCTTCCACCGCAGTACCCTCTACCCACCGTCCGCAGATATTCTCCCTGTCCAGAACATATACAGAGACAGGAAGTGTTCCGGAATCAATTACCCTGAATATGTCATGAAGCAATGCGGTCATGCTGTCGTATCTGGAACCTGTATCCTGATATTCCACTATCAGCGCGTCTATGTCTCCCAGAAGAGCAGCATTCAGCGGAGCTCCAGTCTGGAGTGGAACAAACTCACAGTCACTCAGCCCCATACAGGAATAATTCCCAGGCAGGGGAGTAAAGTCCGCATCCAGTTCTCCGAAAATACCGGAGGCCGGGTAAAATATTTTTTTCAAATTCCCCCTACGGGAAAGGCTCTCAAAAAGATATTCCCCTGTCTCAGGGTTCCATGCGGACTGGTTGCACAATACCCCCAGCCGGCCTTTGCGCAGCACGACATCCTCCTGACGGTCCAGCGGGGTGGTTCGGAATGAAAACATACCTCTGTCAACCTATTATAGTCTTGACCATAGCCATGACATCCGAGGCAATCATCTCCGCCTTCGCCTCATCTTCCGCCTCTGAATAGACCCGGATAATCGGCTCAGTGTTGGAGCGGCGCAGATGCACCCACATCCTCTCCTTGTCAAAATCAATCTTGACTCCGTCGATATCGGTGATACGCTCGGACGCATAGGCATTCTTCACCTCAGCCAGCACCCTGTCTATAAGCGCTTTATCAGACAGTTCAATTCTATTCTTGGATATGGAGTAACGGGGAAGGGATTCCCTGAGTGCCGACACTTTCTTACCGGACTCGGCTATACTACTGAGGAACAATGCTATGCCTATCAATGCATCTCGACCGTAATGCAGGTCAGGCACTATGACTCCTCCATTGCCCTCTCCGCCGATAACCGCGCCTGTCCGCTTCATCTCGGCAGTCACATTCACCTCTCCCACAGCTGCGGCGGTATAGGTGCATCCGCGGGCTTCCGTCACATCCCGCAAAGCACGGGACGATGAAAGATTGGACACAGTAGGTCCGGGCCTTTTGGACAGCACGTAGTCAGCCACAGAGACAAGCGTGTACTCCTCTCCGAAGAAACTTCCGTCCTCACAGACCAGGGCCAGACGGTCCACATCCGGATCCACAGCTATACCAAGATCGGCTTTTTCATCAGCCACCGTACGGCACAAGTCCACCAGATGGGACGGAAGAGGTTCCGGATTGTGAGCGAACTGTCCGGTAGGCTCACAGTTAAGGCCCACACATTCCACACCGAGAGCATCCAGCAGTCTTGGCACTACGAGACCGCCCACTGAATTGACAGCATCTACAACAGCCTTGAAATGCGCTTTTCTTATAGCCTCCCTGTCCACCAGAGGATGGGCCAGCACGGCCTGTACATGCGCATCCGTGAAATCCTTCTCTACGTATGAGCCGAGAGAATCCACATCACAGTATTCAAAACTCTCATCATCTGCAATACGTACAAGTTCTGCGCCCTCAGCGGCATTGAGGAACTCTCCGTGCTCATTGAGCAGTTTCAGTGCGTTCCACTGCCTGGGATTATGCGAAGCCGTCAGGATTATGCCTCCGTCGGCCTTTTCAAATATCACAGCCATCTCCACCGTAGGAGTGGAGGCCAGACCGGCATTGACGACATCGATACCGCATGCTCTGAGAGTTCCGCACACCAGCTCATCCACCATCGGACCGGAAATGCGCGCATCTCTTCCAACCACCACTTTAAGGCGCCGCCCGCCTTTACTGCTATGCAGCATGGAAGAATAAGCTGATACGAATTTCACAACATCCAGAGGCGTAAGCGAGTCTCCACACATTCCTCCGATAGTTCCTCTGATACCGGAGATGGATTTTATAAGTGTCATAGTCTTTAAAGTTTATATTATTTCTATATCTTCTGTCTCAAGCCATCCCTGCCTTCCGTCCGAGAGCTCTATGCGGTACCACTCCCCCAACCTGTCAACGACGGAGACTTTTGTACCCTCATGCAGGATAAACAGGGACTGGTCCGCCGAGCCGGGCGAGCTCTTTACGCTGCTTACAGGCACAGTCACCACCGCCTCGTCCTCAGACTCCAGTTCGGAGCGCAGATTGAAGGCAAAGACTGTTGATATTATCATCAGCAGCAGGGATACCACAGCCAATGCGAAAGCAGTCTTACGCAATGTCATAGAGCCTCCGAAACGGAAAAGCAGCACCATTATGGCCGTAAGCAGCAAGAGCGCAAGCGCTGTCCACGCCCAAGCATCAGAGGACAAAGTGTCCCTAAAGGCCTTGATCCATGTAAGCAGGATGAATTCCGGCACTTCGTCAATCCTGTCAAGGGTGTACTCACGGGCTATATCCAGATTGACCCGCGCATCCTCATAGGAGGGATCCTGCTTAATAGCCCTTTCATAATAGAGAATGGTCTGTCCCAGATAGTTGCCCAGCTTATAATAGCAGTTGCCTATATTGTAATACAGTTCCTTGGAGACATAGCCTTCCGCCTCCAAAGCGGAGAAGCCGTCCAGAGCCGCCTGATAATTCTCTTCCGTATAGTCCCTGACCGCCTGATTCCAGAGCGAGTCCGCATCCATGGCGGACAGCCATGCCGCCGATACTGCCAGGATGCCCAATATCATTATTATGCGTTTCATATTACTCAACTTTCTATGTCTGATATCACTTTCTCCGCCTGACGGTAATGGGCCTCCATGGCATCGGAGCCACTGGACGGCGCATAGCGGGCGTACTCACAGGCATCCAGCACCTCGAACAGCGCCTTTATCACTGTCTCATTCTTACCCTTAGCCCGCAACTCCTCATCTATCCTGTCCCGGCTGAGGTCTGATACGGGAAGCATCAGCTTATCCGAGATATATCCTTCTATAGCCTTATGCAGTTCCTCATAGAATGCAGTATAAAGATTCTGCTTCAAGAATGCAGAGGCGTTTCTAAGCCTGGCCTTTGCCACTTTCATAGCCTTGCGGTTACGGCTGCCGGCCACATCCCTGCGGCGGGCGGCGCTTCTCTCCAGATATATCCATACTCCTGCGACACTGAGCAGTATCACTATCGGGACAACATACATCGCCGGAGTGTCCACCAGAAGCCGCCCTTCCTTGCGCAGGCCGGATGATGATGCTGCTATGAAACGGATGTCCTCCCCCAGACTTTTGACACTCTGCTTGCCGACTCCAGACGACACCACTGCGGCATCGGTGCTCTGGCCCTGTCCCACCTTCAGTTTCAAAGGGCCTGAGGACAATGTCCTGTAACGCCCGGAGGCTATGTCATAATACGAGAACTCCACAGGCGCGATCTCATATTCACCAGGCACCCTCGGTATAAATGGGTATTCAAATGCAATACTGCCCGAGGCACCTGCATCACCGGCAGAGACGTTTTCCGTTTTCTTCACGTCATAGGACTCGAAATCGGAAGGGAGTCTTACTTCCGGGGTCGTTATGAGATTGATGTTGCCTGTTCCGGATATCACCACTTTCAGAGATGCAGCCTCATGTGCGGACACACTGTCGGAACTGAATGCCGCCGACAGCCTGAAACTGCCGACGCCACCGGTAAACGATGCCGGAGCTCCGGAAGGAAGAGGCGATACCTCTATCCGCACCGGAGAGCTGGAGACTCTCTTGCGGACTGTCTGGTATGTGTCGAAGAAATCGTCGAAGATAGACCTGGATGCCGAAGGCTGCGAGCGCACCTGTACGAGGCAGACCAGTTCTGCCGGGTCGATGGTCATACTGCCCGTCTGCTGTGGCAGCAGCATGTATCTGCGCAGAAGAGCGGCGTTGTACACCTGCCCGTCATAATTCTCCCTTACAAACGAGATGTTCTGGGGCGCATCTGTCTCCTGGCTCCAAAAACCGTCAAAGGACGGAAAGCGAATATCCTCAAAACCGCTTATGGCCGAATTTTTCACATAAAGCTTCAACGTCACCGTTATCGGTTCACCCACTACCGCCCTGGTCTTGCTGACCGTCATACGGAGCATGATGTCATCTCCGGCCCGAGAAGCAGTCCCCTGCGAGGCGGGAGCCGCACCCTTCACCACCTCGACATCGGCCGCCTCCGTAGTGTAGGTCTCCTTGCCAATCTTCACTGAGGCCTGCCCTATCCGGTACTTGCCAACCGCTGTGGGACGAATCATGTAGGTATAGATACGGGAACGGGACTGAGTGGTCTTGCCGTTTACCATCTGAAAGCTGGAGGACGAAGATTCCAACGGGCCGGCCAGCACTTCGAATCCTTCAAATGAAGGTGCCTTAAAACCGGTCACCTGGGCATCGCCCGTAGCGGTAAACACCACCTTGAAATCCTCGTCCGAGGACACCACTGCGGGTACATCCACCGTAAACGAGTTCTGGGCTACGGCCGTCACCGTCCCCAGAACCGCACATACGAGTATAAACAGAGTTCTATTGATTATCCTTGTCATCTTACCAATTTTTCTCCTTCTCTTTTGATTTCTGCTGCTGAGCCTTGACCTTTTTCACTTTGTCCTGAGTCTGCTTTTCCTTGTCCTCAATGGCCTGAAGCATCTGCTGGGCCGCCTGAGGAGTTATCTGAGGCTGATTCTGCTGATTCTGATTGTCCTGCTGGTCCTGATTCCGGTTCTGATCCTGCTGATTGTCCTGATCCCGGTTATCCTGTTGATCCTGATTCTGATTCTGCTGCTGATTCTGATCCTGCTGATTCTGCTGATTCTGCTGATCCTGCTGTTGCTGCTGTTGTTGCTGTTGTTGCTGCTGTTCTTTCAGCATCTTCTGCGCATAAGCCAGATTGGACTTGGTCTCAAAGTTGTCCGGTTCCAGTCTCAACGACTCCTTATAGGCATCCACCGCCTCCTGATATTTCTTCTGCTTCAGGGCAAGATTGCCGCTGTTGTGAAAACAGTCCGAGGCCTTAGAGGCGGACACGCTTTTAAGAGAGTCGCCCAAGCCTTTAAGATAAAGTTCAGCCTCACTGTAACTTTCTGTCTTGTAGAGGGCATTGCCGAGGTTGTACTTGGCTGTGACTGAGGTTGAGTCCTCCTCCAGCGCCCGCTTATAATCCAGCTCCGCCTCCCTGAACTCGCCTTTCTTGAACTCCCTGTTGCCGGCCCTCACCTCCGAACGGTCACTCTGGGCCTGAAGCATCACGGGCGACGCAAGCATCAGGATGAGCACGGCCACCATACCCTTTCCGCGTCCGAAGAGACTCCTGCGGTTGCGGGTATCCGATATCATAAACTCTATCAACATAAATATCAATGCTATGGCAAAGAAATACATATACTGCTCGTCATACTCCTCGAAGACCACAGACTGAAAATCCTTCGCGTCCAGACTCCGGATCTCGTCAATGACCGGATTGAGTCCGAACTCCGTGTTGCCGGCTCTGACATATAGCCCCCTGCCGGCTGAGGCCACATCTCTGAGAGTCTTCTCATCCAGACGGGTCACCACGATATTGCCGTCATTGTCCTTAAGCAGTCCGCCGTCCATCGGTATCGGCTTGCCCTCCGGCGAGGGGGTAGGGCCGGCGTAGTATATCACCGCGTCTTTCAGGTCATAAGGTACCGGTTCTCCGCTGTCCAGCAGAGCCGTTATACGCTTATGAGCCGCGTCGCGCGAGGTGTATACTGTACCCGTCAGCAGTATCTTATCGCCCGCGTGCAGCTTGGGAGCGTACTCCCTCAGCTGTTCGGTGCGCAGTTTTATGATCTCGCTCATATGTAATTATTCGCCGTCTACCAGATCAAGACCCTCGTCTACGAGATCTCTTGCGGCGGAAGCCATTCTCATGCTCTCAGTGCTGAGTTCGTTAAGCTGCGAGAGAAGTTTCGAAACAGTGCCGTTGAGGCTCTCGAACTCGGTCTTTACGCCGTTTCTGAGGTCTTCAGACTTAGCACGGATGTTAGCGGTCTCATTCTTAGCGTCCTCGATCATCTTAGCAGCCTTAGCCTCAGCCTCGGTGGTAACCTTGTAAGCCTTAGCGCTTGCGTCAGATGTCATCTTCTCAGCCTCAGCCTTAGCGGTAGATGTTACCTCGTCAGCTTCCTTTCTGGCGGAAGAAGTGATAGCGTCTACCTCAGCCTTAGCGGCAGCGGTCATAGATTCAGCGCTAGCAGCAGCGGTCTGGAGAGTCTGAGTAGCCTCGTTCTGAGCCTTGGATACAGCAGCCTCAGCCTGTGCGTTAGCGTCGTCAATTATCTGGTTAGCCTGTACTTCGGCCTCGTCGGTCATCTGCTTAGCAGCCTTCTTAGCCTCGGTAACTACCTTATTAGCGGTGTTCTGAGCCTCGATGAATACGCTTCCGAGGTCGAATGCGGGTGCTGCTCCGCCTGCGCTTGCAGCTTCCTTCTCAGCCTTTTCAAGCTTTTCTTTGAGGTCTTCTATCTGCTCGTTCTGCTCAGCTATGGTAGCGTCCTTTTCGGTGATCTGCTGCTCATAGTCGGCTATACGCATAGTCATAGAATCGGTGGAAGCCATCAGCTCTGCTACCTTATTCTTAGCCTCTTCTACCTTTTTCTCGAGCTCTTCCTTGCCCTCAAAATTGCTTGAACCGCCGTTTTCGCTAGCCAGCTCGAGGCGCTCGTTAGTTTCTTCCAGATCTTTGACCTTGTTCTCGAGGTTGTAGATCTTCGAGTTAAGATCATCTACATAAGCAAGTACGTCCTGCTTGTCAAATCCGCCCATACGGACGGTCCTTAAATAACCATTGTTAGCCATTTTGTATTCCTCCTAAGAAAGTAGTAGATTACATACTTTAATTATACTATACTTTGCTATTTTTTTCAACCATAAAACTTAAATTTACGAAACTTCATCGCTTTACACAAATCCATGCAAATATTTTTGTTTAAATCAACTATGGTTGTAACTATTGTAAAGATGTTAAATATATTTCAAACGTTTTTGTGAAAATGTACAAAATCAAATAACAAAATATTCACAAAATAGAAGCGTTCCGAAATATTTTCGAAACGCTTCTCATCATAATAATTTTTTGATAAATATTACTTATTCTTGAAGATATTGAAAATATCGTCGTAGTAAGTAGGATTATCAGCAGCCTTCACGCCTGCTCTGCTCATAGCCTCAGCGTTCGCCTTCTTGTCGTCAGCAGCGTTCTCAGCGGGTGCGGCAGCCTTAGCGGCATTCTGTGCAGCAGCCTTTTTGGAAGCAGCGCCGTCGAAATCAGCAGCGATAACGGTAACGTAAACCTCGTCCTTCATCTCGCTGTCATAGCCGTTACCGAAGATGATCTCAGCGTCCTCGTCAACAGCCTCAGTGATAGCGTTGGTCAGCTCGTCGATCTCGTCTACTACGATGTCCTCGCTCATAGTGATGTTTACGAGCAATCTCTTAGCGCCGGCGATAGCAGTCTCGAGCAGGTCGCTCTTGATAACCTGAGCTACGACCTCTGCTACCTTATCCTTGCCCTGTGCGTGGCCGATAGCCATGTGAGCGTAGCCTGCGTTCTTTATAATAGTAGTAATGTCGGCAAAGTCAACATTTATATCATCGTGTCTTGTGATTATCTCGGCAATGGAGATAACATCGGTCTTGAGCACCTCATCAGCAAGCGCATACGACTGGCGCATGGTGAGCTTCTGACCGCTTGCAAGCAGGTTCTGGTTAGGGATAACGATGAGCGCGTCAACGTTGTCGAGCAGCTGAGCAATACCCTTTTCGGCCTTTTCCATCTTCTTAGCGCCTTCAAATTTGAAAGGCTTGGTAACTACAGCGATGGTAAGCTTATCCATATCGTGAGCTATCTGTGCAACTACGGGGGCTGCGCCTGTGCCGGTACCGCCGCCCATGCCTGCGGTGATGAATACCATGTCTGCGTCCTTGATAGCTTCGGTTATCTCGTCCTGGCTCTCCTTAGCGCTCGCTTCGCCAACTTCGGGCTTTGCGCCTGCGCCCAGACCGTGAGTAAGCTTCGAGCCTATCTGTATCTTCTCGGGAGCTTTGGAATTTTTCAGAGCCTGTATATCGGTGTTGATCGCTATGTAATCAACGTTTCCAACTATACCTGTATCGGCAATGCAGTTTAGCGCGTTTCCGCCGCCGCCGCCAACGCCGATCACTTTGATCTTTGCACCCTCGATAGGTGCTTCAACATATTCGTATGCCATGTTCAACATCCTCCTGCCAACTGCATTTTTACTTTGTATTGTGCGCCGAAAAGCTTTATCTCCGCGCTTTATGTGGACGCAACTGTCCAAAAATGAGCACAATAATAGTTATACTTTTATATTATCACAAATTCTGATAAATGTAAAGCGCAAAAGTACAATGTCGCAAAATTTTTACGTTTCTCACAATTCGCTGCCGATTTTCTAACTGCCGATTGTGCATTTTTCCATCGTCAATATCCGTAATTCACGCCCGTATCGTCGCTGTAACCGCCGTCGTCGTAATCGTAGGAATATCCGTCGCCGTTGTCGTAGCCCCAGTTCTGATCGGTATAGTCCTGATTGCCCTGATCGTAGCCGGTATCGTAGTTCTGATCGTACTGGTCGCCGTAACCCCAGCCATTGTCGGTAGTGGTATCGGTGCTGCTGTCCGCTGCGCTTGCAGTACCGTCGGCGTAAGCTTCTGCTGCCGAGCTGTCTGCGCTGCTTGAGCTGTCCGCCATGCTCGAGGTCTTGCTGGGAACGTCTGCCTGCTTAGGTATAGCCGAGATACCGCTGTCGATACCGTTGTAGCGCAGCGTGCCCTCGTAGCTTTCGGGCAGCCCCTTATCCAGCACCGTCTTTATGTATGTCAGCTTTATGTCAAGGTCTACCGAGCTGCCGAGCTGTATCTCTATCCTGTTGTCGTAATTCAGCTTTATATCCGTGCGGTCGGTGATGTCGATCTTTTTGATATTTTTCATGCCGAGGCTGTTCATGCGGTCGAAAAGGTCGCCGAGTATCTCGGTCTTTTGCGCGTCGGTTGACTCGGCTTTGTCGCCCGCCGTTTCGCTTTTCAGCTCGTAGCCCACTACCTCGGGCAGTTTCGTATTCACGCGCTCGGGGTTTGCCGAAAGCACCCTGCCCGACTGCGATACCGTGCACCAGCCGCTCTTAGTCTTTATATCCGCCGCTTCCTTCGCCTGCGTTATCGTCACGCTGAGCGAGTCGGGGTAGTGCTTTTCTACCGTAACGTCGTCAACATACACTAAGCTCTTTTTCAGCCTGTTTGCTATGAAGTCGGTATTTAGCCTTATGAGGTTCTGCCCATCTGCCATTCCGCCGACGAACTGTATCTGCTCGGCGGTGTAGAGGTCGGTGCCGCTGACCTGTATGTTCTGCGCGTTAAGCCCGAAAAATACGTTCACGCTCAGCAGTGCGGCAAGCGCCGCCGCTATCGAAACACCCAGCGTAAGGTACAGGTTCAGCACGCCCGTTCTTTTTCTGTGGTGCGCCGCGGGCGACATATACGCCGTCGGCGGCGGATAATTTTTCCTTCCGTTATCTCTGCGGTCCTGCATATCTTTACTTTCCTTTTCATTCCCTTTCAGCCTTCGCGCCCAGTGCGCAAAGCGCCTTTTCTATTGATTCGTAGCCGCGGTCTATCAGCTCTACGTTCGCTATCTCGCTCACGCCCTCCGCAGCCGCTGCCGCCACGCATAGTGCCGCGCCGCCGCGCAGGTCGGGAGCTGAAACGCTCGCTCCGTAAAGCCGCTCCACTCCGCTGACCACCGCCACGCGTCCCTCTGTCTTGATGTCCGCGCCCATGCGCGTCAGCTCGTCAACGTGGCGAAATCTGTTTTCAAAAATTTCTTCTACAAATATCCCCGTGCCGCGCGCTTTCGCCATGCATGCCATCACGATAGCCTGCGCGTCAGTCGGGAAACCGGGGTAGGGCTGCGTTCTCACAGTGCGCACAGCTTTCAGCCGTCCGTTTGCCGCTAAGCACACGCCGTCGCCGCAGGCGCATATCCTGCACCCCGCCTGACGCAGCAGATTTACCACCGCTTCGATGTCGCCCATACGCGCGCCGTGCAGGCTGACTTCGCCGCCGGTAGCCGCCGCTGCGCACATATACGTCACAGCCGCTATCCTGTCGGGCATCACCTCAAATTCACAGCCGTGCAGGTTCTCGCGCGGTACTCCCTCTACCACTATCCGCTGACTTCCTGCGCCGCGTATCTTAGCGCCGCATAGGTTGAGGAAGTCGGCAAGGTCGCATATCTCAGGCTCGCGCGCGGCGTTTGAGATCACCGTTTCGCCCTTTGCGCACACGGCGGCGAGCATGATGTTCTCAGTCGCCCCCACCGATGGGAACGAAAGGTCTATCTGCGTGCCGCGAAGCCCGTTCGCACAGCGGCATATCAGCGCGCCGTGCTCCTCAGTTATCTTCGCACCGAGCTGCCTCAGCGCGGAAAGATGCAGGTCGATAGGCCGCGGGCCAAGCTCGCAGCCGCCGGGGAAACTCAGCGTGCACTCCCCCGCCCTGCCCAGCAGCGCGCCCAGAAAGATTATTGAAGAGCGCATCTGACGCATCAGCGAGTCGGAAACGGCGGTGCTTTCCAGCCCGCGCGTATCTATGTACACCTCGCCCGCCGCGCTGCGTCTGCATTTGCAGCCCAGGCTGCTCAGTATCCGCATAGCGGAGTAAACGTCTGAGAGCGAGGGACATCTTTTCAGCCGCACCTCGCCGTTTACCAGCACGCAGGCGCTCAGCAGAGGCAGAACGCTGTTTTTCGCGCCCTGTATCTCCAGCTCGCCGCTCAGCCTGCCCCCGCCCTCTATTTTCAGCTTTTGCATATCTCACACCTCGCAATGTCAATATGCTTTATAATATGCAAAAGACTGTCTTTCGGTGTATAGCGTCAGGCGTCGGGGTCGAAGGTTATAACGTCTGAAACGCTGAACCACGCGGGTATGGTAGGTATGCTTATGTGCTTGCCTATCTTTTTCTTAGTGCCGCTAGTTCTCAGATGCAGCGAAGTTATAGCGTCGTCGAACTGCTTGTCGTCCAAGCCGTCCTTATTTATAAGCACCTCTATCTTTACATCTTTGGTGCTGAAAGGCGGTATAACGTTAGAGTCGCCAACGTATGTGGAATAAACTATGTGCGAGCTGAAATCGCCGCCGTTCGCTATAACGTAATCCTCGGCGGTCATCTCAAAAGGCGTGAAGTTTTTCGCCTTAAAAGCTATCGTGCAAATGCGGTAGCTGCTGCTCTTGTCGCTCGAAAGCGCCTCAATGTTGTAAACGTAGCGATTCGTCATAATGTCGGCGCGGTACTGGGTAGCGCCTGTTTTTGCGAAAATATCCTCGCTGCGGCAGCCGCTTTCGCCGTCAACTGCGTTAAATATCGGCGGGGCGAAGAACATTACCAGCACTATCGCCGCGACAATACATATCGCCGCCGTGATGAGCTTTTTGCGCGCAACGTATTTTCCGCGAACTTTTACGCCCTTGTTCAGCGTACTCTCAGCCTGCGGGTTATTGCGCCGCGCGGTAAATTCTTCCGAGAGCTTCTCGCCGTTTTCTTCCTCCGGCTCTTCCTTTGATTTCAGCTCAAAATCCTTAACGTGCTGCGCCCTGTCAAAATCAGCGCGCACCTTTCCCGAATAATCCTCCGCCCTAGTGTAGCGGTCGAAGGTATTGAGAACTTTTGTCTGCTTTTCGTCAAGATTATTGAGGTCGGGGGTCTTTATAGAATCCATAGATGGTTTTCTTGCCATATCTTAAACTTCCCTTTCAAATACGATACTGACTTTACTTGCTCTCCGCTTTTTCGATAAGCGGTGCTAGCGCCGAATATATCCTGTCGTCGGTATCTTTAATGTATATGCGCGCTGCGTTTTCTGAGAGTGCAGCGAGCTTTTCGCGGTCGGCTAGCAGCTCTTTCACAATGCTTATCAGCTTTTCAGATGTAAAATCTTTCTGCTCTATAACTATCGCCGCGCCCGCCTTTTGCAGCACCATGCCGTTGTAATACTGGTGGTTGCCCGCAACTATCGGCGAAGGCACGAGTATAGAGCCGCGTCCCATAGCCTCAAGCTCGGTAAGCGCGTTCGCGCCGCAGCGCGAGATAACTAGGTCTGCCGCCGCCATGCAGGTAGGCATATTGTTGATGTATTCTTTTACCATAAGGTGCGGGTTACCCTCCAGCGTCACGCCCTTATCGGCTAGGCATTTTTCAAACTGGGTAGACTTGCCGTTGCCGCCGTAAGAATGTATATGGTTTACGGTAACGCCCTCAGATTTGTACCATGCTATGAGGTCGAGCACGGCGGAATTTATCGCGCCCGCGCCCAAACTTCCGCCCGTAGAGAGTATGCAAACGGTGTCGTTATCAAAGCCCAGCTCGCGGCGCGCCTGCTCTTTTGTGATAGTCGAAAAACCGGAACGCACGGGCAGACCCGTAACGGTGTACTCTATCTTTGGGTCAAGATACTGCTTTGCTTCCTCTACCGTGAGCATGACCTTATCGGCGTACTTCGAGAGCAGCTTGTTGGTAACGCCGGGGTAGGCGTTTTGCTCGTGGATAGCGGTGAGTATGCCCATCTTAGCCGCCGTTCTCACCACCGGTCCCGCAACGTAGCCGCCCGTGCCGATAACTAAGTCGGGCTTGAAATCGCCGATTATCTCGCGGCTGCGCGAGGTGGTCTTGGTAAGGCATTTCAGCGCGTGCAGATTGCGCTTGATATTTTTCTTATTGAGCTTTCGCTGAAAACCCTCTACCTGTATCGGGTAAAATTTGTAGCCCGCCTGCGGCACAAGCTTTGCCTCAAGCTTTTCGGGGTTGCCCGCAAAGGCGAACTCCGCTTCGGGGTGGTGTTTTTTTATTATCTCTGCGATGGCGAGCGCGGGATTTACATGACCCGCCGTGCCGCCGCCTGCAAGCAGAACTCTTAGCATTATCAAAGATCTCCCTTATGTAAAATTTATACAGATTGAGTAGATTCGGCAGTTTTGGACGTATCCGCAGAAACAGCCTTTACCGCGCGCTTTTCGCCCGACCTGTATTTCAGATTTTGGCGCGAGATGCTGAGCAGTATGCCCATCTCAAAAAGCTGGAAAACCAGCGCCGTACCGCCCGCGCTGAAAAACGGCAGCGATATGCCCGTGTTCGGGAAAGCGTTTGAGGCCACCATTATATTTAGCAGCGCCTGCGAACCTATCTGTATAGTTATGCCCGTAGCCAGCAGCATACCGAAGCGGTCGCGGGCGTTTGCAGCTATCTGAAAGCCTTTTATAACGAAGAGCACGAAAAGCAGCACAACGATAACGCCGCCGATAAAGCCCAGCTCTTCGCAGATTATCGAGAAGATGAAGTCGTTCTGCGATTCAGGCAGGTAGAGGTATTTCTGGCGCGATTCGCCAAAGCCCAGCCCGAACCAGCCGCCCGAACCTATAGCCAGCAGCGATTCGTAGGTCTGGTGAGTTTTGTCTGATGGGTCGGAAAGCGGATTGCGCCAGCTTTCAAGACGGTCGGAAATGTAGCTGAAATTGCCGCCGCCCTTTATCACGAGTACTAGCACCATCAGCACGCCCGCGCCAGCGCATATCGCCATAAACCGCCAGAAAAATTTCGAGGGCATACCGCTGACGAACATCATTGATATGCCGATTATGCCGATGAGCATTACCGCCGAGATGTGGCGCTGCATAGCAAGCACGCCGCAGACCAGTCCGAATATCACGATGAACGGTATGAAGCAGTGCTTCCAGCTGGTTTTCAGCTTTTGGGCATTTACGGATAATATGTAAGCAAATATGATGATAAACGCGATCTTCAGCAGCTCAGAGGGCTGGAATTGTATGCCCAAAAGGGTTATCCATCGCCGAGCGCCCGCCGTTTCTTGTCCGAAAAGCGCCGTATAGATACATAATCCTAACGAGCCTAGAAAAATGAGGTACGCGACCTTAGTATTGTAAAAGAAATTGTAATCGACGAAAGAGGTGATGAACATCGCGATAATGCCCAGCCCTGCGCACATAAGCTGTCTTTTCAGGAAGTAATAGCCATCGTCGTGCTCATTGAGCGCGGCGGCGTAGCTGGCGGAAAACATCATTATAAGTCCGAAAACCAGCAATATTACCACTATGAGGAAAAACGTTTTGTCAATCTCAGCCAGCACTATTCTGAACTCTGTCTTTTTTCTCTTTTGAACCTTAGCGCTTTTTTCACGCTTGTTTTTGGACAAAGATGCCAACTGTTCTCACTCCTTTTGTCAACTATTTCAAAATTATTCTCTCAGAATACGCCGCAAACGCCAGCGTTCCTGCGCCCGCGGCGGCGGTCATTGCCGAAAACAGCACTATGACCTTGTAAGTACTCCACTTTTTTGCCATAAGATGGCTGTGCAGTGAAGAGCCTTTAAGCAGAAATTTCCTGCTCTTTCGGTAGACCAAATACTGTACCGCCGAGCAAAGCGCGTCTGTCACGGCGGGCAGGGCGAGCAGAAGCATCGCAAATTCAAGCTCGCTGCAAAATGTCAGCATCGCCGCCGCAACAGCGCCGCAGAAATACCCGCCCGAAGCGCCGCTTCTCAGCTTCGCGGGGGCAAGCCCCCATATCAGCGCTGAAGCCGCCGCGCCCGCCGCGAGGTAGCCGAAAGTTTGCGCGGTATCGTCGGAGATAACGCCGCCCGCCGCCGCAAAAAGCAGCCCCGCGAGGAATATTTGCGCGGCGCAAAGCCCCTCGGCGCAGGTCGAGCCGTCTGTACCGAATCGGTTAAAATATTTATATGAATATATCAGCGCAGTCATTGCCGCCGCCATTACGGGGCAGAAAAGCGCGCCAAAATCTATCGTTCCAAGATGAAACGGCAGCAGCACCGCAGTTTCAATTATTTGCATCTTTCGGCAGATCAGCAGGTAGACAAAGCTTGCGGCGTAGCACCAGCCAAGCTTAGCCGCAGCGCTCGCGCCGTAATTTTTGCCGAAAACGTCTGTCAGCAAGTCATCCGCCGCGCCCGCAAGAGTCGCCAGCGCGATAAACCCGCAGGCTAGATAAAGCCGCCTGCCGCCACCGCAAACAGCCGCCGCGGCAGATATGCCGAAAGTCAACACTATCAGCGCCGCAGCCCCGCCGAACGCAGGCTCAGAGCCGTCTGCCGAAAAACGGTCGCCCACGTATGGGTCGTACCTGCCCGTTTTCAGCCGCCGCAGTAGGGGTATGCCCACCCTGCCGAGCGCCCAGCCCAGCACCATCTGCATGGCGAGAATGACCGAGATCTTACTCCAGAGCATTCACAACTTCTTCCAACTTCATACCTCTGCTGGCTTTGAAAAGCACTGTATCGCCCTCGTGCAGCTCGGCTTTCAGCGCGGCTGTCATATCAGCTTTGCTCTCGAACCAGCGGCATTTTTCCTCCGGCATTCCCTTTTTCACAGCGCCGTCAACGTAAAATTTCGCCTCCGCTCCGCAGCAGTAAAGCAGGTCTGCCGACGAAGCCGCGACGTATTCGCCCGCCAGCTTGTGCAGAGTGCGCGAATGTTTGCCCAGCTCCAGCATATCTGAAAGCACGGCAACGCGTCTGCCGCCCTCGCCGCAGGAAGACTGCGAAAGTGTCGAAAGCGCCGCCTTTATCGAGTCGGGCGCGGCGTTGTAGCAGTCGACTATAAATGTCATTCCGCGCGCCTGACGTATATTTTGACGTATGCCCTGCGGCTTGAATTCACCGATGGCTTCGGCTATCAGCTCGGGGGCGATGTCGAGCACTCTGCCGATGCAAAAAGCCGCCAGCGCGTTTTTCACGTTGTGCTCGCCGGGGCAGTTCACCCGCGCGGGTATGCTGCCGTCCTTGTAATGTATGGTAAAAGACGAGCCGTTCTCGTCAGCCTTTATGTCGGCGGCGTATACATCGGCGGTCTTTTTCTTTATCGAGTAGAAAATTATCTCTCTACCGTGGTGCGCTTCGATGTGCGAGAGCAGCTTGTCGTCCATCGAGAGTATCAGCGGTGCCATGTACTGCGCGCCGTCGAGTATCTCCATCTTGGCTTTAAGTATGCCCTGCTGAGAACCGAGGTTCTCTATGTGCGAATGGCCGATATTGGTTATCACAGCAACGGTAGGCTCGCAGCACATCGAGAGCCGCGAGATCTCGCCGAAATGCGACATACCCATCTCGATGACCGCCGCCTGCGTTTCGCTGCTAAGGTTGAAAAGCGTCAGCGGCAGGCCTATCTCGTTATTGTGGTTGCCCTCGGTCTTTAAGGTGTTGTACTTTTTGGAGACCACCAGCGCTATCATATCTTTTGTGGTGGTCTTGCCGACGCTGCCCGTTATGCCGACGAGCGGTATATCGAACTTGCGCCTGTAATACGCCGCCAGCGTGAGCAGCGCGCGCTCGGTAGAATCTACCACTATGCACTTTGCGCCCTCTATCGCCCTCTCGGCGATCACCGCCTCAGCGCCCAGCTCGCAGGCTTTCGCGCCGTAGTCATGGCCGTCGAAATTCGCGCCTTTCAGCGCTACGAATACCGAGTTCGGCTTTATCGTTCTCGTATCGGTAGATACTGAGGTTATCTCAATGTCGGCGGGGTAGCCGAAGCTGCCCTCTACTGCCTGAACTATTTCAGCTAATGTCATTTTTTCCATTACTTACCGACCTCTTTTCCTTTGTTTATCTATGCTTTGCAGGTGTCACTTGCCCTCGGCTGCCAGCTCCGCAAGCGCTTCGGCTACTACCTCGCGCTCGTCGAAATGTATCTTTACGCCGCCCGCAAGTATCTGGTAATCTTCATGACCCTTGCCCGCCAGCACTATTATATCGTCCTTTTCCGCGTGCTTTACTGCCCAGTGTATAGCCTCGCGCCTATCGGTCATGCGGATATACGGGGTGGTCTTGCCCTCGAGCCCTTTCAGCACGTCCTCGATTATCGCGTCGGGGTCTTCGTTGCGGGGGTTATCGCTGGTAACTATCAGAAAATCAGCGTTGTCCGCCGCAGCAGCCGCCATCTTCGGACGCTTGCCCGCGTCGCGGTTTCCGCCGCAGCCGAAAAGGCACTTTACCTTGCCCTTTGCGCCGTTGCGGATAGCTTTCAGCACGTTTTCAAGTGCGTCAGGCGTGTGCGCGTAGTCGCAGATAACGGTGAAATCTCTGCCCGTAGGCACTACCTCAGCCCTGCCGCGAACGCCTTTCATAGTGTTCAGCTCGCGGATAACGGCTTTCGGCTCAAAGCCCAGCGTTTCACAGCAGGCGATGACTGCCAGCGAATTTGAAACGTTGAAAAGACCAGGCATCGCGAAATTCACGTTGTGCTTCGATTTACCGTCGCAGTAAACGTACTTCACTCCGCCCGCACCGAGGGTTATATCCTCAGCGTAAAAATCAGCAGGCTCTGCCGCGGAAAACGTCTTTGCCGGACAAGTTATCTCGCGCAGATAGTGTCTGCCGTACTCGTCGTCAATGTTGATCACAGCAGTATCGCATATGCCGAAAAGCAGCTTTTTCGCCTGATAATAATTTTCCATGCTGCCGTGCACGTCGAGATGGTCTTGCGTAAGGTTGGTGAAAACGCCGACTTTGTAGTGGCAAGGACCCGTCCTCTTCTGCGCCAGACCCTGCGAGGAAACCTCCATCACCGCGTATTCGCAGCCCGCGTCAGCCATTTTGCGCAGCAGCTCAAAAAGGTCATACGGCTCGGGAGTGGTGCGCGCGGTAGGCAGTATCTCTTCGCCTATCTCGTTCTGACAAGTGCCAATGAGTCCCGACTTTTTGCCGAAAGCCATCAGCGTTTTTTTCAGAACGGTGGTTATAGTGGTCTTGCCGTTCGTGCCCGTAACGCCTATCATAGTCAGCTCGCGCTCGGGGTTGCCGAACCATGCCGCGCAGAGGTGTGGGTAAAATTCGCGGGTGTTTTCAACTATTATCTGCTGAGCCAGCCCTAAGTCGCGCTCGCAGAATACCACCGCCGCGCCGCGCTTTACCATATCAGCCGCCGCGCTGTGTCCGTCGAAGCTGCCGCCCTTTATGCAGACGAAAGCAAATCCCTCCTTGGGGGTGCTGCGGGTGTCTGAGGTAACGCCCGTTATCTCAGTATCTCCCAGACCTCCGCACTCGATATCCAAGTCTTTTACAAGCTCTTTAAGTTTCATTTTATCGCGTCCTTAATATGATTATTGTGATTCTACCGTGTACTGCGCAAAGCTTACCGAGATAGCCGTGCCGACGGCTACCGTTCTGCCCGCCGTTTCGTTTGCTATGGCGTAGGCGTTCGCGTCGTTCGCCGCAGAGCCTTCCGCCGTCATGTTCAGGCCGTAGCTTTGCAGCAGCTGTTTTGCATATTCTTTTGAAAGACCCTCTACGTTCGGTACAGATACCGTTTCTTCGGGAGTGGTGTTATCGGTGTAAAACACTATCGTGCCGCCGCGCTCTATCGAAACGCCCGTTGGGCTTTGGCGCAGTACAGTGTCGCCGTCGCCTACTACGTTTACTTCAAGTCCGAGCGCGCTCATGGTCTGCTTCGCTTCGGAAACCGTGTGGTACTCTACGTTCGGCACGGAAACTTCCAGCTCGGCAAGCTCTTCGTCGGTGTATTCGGGGAAGAAGCCTAAGTAGGGCAGAACTTCTGAAAGCACCTGAGTGCAAACGGGGGCTGCCACCTGGCTGCCGTAGAATTTCTCGCCCTGCGGGTCGTCTACCATTACCAGCATGATGACTTCGGGGTCGTCGGCAGGCGCGAAAGCGCAGTAGGACGAAACGTAGGTATTACCGGTAGCGTCAACGTCTATCTTCTGCGAAGTACCCGACTTGCCGCCTATGCGGTAGCCCTGTATGTACGAGTTAGAGCCGGTGTTGGTAGATACTACGTTTTCCAGTATTTCGCGCATAGCGGCGCTGGTGTCCTCTGAGATCACCTGGCGCTTTATAACGGGCTGATAGTCCTTTACAACGTTGCCGTTGCAGTCGTAGATCTTGTTCACCACCTGCGGGGTAACGAGGTAGCCGCCGTTTATCGCCGCCGAATATGCGGTTATCATCTGTATAGGCGTTACCTTGTTGGTCTGTCCGAAAGATTCGGAAGCGAGGGCTACCTGACCCATGTTCTCGAGCGGCATATAAATAGCGTTCGATTCGCCGGGGAGGTCTATGCCCGTCTTTTCGGTAAAGCCGTAAGCCTGCAAATATTTGAAGAAGCCCTCCATGCCCAGCCGCTGACCTATCTGTACGAAAGCGGGGTTGCAGGAGTTTGCCATAGCTTGCTGAAGGTTCTGCGCGCCGTGGTCGGTAGTAGACCAGCAGTTAAAGTCGCGGTCTTCGACGTGTATGGAAGTGCCGCAGCTGAAAACGTCCGTCAGCGTTATGGCCTTTTCTTCAAGCGCCGCCGAGCCTGTTATTACCTTGAATACCGAGCCGGGGAAGTACAGTTCCGAGATAGCCTTGTTCTTCCACTCGGTGCTCCATGCGTCTAGGCGCAGGTCTTTGTACTTCTGCGAGTTTTCGTCGAGCATAGCTAGCTTTCTCGCGGTAGCGTCGTCGCTTATCTCAGCAGGTTCGTTAGGGTCGTAGCTGTAATTTGTCGCCATTGCGTAAACTTCACCCGTTTTCGGGTTCATGATTATGCCGCAGGCGCGCTCGGCAGGCTTGTTTTCGGAAACGCAGTCCGCCAAAGCTTTTTCCAGATAATACTGGATATTCATGTCGATGTTCAGATAAAGCGAGTCGCCGTCCTGCGCGTCGTAGCTCTGCTTGTACTTATAAGGTATCTCGGTACCGTACTTATCGGCGGCAGTGACTATTCTGCCGTCAACGCCCGAGAGGTACTCATTGTAGTAAGATTCCAGTCCGTAAATGCCATCGCCATCGTAATTGGTATGGCCTATCACATTAGCGGCAAGGCTGTTCTGCGGGTAAAAGCGCTTAGTAGTAGGGTCGCAGCGTATGCCGTCGAGCGAATTTTCGGTTAGAAACTTCTCTATCTTATCCGCGTCGGTCTTTTCTACCTCTTTTTTCATGATAACGTAGCGGCTGTTTTTATCGCTGAAATATCCCTCTATCTTGCTTTCGTCGAGGTCGAGGGTCTTAGCCATGAATTTCACGAGCGAGTCGTAAGTTTCCTGCGATGATTTACAGGCGTCGAGCTTTTCCTGATAGCCCGCGCGCTTTTTCTCGTCTGATTCATCGGCTATCGCCGCTTTGTACTCCAGTATCTTGTCGTCCTTAGCGTCGAGGTATTCCCAAAGCATAGCGCAGTCGGTATACACGGTGTATACGGTAGCGCTCTGCGCGAGCACCTGCCCGTTAGTATCGTAGATAGTGCCGCGCGAGGCGGAAACTGTGGTGCTGGTTATCTGCTGAGAATTGGCAAGCGTCTGCCACTTTTTGCTCTCTTTTACTGAAACCTTGAATATGCAGGCTACTGTGTATATTACTACTATCAGCATTATTACCGTCATCCACACCAGCAGGCGGCGGCGCATTCTTTCGCTGGGTCTGTCTGTCATGATATTTAAAGCCCTTTCCTTTCTTCTGCTATCTGGCTGTATGGTGTTTCCCAAAATTTATGTTTCAGCTTAGCTTTCTTCCAAAATATTTCTTATTTTTTATAGAACAAGAAAGCTAAGCACACAATAACTGATGTTCTTAACTTTCTTAATAAATATTCTGTTACAGTCCGAGATATTCCAGCGCCCCTTTGAACCAATCTTTTATCTTTACAAAGATATTCGAGTCCTCTGGCGTTACCACCTCGGCGGTGGTCTTTTCATCTATCTCGACATATTCTATCTGCGATTTATCCAGCTTTTGCAGACCGAGCTGATTTTCGGCGAAATCCTCTACCTTAGTAAGACCCGTCTTTTGCGCCAGCTCTGACTCTAAGCTGATGTTCTCGTTTTGCAGCGTTGTAAGCTGCGACTGAAGCTCTGTATTGTCGGTGTAAAGCTTTGAAAGCTCTACCCTGCCGTATGTCATGATCGAGAACAGAGCCAGAACTATGATCGCCGCTATCACTATCTTCATATTCGCGGCAAATTTCCTGCGCTTGTTCGCCGACCTTTTGCGGCGTATCTTCTCAGCGTACTTTTCCTCGTGCTCATCGAGCATATCGTAATTTTCGTACTCATACGCCAAATTCATATTTACTGCCATGTTCTTCGACCTCCTTACTTTTATAAATGTATCTGTTCTTGTGGTCACTTTATCTTCTCCACAACTCTCAGCTTCGCGCTGCGGCTGCGGTTGTTGTGCTCAAGCTCTTCCTCCGCGGCGGTAACGGGCTTTCGGGTTACTGCCTTAGCCCTCGGCGTTTTTCCGCACACGCACTGCGGAAACTCTGGCGGGCAGGTGCAGCCTTTGCAAAATTCCGCAAATCTGCGCTTCACCATTCTGTCCTCCAGCGAGTGGAAAGTGATTATCGCAAGTCTGCCGCCGGGCGCGAGCAGATCGAAAGCTTCGTCAAGCGCGCGATCCAGCTGACCCATCTCGTCGTTGACGGCTATGCGCACCGCCTGAAAAGTCTTTTTGCAGGGATTTTTCTCTCTGCGCACCCTCTGCGGAACCGAGCTTTTTACAAGCTCTGCAAGCTCGCCGGTAGTTTCTATCGGCTTTATCTCACGCGCTGCAACTATCGCCTTTGCGATGGCGGGCGCGAACTTTTCTTCTCCGTAATCGTAAAGTATCCGCCGCAGATCTTCGTAAGACCATGTGTTCACAAGATCCTTCGCGGACATGCCCTCGCTGCTCATGCGCATATCGAGCGGAGCGTCGGCGTGGTAGGAAAATCCCCTGCTCGCGGTATCGAGCTGATAAGACGATACGCCTAGGTCCAGCAAAACGCCCTGCACTTTTTCTACGCCCACGTTTTCCAGCGCGGCGCGCATATCGGCGAAGTCGGCGTGTATCACCTGCGCGGGCAGGCCTGCCAGTCTTTCGCTCGCCACCTTTACAGCTTCGGGGTCGCGGTCCAGCGCGTAAAGCCTGCCCTTTTCGGGGTCGAGCCTTTTTGCTATCTCGCGCGAATGACCCGCGCCGCCCGCCGTACCGTCAACGTAGATACCGTCGGGCTTTATATCGAGAAGCTCTATCGTTTCATTCAGCAGAACTGAGATATGCTTAAATTCTTCCATCAGAAATCAGCTCCCTCCAGTGCCTGCATGAGCATCTCATCGGTTATGCTGAGATTAAATTCCTCCCAGCGCTTCTGATCCCATATCTCGCAGTGGTCGGAAACGCCCACCACGGTAATGTCTTTTTCCAGCGCGGCTATCGAGCGCAGTATAGCGGGTATGAGTATCCTGCCCTGCTTGTCCGCCTCGAGTTCTACGGCGTTTGCCATAAAGCTGCGCTGCAGCCTGAGCCCCTGCGCCATCGGCAGAGCCTTTAGCTTTTCGGCTTTTTGGGCGAAATCTTCCACCGAGTAAACGAACAGGCAGCCGTCTACGCCCTTGGTAACTATCAGCCGCTCGCCCATTATCTCGCGCAGCTTGGAGGGAAAAGCCATTCTGCCCTTCTGATCCATCGACTGGTTATACGTTCCCGTAAGCATACTTGTCTGCAATCTGTTCGCCCCCTTTCGCAAAATTCACCACTGCGGGCGGATATGTACGAATTTTGTGGGACGTTTCACCACTTTTACGCACATTTCACCCCTGCAACTTAATTATACACCATATAAGATAAAATTGCAACAGTAAAATATGCCAAAAACGTGTGAAAAATGCGTCGGCAATTAGATGAAAACGTTTCAAAAGCGGCTTTCGGGGGATAAAAGTTACAGCTTTTCAGTAAAAGATTACAATTTTGTAACCCAAGTGCTTTTCTAAGCGCCGTGTGCTAAATATATGCGTTATTTTTCGTTTTTTCTATTATACCACAATATATAGTATTCGTCAACCGTCAAAACCAAGCAGATATTGTCCGAAAAAGCGCAAAAACTGTTCAAAAAAACGTACCGAAGCGTTTCAAAAAAGCTGTTTTTAGTGACAAAACGGTAACAAGATCTTTCTTTCTGTAATATTTGCTGCCACGAAAATGCTTTTCTGAACTTTTTATAAACTTTTTGTTTCCTGCCCCGCTTTATGAAACAAAAAAAACAGAGGGGCGTTTCATCTGCGTGAAAAACGTCCCCTCTGCGGAAGTTTCAATTATTTACTTGCAAAATTTTTCGATGTAGTTTTCGATGCACGCCTCGATGATATTCTTGGCTTCTTCCTTGCCCTTCACATCGTCGATCACGGTGTCTTTGTGCTCCAGCTGCTTGTATACCGAGAAGAAGTGGCTCATCTCTTCAAAAATGTGCTTCGGCAGCTCTGAGATGTCGGTATAGGTATTGTAGCTGGGGTCGGCGGTGGGTATGCAGATTATTTTCTCGTCCGCCGCGCCGTTATCCATCATGCTGATAACGCCTATCGGGTAGCACCTTACCAGCGACATCGGCTCGAGAGTTTCCGAGCAAAGCACCAGTACGTCGAGCGGGTCGCCGTCGTCGGCATGGGTGCGGGGGATAAATCCGTAGTTTGCGGGGTAATGGGTAGAAGTGTAAAGTATCCTATCCATTCTCAGCATACCCGTAGCCTTATCGAGTTCGTACTTAACTTTCGAGCCTTTAGGTATCTCTATCACTGCGGTAAACTTCTCGCTGGAGATCTCCTTAGGCGAAATATCGTGAAGAATGTTCATAGATTTTTCCTCCTGTCTTTTTTTCATCCGCAATGCGGAAAATTATACTTATCAAACTACTCCTGCGCTGTACATTCCTGCGTCTTTCAGCAGTTCGGGCAGGTCGAAAAGGCTTACGCCGTCCTGCTCCGCGCGCACGCACACGCCGCCGTTTTCCTCGGACAATATATCCCACGGAGTAAGCAGCTCGGCGGTCTTTTCAGCGCCCGCTTTTTTCAGCAGCTCTTCCGTCTTTGCTTTCAGCTTCGCGTTTGAGCAATATATGCTCATAACCTTGTAGCTCTGCACATACAGCTCGTCGCCGCTCTCGTTCCCGCCGAAGCCGAATCTGCAAACGCCGTCGTTTATCAGCAGCGTACCGTAAGTTTTCATTATCGCAGCGATGACCGGCTTGGTGCAGTTGTCGAGGTAGTAGAGCTTGTACTTACCGCCCAGCGCCTTTTCCTCATCAGCCGTGCAGGGCAGTTCAATGAAGAAAAATATCGGCTCAGCCATAGCGCTGACGAATGAGTTTATAAAGCCCGAAAGCTTGTCCGCGCTCAGCAGCGCCGAAATGCAGCCCTCGTTCTCGCGGCTGATCTCGTAAGCGCTTTTAAGCCCGCTGATGTCGGGTATATCTATGCCCAGCGGCATTGTAAACATAGGTCATTCTCCTTAAAAACTATTGATTGTAAGCCAAAAAACTGCGCACATACTGCCATATCATCAGTCCGAAATATATCAGCATAAATACGTTCGTAGCCACGGTGATGCAGCGCGCGCCGCCCGTCATAGCGCATTTCGGCTCGCTTTGGCGTATGCCCTTTATCAGCCCGCGCAGGTAGACGAATATTGCGTATACTCCCGCGAACATTATCACGATATTCAGCGCGCAGTATAGCTGATAAGCGTGGTCGAAGCCTACTGCGTTTCCTATATCGGTGATGCTGGCGAAGCAGTTGTTCAGAACGTGTATGATTATCGTGGGCACTATGCTGTCGAAATATACAGCCGTAGCCGCGTATATCAGCCCGCCCGCGAATGCCGATACCGCCTGCGGTATGTTGCCGTGCATTATGCCGAAAAGCAGCGCCGAGAAAAATACCGCCATACCCTTGCCGTACGGCGAGAGCAGTTTCAGCACCAGCCCGCGGTAGATTATCTCCTCAGCTATCGGCGCGAAAACGCAGACGTACACAAGCTGTATCACCACGGCGTATGTCGAGGGCTTGTTGATGGTAAAATCAGCCTCCGGCACGGTAACGCCCTGCGCGCTCATCATAGCCACGAATATCGCGACTATGTACGAAATGAACATATTCAGCGTAAGGCACATCGGCGTGGTCTTTAAGCCCTGCTTTACGCATCCCTTTTTCGGCTTCAGCATGCTCATCACGTTTATGCGCATAGGCAGCGCGGCGGTAAGCAGCAGCATTATCACCGAAGCCGCAACCACAGCGAGGTTCATCGTCATGCTGAAAGAGCTGGAGTAGCCGAGCGAAGAGCTGTCGGCGTAAAAATACTTGCGCACCTCGTTTAGGCTCAGCGTAAATCCGCCGTGCTTTATCGAATATGCGGCGAAATAGAACACCCGCACAAAGATGTAATTGTAAACATTATACAGCAGCAGCAAAATGCCCAGAAATGAGGCGTTTTTAAAAAGCGCGCGCTTTTCGTTCGCCTGCGCCGTTTTCAGCTGGTTATTGTAGCCGAAGCCGCCGTTCGGAGCGCCGCTGAAATCAAACCATTGTCCGTTATTGTCCATATTGCTCCTTATTTATAAATGTATCAAAGCATATTCTTTACGGCTTCAAATATCTTCTTAGCCGTATCCGGCTTGTTCATAGAGTAGAGGTGTATGCCGTCCACGTCGTTTGTTATTAGGTCGGCTATCTGGTCTATCGCGTAATGCACGCAGGCGTCGGCGAAAGCCTCGGGGTTATTTTCGTACTTATTGAGTATGCGCGCCAGCTTTTTCGGCACGCTCGCGCCGCACATAGACACCATGCGCAGTATTCCCGCCTTGCTGGTAACAGGCATTATGCCCGCTTCGATGGGGCTTTTTATGCCAGCTATCTGCGTCTTTTCGCGGAAGGCGTAAAAGTCTTCGTTATCGAAGAAAAGCTGCGACATAAAATGTTCAGCGCCGCACTGCTCTTTCTCCTTCATACGCAGTATATCCGCCACGGGCGACTCAGCCTCGGGGTGAGTTTCGGGATAGCAGGCAGCTGAGATATGCAGCTCGGGTGCTTTTTCTTTCAGATATTTGATAAGGTCTGCCGCGTAGTGAAAATCTTCCTTCGGCGGATACTTATCGTTCTTATCGCCGCGCAGAGCGAGAACGTTCTCTATGCCCGCCGCACGGAAAAGCTCTATCGCCTTGTCAATATCAGCGCGGGTGTTGTTCACGCAGGTAAAATGCGCTATCGGCAGTATGCCGTACTTTTCCTTTATTATGCGGCAGATGTCGATGGTGGAAGTATCGGCGGGGTTGCCGCCTGCGCCGTATGTACAGCTTATAAAATCGGGCTTTATATCTGCGAGTCCGTCGAGGGTGGAATATATCGACTCGATAGTCCCCGGCTTTTTCGGCGGGAATATCTCCATAGAAAAAACAGTTCTTCCATTTTCAAAAAGCTTTTTCATTTCCATAATTCAACACTTTCCTTTCGTGCGAAATATCGCATATAGTTACACAATATTATTATAACATACATTCGGCGAAAATACAAAGGACATTTTCTTTATAATGTTTAAGTGTGTGTAAACAAATTGTAAGCATTTTGTTATAACGCTTGCATTTTTCACTGCTTGGTGTATAATTATATTTAGAATTAGCACTCGGCTATTTAGAGTGCTAGCAGAATGACATCAAGACTGATAAAAACACGAAAAGTACGGAGGTAAACATATTATGGAAACTAAGCAATTCAAAGCAGAGTCGAAGCGCCTGCTCGATATGATGATCAACTCGATCTACACACACAAAGAGATATTTCTGCGCGAGATGATCTCAAACGCCAGCGACGCTATCGACAAGCTGTATTTCAAAACGCTCACCGATACCAGCATAGGTTTGAAGAAAGAAGATTTCGCTATACAGATAATCCCCGATAAGGAAGCGCGCACCCTCACCGTTTCGGATAACGGCATAGGCATGACTGAGGAAGACCTTGAAAACTGCCTCGGCACTATCGCGAACAGCGGTTCTTTCGCTTTCAAGAAAGACAACGACATCGGCGAGGACGTTGACATTATCGGTCAGTTCGGCGTAGGCTTTTACTCAACTTTCATGGTAGCGAAAGAAGTCACCGTAATTACAAAGGCTTTCGGTAGCGACAAGGCTTACAAGTGGCACTCTAACGGCGTGGACGGCTACACTATAGAGGAAGCCGAAAAGGAAAACGCAGGTACCGACGTGATACTTACTCTGAAAGATGACACCGACGACGAGAAGTACAGCCGCTACCTCGACCAGTATCAGATACAGACTCTTGTCAAGAAATATTCCGACTACATCCGCTTCCCGATAAAGATGGACGTAGAGCACACCCACTACGGCGATGACGAGAACGCCGAGCCCGAAAAGCACATAGTGAACGAAACGCTCAACTCTATGACGCCTATCTGGAAAAAGAACAAGAGCGAGCTTACTGACGAGGATTACAACAATTTCTACACCGAGAAATTCATGGACTATATGCCGCCAATCGCGCACATACACTCCAAGAACGAGGGCGCGGCTACTTACAACGCCCTGCTGTATATCCCCTCGCACGCGCCTTTCGACTACTACTCTAAGGACTACGAAAAGGGCTTGCAGCTCTACTCCAGCGGCGTAATGATAATGGAGAAATGCTCCGACCTGCTGCCCGACTATTTCAGCTTCGTAAAGGGTCTGGTAGACTCGGAAGACCTCTCGCTGAACATTTCGCGTGAGATGCTGCAGCACGACCGCCAGCTAAAGGTCATCGCCCGCAACATCGAGCGCTCGATAAAGAACGAGCTTACCAAGCTTATGAAGAACGACCGCGAGAAGTACGAGAAGTTCTACGAAGCTTTCGGCTTACAGTTCAAGTTCGGCATTTATCAGAGCTACGGCGCTTCTAAGGACACGCTTGAAGACCTGCTGATGTTCCCCTCTTCTTTCGAGGACGGCAAGATGACCACCCTCGCGGAGTACGTTGACAGAATGAAAGAGGGTCAGGACTGCATCTACTACGCCTGCGGCGAATCGAAAGCGCGTATAGAGATGCTGCCTGTATTCGAGAAGGTAAAGGATAAAGGCTACGAAGTTCTCTACTTCACGCAGGACGTCGATGAATTTGCCATCAAAGTAATGATGCAGTACAAGGATAAAAAGTTCAAGTCGATAGCCGACGGCGACCTCGACCTCGAGAGCGAGGAGGAAAAGGAAGAAAGCAAAAAGACCGCGGAAGAGAGCAAGGAAATGTTTGACTTCATGAAAGAGGCTCTCGGCGGCAAAGTAAAGGAAGTTCGCCTTTCTACCAAGCTAAAGAGCTACCCCGTATGCCTTTCTTCCGAGGGTCAGGTATCCATCGAGATGGAAAAGGTGCTCAACTCTATGCCGCAGAACGAGAACAACAAGGTAACGGCTGAGAAGTGTCTGGAGCTGAACGCGAGCCACCCCGTATTCGGCAAGCTGAAAGAGCTTTATGCAAGCGATAAGGACAAGCTCACCGAGTACACAAAGCTGCTCTACTCGCAGGCTCGCCTGATAGAGGGTCTTGACGTAGAAGACCCCGTAGAGTTCGCAAAACTCATCTGCAACCTCATGGTATAAACCTAACAAGCCACTAAAAATACAAAAGCGCACGGCAGGAGATCTCACCGCCGTGCGCTTTATTTTTGGCTGTTTTGAATTATTTGGTGACTACCTTATCGTTCTTGATGTAGCCGCCAGCCTGCGAATACGGTGTGCACAAGTACCACCATTCGCCGTCGCTTTCGTAGTTGCCCGCTTCTATAACGTAATTTTTCTTGTTTATGGTTATCTCACCCCAGAAATGCTGCCATTTGTTATCGGTTGAACGTCCGCGGTAGCCCTGCACGAGGTGTGCGTCGTAGCCTAAGTACACCAGCATCTCTACCATTGCGCCGTTGTACTGTATGCACTGACCGAGTTTCTCGTTAAAAATAGCGTCGGCGTAGCCCTTTGCCGCTATCTTGTAATACTTATCGCCCGAGGCGTACTCTACGTTTTTGTTTATCCAGTTGAGGGTGTAAGCTGCTTTCTGCGCGGGCGACCAGCCGCTTTCAAAATGCTCTTTCGCGAACTTTTTCAGCGCAGCCTTATCCGCCGCAGTCATGTAAACTGCCGACTTTGTGGTCTTTTTGCCCTGAGTATTGTAAAGCTGATACGAAGTGCCCGAAGATTTTGTGGGATTGCCCAAACGGGACATATCGTAGCCCATGTACTCGCTTATAGTATTTATATCGTAGTATGTGATGTTGTTGCCTGCGGCGGTGCGGCGTCTGCCGTTCTTAGCGTCGGTGGAGAAAGCCCTTACCATCATCTTGTAGCCGGTAAGTCCGCCGTATTCCCACGAAGAGGGATAAACTATCGCCGAGGTGCGCGTGCCGCCCTCATAGCGCTGGAGCATTACCCACTTGCCCGAATACCGCGAGTAGATGTACACCTCGTAGCCCGCGCAGTCTACCTTGCCCCATTTCAGTTTCAGCCCACCGTTAGCCGTAAGCGCTGCGCTTTTCAGCTTTGGCGCGGCTGAGGGCGAGGTGGTGGTCTGCTTGGCTAAGCTCATCTTGCCCCAGTTGGTAACGCCCTTGTTTTTAAAGAAAGCGCGCACCTTGTAAGTATACTGCGTGTTCGCCGCGAGTCCGCTGTTTTTGTACTTCACGTCATCGTCGCCGTAAAGGGTCTTTATCTTTTCGTACTTGCCCGTCTTATTATTCTGCCGGTAAACGCGGTAGCCCGCCGCGCCCTTTATCCTGCCCCACTTTATGGTAACAGAACTTGCCGTGCTGGAGTATGAGCTGTTTATCAACGCGCGAACGTCCTTCGCATTGGCAGAAAGCACGATAGCCGTCTGCGAATAGTCCGCCGTATCGGCAGATGTGTAAAGCCCCGCGGAGGGCAGCAGCATTGCCGCCGCGAGCGCGCCGCTTATTATTCTCTTGTAAATTCCCTGCATTTTTATCTGTCCTTTCAGATCTTTTCAAAATATCCGTCTTTTACTTCTCGGCGATTTGTCACCGTTCTGTAATCATTCTACCATAGATATGCACATATGTCAAGTCACGATCCGATATTTTTAGTGTAAAATCAACCAAATCTGACTAGGTGATTTTAGTTACAGTTCACACAAGGGCGATGTTGTTTATTTTCAGCCAGTGGTTTATCTGTATGATATACGCCATTATCTGCGGGTCGTTCATTAGCTGACCGTACCACTGAACATGGTCGCCGTGCTGCATAAGGCGCTCTATCTCGCCGCGGTCGAGAATATCCAGTACAGGGCAGCGGGTCTGCGAAAGCTCTTCGCGCAGGCGCTCGCGCACGGCGGCGGTATACGAGGGGTTGTGCGTTTTCGGGTATGGCGATTTCTTGCGCCAAAGCACCTCTTCGGGCAGCCAGCTGCTCATAGCTTCGCGCAGCAGACCCTTTTCTCTGCCGAGGTAATCCTTGTACTCCCACGGCACGCGGTAGAGGTACTCCACTATGCGGTGGTCGCAGAAAGGTACGCGCACCTCCAGCCCCCAATACATCGACATTCTGTCTTTGCGCACCAGCAGCGTCTGCATGAACCACTCCATATTCAGCCGCATCATCTCGCGCATACGCTTTTCCAGCGGCGGCAGACCCTCGCTCTCCGCCCTGCCGATGGTGTCGAGGTACTTCGCGTAAACGTACTCCTGCGCCGCCTTTTCGTTCGGTACAAATTCCCGCCGCGTAAGCCCCGCACGGTAGACGGTGGACTGCGACCACGGGAAGCCGTCGGTCATGCGTATGTCTTTATCGCGATACCACGGGTAGCCGCCGAAAATCTCATCAGCGCACTCGCCCGAAAGCGCAACGGTAGAAAATTCGCGCACCTTTTTGCAGAAAAGCAGCAGCGAGCTGTCTACATCCGCCATGCCGGGCAGGTCGCGCGCCTCGGTGGAAGTATACAGCGCTTCCACCAGCTCGGGTGTGTCGATGATAACGCGGTGGTGCTCGGTGCCGAGATATTTCGCCATTATCTGTATATACTCGTCGTCGCTGTTCGGCTGAAATTTGCCCGCCTTGAAATACTTAGCGTTGTCGCGGTACTCTACCGAGAAAGTGTGCAGCCGCCTGCCCTGCTCGGCAAATCTGCGCGCCGTTACGGAAGATATTAAGCTGGAATCCAGCCCGCCCGAAAGAAACGTGCAAAGCGGCACGTCTGAGACCGTCTGCCGCGTTATCGCATCGGTGACCAGGCTGCGGACGTGCTCTTTTACCTCGTCAAAGCTCTCGCTCGTGCCGCCCTCACAGCCGTAATCCCAGTAGATGCGCTTGCGCAGACCGCGCTCGTCGTACACCGCGCACTCGGCGGGCTTCAGCTCAAAAACGCCCTTGAAAACGCCGCTTCCGCAAGGTATAGCAGGGCCGAGCAGCATTATCTCGCGCACGCCCTCGGCGTCAAGCTCGGCAGGCACGCCGCAGCTCAGCAGACCCTTTATCTCGGAAGCGAAGTACAGCGCGCCTTTATATAATGTATAGTAAAAAGGCTTCACGCCGATGCGGTCACGGGCGATGAAAAGGCTGCGGGCGGCTTCGTCCCACACGGCGAATGCGAAAATACCGTTCATGCGCGAAAGGCAGTCAGCGCCCCACTCGGCGTAGGCGCGCAGCACCGCTTCGGTATCGGTATTAGTAGAGAATTTATGCCCGCGCGCTTCCAACAGGGCGCGCAGCTCGGCGGTATTGTAAAGCTCGCCATTGTAGACCAGCGCGAGTTTTCTGCCGCCATCGGCGTAAAGCATAGGCTGAGCGCCGTTTTCGGGGTCGATAACGGCAAGACGGGTATGTACCAGCAGCGCTTCGCTTTTCGGCGAGATGTAATAGCCGTCGTCATCAGGCCCGCGGCGTTTCAGCGCGGCTGCCATCTTGCGCGCGGCGGCTGCGGGTTCGGTATCTAGTCCGCCGAAGCGGATAATTCCTGAAATTGCACACATAAAAATATCACCTCACACCCATTATATGCGGCGTGCGGGCGAAATGTGAGCGAGATGAGCAATATAAGCGCGGCTGTGCGATATGCTTAAAAATCGGCACGGCAATTAGTGAAAACCGCACAAATCGTCCGGCGCGGGCGTGCGGATAGCCGCACCCCCCTTGCAAAGCGGCGGAGTGTGTAGTATAATTATCTCATAAAGTATAGGCGGGCGCAGGCGGCGATACCGATGTGTCAATAGAATAATGTTATTTCATATTTTTATATGCCGAATTCGCACGTTCATAAAAAGTTTACTTTATTTTTCGCCAATATATTAAAATCAACCTACAAATCACTATTTTACTATTGCAATTAAGACGATTTTAATATAAAATATATACAGCGGCAGAAATGCTGCTTAGATAAAAAAACAATACCGTTCGTTAAAATTTTTATATCGAGCGGCAAATACAAAAATACGGAGGTATTAAAGCTTATGAAATTTGCAGACGGATTCTGGCTCAATCAGAGAGGCTACGAAGTTAATTACGCTAATCAGGCTTTTGAGATCGAGCCTTGCGAAAACGGTTTTCTCGTTGTAGCTACTCCTTTCGTAGTTTACAACCGCGCTATGATGCTCGGCAGTGCGAACCTTGAGATCGCCTACACTTCTACTCAGGAAAACTGCGTAAAGGTAAGCATCGCCCACCACAAGGGCTGCGCAGACCACGGTCCGCACTTCCCGCTCAACGAAGGCAGCTACAAGCCTGAAGTTACCATCACCGATAAGGAAGCGGTGCTCGTAACGGGCGACACCAAGCTCGTAGTTTCTAAGGAAACTTGGAGCTTCCAGTTCTATTACAAGGATAAAAGGCTCACCGGCGGCGCTTGGAGATCTACCGGCGTTATTTTCGAGAGCGCTTTCAGACAGCAGGCTAGGCTCGCGGTACAGTCCGACGACACATTCTGGAGCTACCCTGCCGACCCCAGCAGAACATATATCAGAGAGCAGTTTGACACCACGGTAGGCGAGTACTTCTACGGCTTCGGCGAGAAGTTCACTCCTTTCGTTAAAAACGGCGCGAACGTAGAGATCTGGAACGCCGACGGCGGCACTTGCTCCGACCAGTCTTACAAGTCTATACCTTTCTTCGTATCCTCCCGCGGATACGGCGTGTTCGTAAACAGCACCGATAAGGTATCTTACGAAGTTTGCTCCGACACCGTTTCTAAGGTATCTATGACCGTTCCCGGTGAGAGCATGGAATATTTCGTATTCGGCGGCGAGAACATCGGCGACGCGCTGGCAGGCTACACCACCCTTACCGGAAAGCCCGCTCTGCCCCCAGCATTCTCCTTCGGTCTGTGGCTGACCACCTCGTTCACCACCACCTACGATGAGGAAACTATCACCTCCTTCATCGACGGCATGGCTGAGCGCGACATTCCGCTTCAGGTATTCCACTTCGACTGCTTCTGGATGAAGGGCTTTGAGTGGTGCAACTTCGAGTGGGACAAGACCCAGTTCCCCGATCCTCCCGCAATGCTCGAAAGACTGCATAAGGATAAGAACCTGCACACCTGCGTATGGATAAACCCCTACATCGGTCAGCGTTCAAAGCTCTTTGACGAGGGCGTAGCAGGCGGCTACTTCATCATGAAAGAAAACGGCGATGTTTTCCAGTGCGACGAGTGGCAGCCCGGCATGGCGATAGTTGACTTTACCAACCCCGCAGCCTGCGAGTGGTACGCTTCCAAGCTCCGCGCGCTCTGCGAAATGGGCGTAGATACTTTCAAGACCGACTTCGGCGAAAGAATACCTACCCGCGGCATCAAGTATTTCGACGGCAGCGACCCCATAAAGATGCACAACTTCTACACCTACCTCTACAACCAGTGCGTATTCAACGTGCTTAAAGAGTACTACGGCGAAAACAAGGCTTGCCTGTTCGCACGTTCGGCTACCGCAGGCGGTCAGCAGTTCCCCGTACACTGGGGCGGCGACTGCTCGGGCAACTACAACTCTATGGCAGAAGTTGTAAGAGGCTGCCTCTCGCTCTGCATCTCCGGCTTCGGCTACACCTCGCACGATATGGCTGGATTTGAAGCTACCGCTACTCCCGACATCTACAAGAGATGGGCGGCTTTCGGTATGTTCTCCTCCCACAGCCGTCTGCACGGCAACCAGAGCTACCGCGTGCCGTGGCTCTTTGACGAAGAGTCCTGCGATGTACTGCGCTTCTTCGCTAAGCTGAAAGGCAAGCTGATGCCTTACATCTGGGCGCAGGCTATAAAGACCCACACAGTAGGCGTTCCTGTAATGAGAGCTATGGTCATCGACTTTGCCGACGACCCGAGCTGCCTTACCCTCGACCGCCAGTATATGTTCGGCGACAACATACTCGTAGCACCTATCCTCAACGAGGACGGCATAGCTCAGTACTACGTTCCCGAGGGCAAGTGGACAGACATAATCACCGGCAAGGTATACGAGGGCGGCAAGTGGTACACCCACAAGTGCAGCTACTTCGAGATACCCGCGCTCGCTAAGCCCAACAGCATCATCGCATACGGCGACTTCGGCAGCGACGTAGAGTACGATTACCTCAACAACGCGGTATTCACCATCTACGAGCTGGAGGACGGCAAGACCGCTACCGCGCCTATCTACGATACCGAAGCGAACAAGGTATTCGAGCTTACCGCTACCCGCAGCGGCAATATAATCGAGTGCAGCTACACCGATACCGATAAGGCGTTTACCGTTAAGATTGCCAACACCGACAAGGAAGTAAAAGTTAATCCTTCCTGCGGCGGCAAAGTAATAATCGAGCTTTGACAGCCGAGATAACTTAATAGCTGATATGCACGTCCGCAGGGCACAAAAAGCTCTGCGGGCGTTTTTTATCCGTTAAAATTTTCTTGACAAACACTGCACTATGCTATATAATTAAAGTATATGATTTGAAAGAAGGTCTTTTATTTTGACTCAGATATTCGCAACAGTTACCGAGGGGCTGCAAAACGTTTACACGCCGCTGCCGCTCAAGATACATTTCATTCTTTGCATAATCGCTACGGTGGTCTACCTCATGCAGTTTTACCGCCGCGGTTCTTGGCACTACCTCATGCTCATGATAGCTTTTGACCTAACGTTCATCACGCAGACCTCGCTCTGCCGGTCGCCATCTGCGGTGGGGATACTCGCGATAGCCGAAGCGGCGGTGCTCGCGGCGGCGATAGTGCTGTATGTAAGCTTCACCCGCGCGCAAAAAGCTATGAAAGCTGCCGAAAACGCCGAGCTTGATGAAGCCGAAGAGCGCCGCAAGGCAGCCGAAAAAGCGCAGACCGCAGAGGATAAAAAGATAGTAGACAACGCTTTTTCCGACGCAGACGACGAATGAAAGGCGGAGCGCAGATGAAAAATATCAGGCTTGTGATACTCGATTCGGAAACCGTTACCCGCGGCGACGTTTCGCTCGACGGCATCACCGCGCTCGCGGACAGCTCGGTATTCGGATACACGCCGAACGAAAAGGTAGCCGAAGCTATCGGCGACGCGGACGCTGTGATATGCAACAAATGCCTTATCACGCAGGAAGTTTTTGACAAATGTCCAAATTTGAAATACGTCGGACTTTTCGCTACGGGCTACAATAACGTTGACCTCGCGGCGGCAAGCAGGCGCGGAGCGGTGGTCTGCAACGTGCCCGCCTACTCGACAAACGCCGTGGCGCAGCACACTTTCGCGCTTATCCTCGACTACTACAACAAGGTCGCGGAGTATAAAAAAACAGTTGCCGATGGCGACTGGGTGAACTACAAGCTGTTTTCATATTTTTATATACCCACCACCGAAATAGCGGGGCTTACCCTCGGCATAATCGGCTACGGCGACATCGGCAGAAAGACTGCCGAGATAGCGCGCGCCTTTGGCATGAACGTCGTGACATACACCCGCTCGCCGCAAAAGGTGACGGACGGCACGCGCGTTTGCACGCTGGAGGAGCTGCTGAGCATATCCGATGCCGTATCGCTGCACTGCCCGCTGACCCCCGAGAACGGCAAAATGATAAACGCCGAAACGCTCGCGCTCATGAAGCCTAACGCTTTGCTGGTAAATACGGCGCGCGGCGGACTTATCGACGAGCAGGCGCTTGCTGAAGCGCTCAATGACGGCAGACTTGGCGGCGCGCGTCTTGACACGCTGACCTACGAGCCTATGCGCGAGGACTGCCCTCTGCGCGGAGCGAAAAACTGCGCGATAACGCCGCACATCGCTTGGGCACCGATAGAAACGCGCGTAAGGCTGCTGGAAAAGGTAGCGGAAAATCTGAAAGCTTGGATAAACGGCAAGCCGATAAACGTTGTGAACAAGTGAAAAGCTTAGTTTAACATATTTATAAAGATGGGATAAAAAATGGAATTATGGGACTTGTATGACCGCGAGAAGCACCCACTCGGCAGAACTATCGAGCGCGGAAAAACGCTCGGCGCGGAGGAGTACCACCTGGCGGTGAACGTGCTCTCCGTCAACGCCGAGGGCAGACTGCTGATAACAAAGCGCCACCCCGCGAAATCGCACGGCGGGCTTTGGGAGATCTCAGGCGGCTCGGTACTGGCGGGCGAAACGGCGCGGCAGGGCGCTGTGCGCGAACTTTTTGAGGAAACGGGGCTGCGCGCGAAAGAAAGCGAGCTGACCTACTGCGGCACGCTGCTGCGCGACCCTTGGCACGGGATAATGGAATATTATGTATACAACGGCAGCTTCTCGGCGGCGGATATACGCTTGCAGGAGAGCGAAACGGTGGATTTTCGGCTGGTAACGCCCGCCGAGCTGAAAGAGATGTACAAGCGCGGCGAATTTATCGACTTCATTTACGACCGCGTGCGGGTGTTTAATTCAGACATGATCGACCCAAGCCTGAAAGAAAAGGAATAGCTGACGAAAAGAGGAATTTTTGTGGAAAATAGAATGGGAAAGCGCGTAGTGATAAAGCTGGGCACGTCAACGCTCACGCACAGAACGGGCAGGCTGAACATACGCCGCGTGGAAAAACTGGTGAAGATAATCGCCGACATACAAAACGCGGGAAATCAGGTGATATTGGTATCCAGCGGCTCGATAGGGCTGGGCATGGCGAAACTTGGTCTGCTGGAACGCCCCAGCGACACGCCGACAAAGCAGGCGTGCGCGGCGGTGGGTCAGTGCGAGCTGATGTACCTTTACGACAAGCAGTTTTCCGAATATTCGATAACGGTGGCGCAGCTGCTGCTGACGAAATATGTACTGCTGGAGGACAGGCGCAAGAACGTTGAGAACGCCCTCGAGCAGACGATAAAGATGGGCGTTATACCGATAGTAAACGAAAACGATACTGTGGCGATAGACGAGCTGGAGCTTGAAGTCGGCGAGAACGATTCGCTGGCGGCGACGGTGGCTACCATCGCGAAAGCCGACCTGCTGATAATAATGTCAGACATCGACGGACTTTACGATAAAGACCCCCACACCCACCCGGACGCGAAGCTGATACCGCAGGTGGACGAGATAAACGAGGAGATACGCCTGCTGGCAGGCGGCGCAGGCTCAAAGCTGGGCACGGGCGGAATGATAACGAAGATAAACGCGGCGGAGATCGCGACGAAAAACGGCATAGACATGGTGATAGTGAACGGCCGCGAGCCTGAAAATCTCTACAAGATATTCGACGGCGTACCGACGGGAACGAAATTCACCGCCAACTGACGTATAATTATAAAAGGTATAGAAGGGACTGATACGATGAACTACATCGAGAGAATGGGCGAAAAGGCGCGCGCCTGCAAGAGCGAGCTTGCGAACGCCTCATCATCACAGAAAAACGAAGCGCTGCTGCAAATAGCGCACGCCCTGCGCAGGGGCGCTGCCGACATAAAGCGCGCGAACGAGATCGACCTTAAAAACGCCGCTGCGCGCGGCATGAGCGAATCAATGCAAGACCGCCTGCGCCTTGACGACAAGCGTATAGAGGGCATGGCTGCCGCCTGCGAAAAGCTCTGCGCGCTCGCCGACCCCGTGGGCGAAGTTATCGGCGGAGAGGTGCGCCCGAACGGCATGAGGATAACCAAGGTGCGCGTGCCGATGGGCGTTATCGGCATAATCTACGAAGCGCGCCCGAACGTTACCGCCGACGCCGCAGCCCTCTGCCTTAAAAGCGGCAACGCCGTGATACTCCGCGGCGGAAAAGAGGCTATAAACTCAAACATCGAGCTTATCAAGATAATGCGCAGAGCCGTCGCCCTCGCGGGCTTCCCCGAGGACATTATCCAGCTCGTAGAAGACACCGACCGCGGCATTGCGCTCGAGATGATGCAGGCCAACGGCTACATCGACGTGCTTATCCCGCGCGGCGGCGCTAAGCTGATACAGTCGGTAGTGAAGAACGCGACCGTGCCCGTGATCGAAACAGGTACGGGCAACTGCCACGTTTACGTTGACGCGACCGCCGACCTAGACATGGCGGTGAACATCGTGGACAACGGCAAGACCCAGCGCCCCTCGGTATGTAACGCGGTAGAGAGCTGCCTGGTTCACCGCGATGTAGCCGAGGACTTTCTGCCGATGCTGAAAGCGCGCCTTGACAAGCACAACGTAGAGATACGCGGCTGCGCGCTGACCCGCATGATACTCGGCGAGGAGAACGTAAAGCCCGCCACGCAGGAAGATTTCGCTACCGAATTTCTCGACTACATAATCTCTATCCGCGTGGTAGACAGCCTTGGCGAAGCGATAGAGCACATCGCGAAATACTCCACAGGCCACAGCGAGTGCATAGTAACCGAGAGCCTTTTCTCGGCTGAGGAGTTCCAAAAAAGGGTGGACTCGGCAGCGGTGTACGTCAACTGCTCTACCCGCTTTACCGACGGCGACGAATTTGGTCTGGGCGCTGAGATAGGAATATCTACCCAGAAGCTCCACGCCAGAGGCCCTATGGGTCTGCGCGAGCTGACTACCATGAAATGGCTGATAAACGGAAACGGTCAGATAAGAAAATAAATGTTTCATATATTCATACTTGCTAATTAGTAAGCATCGCCCTGCCGCGCCGGTTTGTAAACTTTTTATTAAATCGGTCAAGAATACGTTTACATTCAGAAATAAAACGTTTTCAAAAGAATAAGGGGCTTGAAATTTTTGTGATTTTGTGGTTTAATATTATAGGCGGGAAAAACGCCCGAAAAATTATGAAAATTACCGCGGCGGTGCGCTTTTTAGCGGCGCGGCGCGCGGACAAAAAATCTTTATGAAAGGCGGAATTTATCAATGAGCGTAGAAATCATCAACGGTCAGTCAATTCCTAATATGCCCTGGCAGGACAAGCCCGAGGGCTGCAACGATGTAGTATGGAGATACAATGCTAACCCCATTATCCCCAGAAATCTTCTCCCCACTTCCAACTCTATCTTCAACAGCGCTGTTGTTCCTTTCGAGGGCAAGTTCGCAGGCGTTTTCCGTGTAGACGATAAGGTCAGAAACATGGAGCTGCACGCAGGCTTCTCTGAGGACGGTATCAACTGGAAGATAAATCCTGAAAGAATCGAGTTCGTACAGGCTGACAAGTCTACCGAAGAGGTAAATCAGTGGGGCTACGGCTACGACCCCCGCGTTACCTGGATCGAGGACAGATATTGGGTGACCTGGTGCAACGCTTACGGCTGGAAGCCCACCATCGGCGTTGGCTACACCTTTGACTTCAAGACCTTCTATCAGTGCGAAAACGCATTTCTGCCTTTCAACAGAAACGGCGTTATGTTCCCCAGAAAGGTAAACGACAAGTATCTGATGTTCTCGCGTCCTTCCGACAGCGGCCATACTCCTTTCGGCGATATGTACATCTCTCAGTCGCCTGATATGAAGTACTGGGGCGAGCACAGACACGTTATGGGCCCCCTCAAGGCTTGGGAGTCCAAGAAGATAGGCGCAGGCCCGATCCCGATAGAGACTTCTGAGGGCTGGCTCTGCTTCTACCACGGCGTTCTCGAGAGCTGCAACGGCTTTGTTTACAGCTTCTCCGCCTGCATCCTCGACATCGACGAACCTTGGAAGGTAAAGTACAGATGTGCTGAATACCTCATCAGCCCGCAGGAGATCTACGAGTGCGTTGGCGACGTTCAGAACGTTACCTTCCCCTGCGCTACTCTCTGCGATAAGGATACCGGCAGGATCGCTATCTACTACGGCTGCGCTGACACCTGCGTTTCTATGGCGTTCACCACCGTTGACGACGTTATCAAGTATGTTAAGGAGCACTCCTCCATTTGATAACTGCATAAACTGCAAATTTTGCGGGAGCTTTTTACGGCTCCCGCTTTTTTGTCTTAAATTTTTATCTTATATTTTTTTACAACGCTGCCCCTTGCCAAATGCCTAGTGCTGTGGTATAATATAAATGAAGTTAGTATGCGCTAACGTGCATTAAAGGAGGAATTTCCCATGACAAAAATAACTGTAAAGATCGACGGTATGATGTGCGGAATGTGCGAATCACACATGAACGACACCATGCGCCAGAATTTCAACGTAAAGAAAGTAACGTCCTCGCACGCCAAGGGCGAAACGGTGATGATCGCCGAAGAGGACATCAGCGACGAAAAGCTGAAAGAAGCGGTAGAGAAAACAGGCTACACCTTCGTATCCGCCGCGCGCGAGCCTTACGAGAAAAAGGGCTTCTCGCTTTTCAAGAGAAAATGATTGAATGACAAAAAAGCTCCGCTCACGGGTATATCCGCAGCGGAGCTTTTGCTATTTATGAACGTTAGATTTACTCTTTTACCCACTGTCTGAGGGCGGCGGAGAGCTTTCTGTCGATGTCCTTGCGGGTCTGCTCGCACTCGTCGGGATAATCCTTAGCCGCCTTGAAAATAAAGCGCATCACGAATTTCAGACCGAAAGGCAGCGCCAGCCGCAGCATCGACTCGGGCAGTACGAAATGCGTACCGTGCTCATACGCCAGCGCTTCATACTCGCACTCGTGCGGGCGCTCCTGCAAACGCTTGTCCATGCGGCGAACGTACTTGCCAGCCTCCCAGAACGAGTCGTCGTCCGCGCCGACGAGGATAAGCTTGCCTTTGATATTCTCGATCTTTATCATCTGCTCCTCGGTCAGCGGGTGCGCCTTTTCTGAGTCGATAAAAAGGCAGGTGCTGCGCTCTATATCGCCCGAGCCTTTGGTTTCCTCCTCTATTTTCTGCCAGTAAACAGGGTGCTCGTAAACGAACGGCATATACGGAAGCGGCTCTCCTCTGTAAGAAAAAAGCGATTCTCCCTCGATCGGCCATTCCTTGCAGCCATCTTTTTTGCCCTGCGTAAATCCCTGCCAGATAAAATCACTCGGT
>ERZ779889.613-NODE-613-length-43176-cov-4.452332_pt1 | contig 43176 bp, 33 predicted proteins | sample MGYA00511030_ERZ779889 | MGnify/ENA primary metagenome ERZ779889 (study PRJEB29588, sample SAMEA2160616) | human gut metagenome | biome: human gut; feature: human-associated habitat; material: faeces | place: Denmark | collected 2008/2010 ... | reverse complement strand
GCCATCGAAGCCGGTATGCAGACCCGCGTCTACAACCGTACCCTCAGCCGGCCCCGGGAATTCGCAGAGCATCTGCGCACGTATAACCCCCACGCTTGCAGTGCCGTTCCGCAGATTGTCGGACTTGATTCCGTTGAGACGCCAATTGCCGCCCAATCCGTCGCCACTCAATCTGTAGTAGATGAACTTCTGGCCGCCATCCGGGACTCCGACACCATAATATATACCATCCCCGGCCCCTCTGCTCCCATCCGGCGCCTGCTGACCGCTCATCCGGACGTACTCTCCGACAAGACCGTCATCGAAGCCAACTACAAGGCCCCCGTCTTGGCCTCCGTCCAATGCCGCCGCTACATTTCCGGCCTCACCTGGCTTCGTCTCCAGGCCATCGCCACCTACCGCATCGTCCTCGGCCCGTCTTGCTGCGGGGGAAAGTGTCGTTTTCCCAAAGGGCAGGCTTAATATTTACAATGTCCAACACACTGCTTAAATGTATAGCGTTGATTGTTAAGCATATACATTTTGGTGATGTGCTGGACTGCCCGCTTTTTGCCACAAAACAGCCATTTCACCCCAGGTCCAGCAGATGCCCTTTTTCAGAGTGCCTGTATATTAGGCACTTCCCAAAGCATGCCCTGCTGGACCTTCCCAGAAGCCTCATGCCACAGGGGAAAGAGCACCGGAATCGCGGGAAAGCCCGGCACTTTCCCCGGGAGGAATTGGATTACGAGGCAAGAACATGGAGGAGTTGGGGGCTGTATGCGTCAAGTACGGTCTGAGGTCTTTTGTGGACGCTCAGATTGCAGGCTGGCTATACAGCAAGCGGGTCAGGACCATGGATGAGAAGACCAATGTCTCCAGGACGGCCAGGTTGTTGCGGCCTGATATCCTCGGCTGACGGAAACAGGAAAATAGATGAAAGAGGCTGTTCTGAATTACCGGAGCAGCCCCTCTCTGTTTCACAGTCCAAGTAAGCGGCTGGAATGTGCGTCAGTACGTGATGGAAACGTAGGTTATGTCCGGGTCCATGGACTCGCGGTCTGTCTCAACCGGCTCCTCGTACTCGTATCTGACAGACTCGTAATGATAGTACTTCTTTCCGTCCTGGATGACATATCCTTCCGGGTCCATAACAGTGACAGTATAGTCCTGAGTATAGTACACCATATAATTGGGAACTGTCTTGGTGATGTCGGTGAGCCTTTCCTTATCGTCAAACAGGTATTCGGCGGAGGACTCTTCATAGGCCACCACGTGACTGCTGTATTCCCGAGTCTGGGTGATGCCGATAAGGTCCTCGCTGATCCATTCCTCAATCGGACGGTTGCCGGTGGCGATGTCGTTGTCGAAGTATGAAGGAAAGACGTAGTCGGCGCTTCCCGTACCAAATACGCCGAGGAATCCTACGGCACTTCCTACCATGGAACCGTAACCTGTGGTCAGTATCCAGTTGATGTCGATATTGGAGTTGACGGCGTATTCCGAATACAGGAAAGGCACATCGTAATAATCGATGTATGAATTGACCATGTTGCCGTTGTCCCAGGTGTATTTCAGGGTAAAGTAGTTGTAATCGTACTCGTCCGTGCCTTCCTCGCGGATAAGACGGTCTTCGGAATCGTAGAAAAAAGATAGGGCTGTCTCGGATTCCTCGGGATAGCCGTATTCATCGTAGTACTCATGGTAGACGCCGCTTACGGCCTTGCCGGAGGCATCCAGGGTCAGGTCTATGCTGAGAGTGTCATCGTAGAACTTGACGTGGCTGTCGGAATAGTCAATCTGATAGAAGTGGAAGAATGTCTCTCCGCAGTCAGTTCCGTTCAGCTCCACGGCCACAGGCCTGCTCTGGGAGTCGTAGGTAAATCCCCAGTAGTGCTCGTCCCCCTCGTCGTTGCTGATAGTGATGAGGCTTATGAGGCCGGTATTATCTTCTGTGCCGGGATCCGGTTTTTCTGTGCCGGGTTCTTCCGTAGTCCCGTCGTCAGGTTTGCCGGTATCAGGGTCTTCGGCGCAGCTGACTGCCGTAAACAGTGCGGCTGCGGCCATAATGCTTAGAAATGTTGTTTTGCTCATATTTTGACAGATTTAAATTTCTGCAAAGTACGGCATAATAGTGAGTGGTGTCAATTACGGAAAACCGTGATTTAGTACTCTTTTAAAGCATCTTCTTAAGATGCGACGGAGGAATGAGCCCGAGAGAGACGGCTTTCATGACCATATCAACGGCGTTGGAGGCACGTAGTTTACGCATGATGTGCCCCCGGTGGGATTCCACTGTGTTTATGGATATGAACAGCCGCGTCGCAATACTTTGCGAGTCCAGGCCGTCGGCAATGAGCCGGAGCACCTCCAGTTCCTTGGACGATATGCAGGGTCCTGCATTGACTGGACATGAGGACGGCTTGCCATCAAGCACGTTTCTGACGTACTGTATCAGTGCGGACGAGTCCACGGACTTAAACACTATGCCGTCCACAGAGCATTGCCTGAGACGGTTCATAGCCCATATCTCCTCATGGACGGTATTGACGATTATCTTTATGCCGGGTGAGATACTGCGCAGCCGGTCTATCAGGTCGAATCCGGATATGTCCGGCAGTTCCAGATCCAGTATCGCGAGATTGACATCGTGGTTCAGGGCCGCTTCGACAGCCTGCCGTCCGTCTGTGGCTGTCAGTAGCTCGGCCTCTTCGAAATGCTCTCTTAGTACTGCGCTCATGCCCTTCAGCACGAGATCATGGTCATCTACCAGTAAGATTGTCATAGCCTTGCTGTGTGTATAATTTACAAATCCGTCAGAGGTACATTCAACTTGAAGATATTGGCTCCGTCAGCGGAGTAATATGATATGACGGCCTCAATGGACCTGGCCCTCTCGGACATTACTTTCAAGCCGACTCCGCCTTTGTCCGGCATGTCAGGCCCGGAATGCTTTCCGTAATCGGATACAGTCAGTGTCAGCGATGAGTCACTGAGCCGAAGTTCCGCATCAATCCGTTCCGCATCCGAATGTTTCACGATATTGCCCATATGTTCCTGGAATATACGGTATACTTCGTGAGAGATACGGTCAGGAATCTGCCGCCATGTGCGGGAACCATCGCATACGGCCTTGAACAGAATGGAGGCCCGGGTCTGGGAACGGAAACGGTCTGCGTACATCTCTATCACCTCCTCTATGCCGGAGAAACTGAATTGCGGCGGCATCATGTCGTGTGAGATGGTGCGGACCTCGCTGCGCAGACCCTCCAGCATGGACAGCACCTTGTCCTGTTCGGGGCTGCATGGTCTCATGGCCGAGATCTGCATGCCTATGCCGAGCAGGTCGTTGCATATTCCGTCGTGCAGGTCGCGGGCCACCCGCGCCCGTTCTTTCTCCACCCCGTCTATGTATTTTCGGGCAAGCCGCAGCTCTTCCACCTTTTTCAGATGTCTGCGTCGGAATGCCGCTGTCAGGACAACTCCCGTCAGGACCGCGACCAGAGCCATGGCGATGATGACCCATGTCTTTATGGCCGCCTGTTTTTTCAGGGATTCCTGTTCCAGTCTGGAGATTTCCAGCTCCTTTTCGGCCGCTCCGTATTTGGCAGACCATTCCGAGACCTGAGCGGTAATATCCTCGCTGTAGATGCTGTCCAGGACGCTGTAGGCTCTCTCATAGCACTGTCCGGCATTTTCCCATTGTCCCATCGCCATATAGTTCCGGGCCATGGCTATGTATCCGGCATCCTCTGCAACGGAGGAATTACTGCCTGACGCTGAAAGCAGTCTGCGGTAGATTGCATTGCTTTCGGCGTAACGTCCAAGGCTGCCGAGCACTGATGCCTGGGTCTCGCGGAAACCCAGAACTGCCACGGAATTTTCCGGGAGTTCTGCGGCCACTTCCTCTGCCATCGCCAGGTAGTGGCTCACGGAATCTTTCTCTCCGGCCAGACTGAACATTGAGGTCATGATGGTCAGGGCGGACAGCAGCCTGTCGGTCATGCCGTTTTCCTTGGTTTTTGACACAGCCATGCGCAGGGCGGAGGCACTTTTGGTAAAATCCCCGTTGCGGGCATAGATGCCTCCTGCGTTGGTGGCCGCGTACATGATCATTTCTATGTCAGTGGCTTCTCCGGCCATCACCATCGCTCTGTCTGCAAACTGCACCGACTCCTCGTCCCGGCCCATGAAGGTCATCAGGATAGCCATACTTGTGAGCAGGCGGGTCTTCTCGGAGACAGCGGCGGGTGAGGTCTTGTCCTGAATGATCTCCCAGGCCATGTTGTAGTAATGCAGGGTGGAGTCCATCATAGAGATGCGGCGGTAGCAGACTCCCAAGGACTGGAGGAATCCGCTGTAGATAAGTGAGTCCTCCTCGGTCTTGGCACAATGGTCTGCAATCCCGGCCGCTTCGAGCCAGAGGCAGATGCTGCCTCTCATGTCGCCTTCTGCGAAACGGAGCTCAGCTAGGCTGTCAAGCTGCAAGGTATAGGAAAAATCCCGCCTTGACTGTGCCTTCAGGGAAAGGCATAAGGCGGAAACGGCAAGAAGCGTGAGCCCTGTCAGGAATTTGTAGCGCATAGTAGAGTCAGTCAGTTGTATTGTGGCTGCAAAGATAGCAAAATCCTATCTCGGAGGATATGGTGGAAGCAGGTTCGTTCCCCCGGCATTTCAATGGGCCGGACGGTGCTTGTCCGGCAACATGTCCCATATAGTGAAATACTACCCGCACATTTCCCAATCTCGGCTTTTATGTCTATCTTTGTCTGTGCAAGTCAAACAATCTGAATCGGAATATTATGCGAAGCGGGATAACAAAGAGAGAAGAGGAGATAATGGCTCTGCTGTGGGGGTGCGGTCAGAGATGTACGGACGGAGTTGGCAGGAATTGCCGTTAATGTTGCAGATGAGTACAATAAACTGATGGAAGCGCTTTTAGGTAAAAATATAGATGAGCTCAAGGCCGTATGTGCAGGATATGGCCTTAAGTCTTTTGTGGCCGCTCAGATCGCTGACTGGCTATACAGCAAGCGGGTCAGGACCATAGATGAGATGACCAATGTCTCCAAGGCGGCCAGGGCGGCTCTTTCTCAGGACTATGAGGTAGGGCGGACAGGTTATTGCGACCTGATATCCTCCTCGGACGGGACTAAGAAGTATCTCTTTCCGTTCGGTCCGGGCGTGGAGGCTGTGATGATTCCGGACGGTGACAGGCACACTGTATGCGTCTCTTCGCAGATGGGCTGCCGGATGGGGTGCCGCTTCTGCATGACCGGCCGGCAGGGCTGGCACGGCAACCTGACTCCTGCTGAGATACTCTCGCAGTTTATGGAGATAGACGAGGCGGCCTCGCTGACCAACGCTGTCTTCATGGGCATGGGGGAGCCGCTGGACAACTGGGACAATGTCCGCCGGGCGATAGAGGTGCTGACCGCTCCGTGGGGCTTCGGCTGGAGTCCCAAGCGTATCACCCTTTCGACCATAGGCGTAACATCGGATCCGCGCACGGGGGAGTCGCCTCTGCGCCGGTTCATGGACGAATGTTCCTGCCATCTGGCCGTGAGCCTGCACAATCCTTTCCCGGAGGAAAGAGTGGAACTGATGCCGATGGAGAAGCCTTTCCCTTTGGCGAGGACTCTGTCGCTGATACGGGAGTACGATTTTACCGGACAGAGGCGTGTCAGCTTCGAGTATATCATGTTCGCCGGGGTCAATGACGACAAGCGTCATGCCGACGCCCTGGCCGGGATGCTGCGCGGCCTGGAGTGCCGGGTCAACCTGATCCGTTTCCACCGCATACCGGACTCGCCCCTGGCCCCGTCCCCGATGCCGGTCATCGAGCAGTTCAAGACCCGGCTCAACAACGCCGGCATACTCACGACACTGAGGGCGTCGCGTGGAGAGGACATTCTGGCAGCATGCGGTATGCTCAGCGGCAAAGGACAGGGAAAGCAATGATTAATCCTGACCTATGAAAGAGAAACTTATCATAGTTGTTATTGTATATGCGGCAATGTCCGCCGTACACATGGATGCGGCAGTGCCTTCCGACAGCCTGCATCGTGAAAGGCCGAAGGTGGGTGTGGTCCTCAGCGGAGGAGGGGCCAAGGGCTCTGCCCATATCGGGGTGCTCAAGGTGCTGGAGGAGGTCGGTATCCCGGTGGATTTCGTGGCAGGTACCAGTATGGGCTCGGTTATAGGCGGTATGTACTGTCTGGGATATACTCCTGAGGAGCTGGATTCGCTTATCCGCTCGATTGACTGGTCCGTCTATATGAGCAACAGCGTCACAAGGGAGCAGCTCTCGTTTCAGGATAAGGAGAAAAGCGGGAAATATCTCATGACGATACCCTTTGCCACGGCTGCGTCACTTGAGAGTTCAATTGAGACCGGCAGGCACAGAAGGGACGAGCTGATGTCAAGAAACCAGCAGTCGTCCAGTGTCTTTGTGAACTCCTTGCCGACTGGGTTCATCAACGGCAACAATATAGAGAGTCTTATCAACTCGCTCTGTCTCGGCTATCAGGACTCAATAGACTTCAACGAGATGCCCATACCGTACGCCTGTGTAGCCACTGATATGGTCAGCGGCAGGGAAGTGGTCTTTCAAAGCGGATGCCTGAGCAAGGCCATCAGGGCCAGTATGGCGATTCCTGGGGTATTCTCACCGGTACGTATGGAAAACATGGTGCTGGTGGACGGCGGCATGCTCAACAACTTCCCAGTGGATGTGTGTAGGGCTATGGGCGCGGATATTGTAATAGGAGTGAGGGTCTCCAGCAAGGTCAGCGGAGATCCGGACGGGCTCAATTCCCTGCCTCAGCTGATAGACCAGCTTATGGGAGTAGTGACAAAAAGCAAGGCTGACGACAACATAGCCATGTGCGATATCTTCATTGAGCCGGATGTCACGGGTTACGGACCGATGAATTTCGATCCTTACAGCATTGATGCGCTTGTAAGGAGGGGCTATGAGGCCGCGGACAGGCAGCGGGAGGCTCTTTCCGCATTGAAAAGGAAGCTGGAGGAGTACGGGCCGGTGGAGCAGGTGTATCATGCGCCAAAAGCAATAAATAAGGATAAGGACACTCTGACCATAAGCTCAGTCAATATCTCAGGAGTCAGCGGGAAAGACGGTATGTGGCTGCTTAAAAAGTCCCGAATCCTCAAGAACCGCAGGATGACGGGCAGGCAGATAGAGAAGGCCGTGTCGTTTTTTCATGGAACAAATGCTTTCTCCAAAGTCAGTTATACGATACTTCCCGACGAAGGAGACTCCACATACCATATCAACATTGATCTGGTAAAGGATGTACCGCACAGTTTCGGGTTCGGATTCCGGTTTGACTCGCAGGAGGCTGCGGCCATATTGCTGGGACTTGGAATCAATGAGCAGAAGCTTACAGGAGTCAAATTCAATTTCTCCACCCGTCTCAGTTACAATCCGTGGGCCACGGTCAAGGTGTCTTTCGCTCCGAGAGCGTTCCCCAGATTCTCTCTTTCCTACACGTTCCAGAAGTCGGAGTCCAACATGAGGTATCACGGCAAGCCATTAGGGAACGCCATGTTTCTTAAGCAGGCTGTAAAGGCGTATTTTTCCGAGTATCACTCCCGCTTTTTCAGCACTGAGGTGGGCCTGAATCTCGAGAATTATATCTACAATCATTTCTATGCCGGTAGTGACAGCCCTTTTGTACCTGACCTCAGTGCGCTCAGATGCGCATATCTGGGAGTATACGGGGTCCTGCGCTTTGACAGCAAGGACCGTTCGTCATTTGCGACAAAGGGAGTGGATTTTACACTGAGCGGAGGATGGAAATTCCACGATTTTTATAAGCTCGTGCCGTTCAGCAGTTTTGGAGAGGCTCAACTTAGTGCCGTGTCCTATGTGCCGTTTGCCGACGGCAGGCTGGTCTTCTCGCCGCAGGTCTATGCCCGCTTTGTGATGGGTGACAATTATCTGCTCTCATACGACAACCTTGTAGGCGGCGTAATGCCGGGACGTTATGTGGCTCATCAGATTCCGTTCATAGGAGCCAACCGGCCGGAGATGATGTACAATAGCGTAGCTGTCCTTCGCGCGGACCTGCGTTGGAACGTGTACCGTAAGCACTATGTTGCCGTTATGGGCAATTATGTACGTGAGGCCAACGGTATCCGGAACTTCTTCGTGCCGAAGACTCCGTATGAGGACGGCTCCATGACAGCGTATGACTGGTGGGGATTCGGCATAAGGTATTCCTATGACCTGCCTATCGGCCCGTTCGGCCTGGATGTCAGCTGGTCCAATCTAACCAAAAGCATTGGAGTGTATGTCAACCTCGGATACTATTTCTAACCCCGATGCGGTATTCGGCCGTATGGCCTGGCTGTGCTCCCGGAGGGAATACTGCTCCGCCGCCGTGCTGGAAAAGCTCAGGCAGAAGGGCCTGGACGATAAGGACGCAGCCGCCGTGCTGGAGCGTCTGGTCAGGGAACGGTATGTGGACGATGCCCGCTATGCCCGTGCGTTTGTCCGGGACAAGGCCCTGCTTTCCGGCTGGGGCCCGCGCAAGATATCGTTTGCCCTGTCCGCCAAAGGCATATCCAAGGATGTCGTGGAAGAGGCGCTGGGGGAGGTCAGTCCGGAGGACAGCGAGGCCCGTATGTGCCAGGTGCTTTCCGCGAAATGGAAATCGGTCTCGGGAAAGACGTTGTACGAGCGCCGCACCAAGCTTCTGCGTTTCGCCCTTTCCCGAGGCTACTCCTATGAGGCAGTACTTCGTTTTCTGGATGGATACGGTAAAAAAGATTGCTAAAAGTCAATATTTGCATTATGCGGAGCCTGTAGGTGTAGGTATTGTACCGTTTATTTCCTATATTGCACTCTGAAATCACTTAAACCAGTTATTTATGAGAAAATATCAACTCTTTATGGCACTGGCCGTGACGGTATTTGCGGTCAACTGCTCGCGCGACAACGAAGAACCTACACCTCCAACTCCTCCGGAACCGACTGTGTACGGCACAGACCTGAGTGCATCAGGCACGGCAAATTGCTATATCGTGCATCAGGCTGGAGACTATTCTTTTGATGCCACGGTGATGGGTAACGGAGTATCCTCCGACAGGTATACAGCGGGGAGACTCGCGCCTGCATCAGCTGTGCTTCTGTGGCAGGATGCAGCATCAGTAGTCTCTGGAGTCCGCCTGGAGGATGAACGCGTGTGCTTCAATGCCGGCGGCAATCCTGGCAATGCTGTAATTGCAGTATTGGATGGAGAGGGAACTGTTCTTTGGAGCTGGCATATATGGTCTACTGATTATGATCCGTCATCTGCCGCCCAAAAACTTAACGGTCTGAACTGGATGGACCGCAATCTTGGTGCGCTGACCGATGATTATGACGATGCCGGTCTGGCTAAAGGACTGGCTTATCAATGGGGGCGTAAAGATCCTTTTCCAAGTGGTGAGGGCTGGATGGATATGGGCGGAATCACTGTTTATGACTCTACAGGGGCAGTTGCTGATGGCGTTTTTGCCAATGAGCAGGTATCGGTGGCTGACAATATGCAGAATGCCATAGAGAATCCGACTACGTTTTATTACGGTCTGCGGATAGGTGATGATTATTACGACTGGTTGTCACATGACGGCTCTGCGTCAAATGACTGGCTTTGGGAGACTCCGTCAGATGCAGGAAAGACTATGTACGATCCTTGTCCTCCCGGCTGGCGGGTTCCGCGCAATGGAAGCTGGAAAGGTGTGAATGAGGCTAATTTCATTTACGATGAGGCTGCTCTGGGCCGCCGGCACGCATTGCTGGGTTACTACCCCATGGTAGGAAACAGAGGCGCTGCGTCAGGTGAATGGAGTTTCGTAGGCGGTCAGGCCAATTACTGGACATCGACTGCTTCTGATGAATACTACGTGTATGCGCTTAACTTCCTGCCGGCTTACCTTAATACAGAAAGCAACAGTAACCGTTCGGCTGGTGCTCCTGTGCGTTGCGTCAGCGAGACCCAGGGCGCTGTTGAGCCGGATGATCCCGTAACCGGTGAGGATGTGGTGCTCGACCGTGTTACTGAAGCCAGCTATAAGGCTTTTGAGGGAAGTGACGGTTCTGCCAACTATTATGTCGGACTGAGCAATACGGATTTTGAGGTTAGTGAAAGCGGAGAGCAGATGCCGGTATCCCCAGGAATGATACTGTATCTGGACCTTTATGGGACTGTGAGTATGAATGCTGATGATGCGACTATTCCTGAAGGGAAATACACCCTGGAGGGGGGAATGACGGACGGTACGGCCAATCCGGATTATACCTGGGTGCGTGAGATGAGTGAAGACGGTGAGATTGTCTACCGTAAGCCGGTGGAAGGGGAAATAGATGTCACGCATACGACTTCCGGCTATTTGATAGAGTGCTCATTTATAATGGCTAATCCCGAGGAGAATTTTTCTGTGAAGTATGAGGGCGATATCACGTTCGTCGACCGCACAGACCTTTCCGGAGACACGCCTGTCATTACTGAGCCTGTGGATGTCGTCTTTACGTCGGCATCAGCTACGTGGGAGTATACGAGTAGCACCAGTGAGCGTTATACCATACACTTGCTGGAGGGCACTGTCGAGGGAGGATATCTTGTCAAGGGGCATCAGATGACGATTGACCTGCTGACAGAGCCGCTCTCAACAAAGGAGAAAATGGTTATTAAGCCGGGAACTTATAATCCCAGTGATGACTATGTGTCGCAGATGACATTTACAGTCGGCTCACAGTTCAATCTGTTTGGTCAGCAGTTCTACTACGGTACCTATATCCAGCAGGTGGAGTCTTTGGATGTGACACCGTTGGTTGGATTTGCTGTCGATGGAACTATTGAGGTGCTCAATAGTGGAGACAGTTACGAGTTTGTAGTAGATGTCACTACGCCGGAGGGAGTCTCCGTCAAGGGCAGATACCCGATGGGCGAGGTGACATTCGTCGATAACTCGCCTATCCTTCCTTCAGGAGATTGGTTGAGTGTGCTTCGGGAGGACAAGACGGTCATTTTTACTCCAGAAGACGATACTGAATGTACATATCGTGTCTATACAAGTTATTTCGAGAATGCCGTGGAGTATGAGATAATGATTTACAATTATACGACCAGCGAGACTATCCAGCTGGATCTGCTGGCACCAGAAGGCTCTACTTCAATAGCGGGCACATATACAACACCGGCAGATCCTGACGCGCCGGTGGCAGGAGAATTCATTCCTGGTTATAAGGAGTTTTCGGTAATAAGGGGAACATGGCCTTATCTGTTGTATGATCCTGACAATATGTATTACGTGGGAGCTCCGGGCATGGAGGGTACAATCGAAATCACTGAGACAGAGAACGGTGAGTTTGAGATTCAGCTTGAGATGAAGGATGATGCCGAGCCGGCAAATACGGTAACGGCTCATTGGAGCGGGCCTGTAAGGCAGCTTTGACCGTAGGATTTACTTTAATCCTGGTTGATTGACATATGGTGTGCATTATTCAGTACTTGGGAGTATCTGGAAAATGCACGCCATTTCTGTATGTGAGTTTTTGTCTTTGCAAATAAATTTGCTCTGCGCTCGGCTTCTGCGTATATTCGCAATTTGGAATGAAATATTAACGAAATAACTACGGAAGATGATTACCACGGAACAGGTGAGAGACTTGCGTCAGCGTATCGATACGCTGGGGAGGTGTCTTTGACATCGCTTCGAAGAAGGAGCAGGTAGCTGCGATGCAGCAGCACAGTGCCGGGCCGGGATTCTGGGACGACCCGAAGGAGGCCGAGGCATATCTTAAGAAAATGTCGGGAGTGAAATTCTGGACTGACGCCTACGATGAGATTAAGAAAATGGACGAGGACCTGGAAGTCCTGCTGGAGTTCGCCAGGGAGGACGAGGCTGCCCAGAATGATGCGGATATGCAGTTCGAGACCCTTACCGGTAAGGTTGAGGATCTGGAGTTGCGCAATATGCTCGGCGAAGAAGGGGACAATCTCGGGGCAATCCTCAAGATCAATTCCGGAGCCGGCGGCACAGAGAGCAACGACTGGTCGGCCATGCTGATGCGCATGTACGTCCGCTGGGGAGAGCGGAACGGCTATAAGGTGGCTATCAGTGACTTGATAGAAGGTGACGAGGCCGGTATCAAGTCTGTGACGATAGAGTTTGAGGGTGACTACGCATTCGGCTATCTGAAGGGTGAGAGCGGAGTACACCGTCTGGTGCGTATCTCTCCGTTCAATGCCCAGGGCAAGCGGCAGACAACTTTCTCTTCGGTGTTTGTGTATCCTTTGGTGGATGACACGATAGAGATAGAGATCAATCCGGCTGACTTGGAATGGGATACCTACCGCTCATCAGGAGCAGGAGGCCAGAACGTCAACAAAGTCGAGACAGGAGTCCGCGTGCGCCATATCCCGACCGGTATCGTGGTGGAGAACACTGAGACCCGCTCCCAGCTCGACAACCGTCAGCGGGCTCTGCGCATCCTGAAGTCGCATCTCTATGACCTGGAACTGAAGAAGCGTCAGGAGAAGCAGGCAGAGCTGGAAGGCAAGAAGAAGAAGATAGAGTGGGGCTCGCAGATCCGCAGTTATGTCCTGCATCCCTACAAGATGGTCAAGGATCTGCGTACCGGCTACGAGACCTCCGATACTCAGGGAGTCCTGGACGGTGACCTCAACGCGTTCATGAAGTCCTACTTGATGGAATCAAGTCAGGTTTGACTAAGTGCCTTGTGACTAGAGTTCCCAGGCCAGGGCCGAGGCGCCGAGGATGGCTGCGTCGGAGTCCTTTAGGGTAGAGTAAAGCAGACGGATCTTGCCTTTCCAGATGTTCAGCAGGTTGTCGTTCATGCTCTCGAGGATGGACTCGGTCAAGAACTCCTTGGACTTGGCCAGACCGCCGAACAGGATTATCGCCTCCGGTGCGCTGAATGCCACGAAATCAGCGAAGGCCTCGCCCATGATTTTACCCGTATAGTGGAATATCTCAATTGCCAGCTTGTCGCCCTTGGTGGCGGCGTCGTAGATGTCCTTCGATGTGATTTTTTCCGGATCCAGATTGCGCAGCAGGCTTGGCTCATCCCTCTCGGTCAGGAACTCCCTGGCGGTACGGGCGACACCTGTCGCCGACGTGTATGTCTCCAGGCATCCCTTGCGTCCGCAGTTGCACTGCCTGCCGCCTCTGATGATGGTAGTGTGGCCGAGCTCTCCGGCAAATCCGTCGTGACCGTAGACTATTTTACCGTCAATGACGATGCCGCTGCCGACACCGGTGCCTAAAGTGATCATGATGAAATCCTTCATTCCCTTTGCTATGCCGTAGGTCATCTCTCCGACCGCGGCGGCGTTGGCGTCGTTGGTGATGGCCACCGGAATACCGACGATGTCGCGTATCATCTTGGCGAAGAAGATGACCATGGGCTTGTCATTCTCGTCGTAGGCCCATTTGAGGTTCGGCGCAAATTCTATTGTGCCTTTATAGTAGTTGCCGTTCGGGGCTCCGATACCGATGCCCTTGACCTCACCGTCATTCTCAGACTGCTTGATCAGGTCCTTTATGGCGGTTGTCAGGTCTTCCACATATGATGACAGTTCTCTCTGAAGTGAGGAGATGACGCTCTGATAAAGTATGTTGCCTCGGGCATCCACGACCCCCAGCTTGGTGGTCTGTCCTCCGACATCGATGCCCATTACTAATGCCTGTCTTGCCATGTTTATTCTGTTTTAATATTAGTGTTCACATTTTTGTACCATATCAGCGCGTAAAGGAAGATGTAGACCGCGCATACCAGAGGAACGGTAAAACTGATGAGGAATGATCCGGTGGCGTCAGCTATCGCGCCCTGAATAGGTATAAGTATTCCGCCTCCGCATACCATTGTCATGAACATGCCGGATGCGACTGAGGTATATTTGCCAAGGCCTTCCACAGCCATGTTGAAGATGCCGCCCCAGCATACCGAGGTGCACAGGCCGCAGAGTACCAGAAATACCATGCCCAATGGTATGTCGGCTGTTACAAAATGCCCCGTAGAGCCTTCAAATCCGAAGAAAGGAACTGTGGTGCCTGAAGGCAGCAGCATACCCAGCAGGATAAATACAACGCATACAGACGATACGAAAAGTATCTGGGTTCTGCTGGAGAACTTGCCGCCGAGCAGACCTCCGCAGAGCCTTCCTACAAGCATCATTAGCCAGAACACGCCGGCAATCGAGGCCGCTACTCCTGAGTCCATTCCGAATCCCGGAGTGGCTGCGTCGGTGGCAGTGGACAGGTATTGCAGTACATAAGTAGGTATGCCGACCTCGACTCCCAGATACAGGAAGATGGCGATGACGCCCAAGTTGAAGTGACGGAATGAGAAAGCGCTGTGCTTCTTGCCGTCAGCAGGTGTGGTCGGTTTCTGTGCGGATTCAGATGACTTCTCCTGATCCGGTTCGGGAATCTTGACAAAGGAAAGTACGATAAACACCAGCAGAAAGATTCCTAAGGCAATGAAGAGGGCCGGTGTGGCATCAGATATCTGTGCCTTTGAAGCATCTCCTACCAGAGCACCGACGAATATGGTCACGAAGGTGGCGGCCAGTGAGTTTCCGACGCCGCCGAACTGTATCAGCTGGTTGCCGCGTTTCCCGCCACCTCCGAGAGTGTTGAGCATTGGGTTGACGACAGTGTTGAGCATACACATGCAGAAGCCGGCGATAAAGGCTCCGGCAAGATATACTCCGTAGCTCTGGACTCCGTCCCATCCAGATACATACTGGAGGAATACACCGACAAAGCCTACGACAATTGCTGTAAGGGCAGTCTTCTTATATCCAATCTTTTTGAGCAGTATTCCGGCAGGGATACCCATGACGGCGTATGCGATGAAGTTGGCTGCGTTGCCAAGCTGGGCCATGGCGTTGGATACGTGAAATTGATTCTTGACGATAACCGCCATGGGATTACACAGATTGGTCACGAATGCGATCATGAAGAACAGCAGGTACATCATCGCAATAGGGAGCGCGTAGTTTTTCTTTTCAGTCATAGTAGTACACAGTTAATGTTTACGGTGCAAAAGTATGAATAATTATTTTTACTTGTTCATCAGCTTTTTCTTAAGATTGCACAGATACTGCGGGGTGACCCCCAGATAAGAGGCCAGAACCTTGCCCGGAACGGCGTCTATGATTTCGGGACGGTTTTTCAGAATGGACAGGTAGCGGTCCTTGGCGGCACCGTTGATCAGGAACAGCTTGTGCTCGCATGTAAACAGTTGTCCCATGGCGAGGTTGAACATCCATTGGGAGAATTCAGGAGAATCCTTCAGCATACTGTCAAAAGTGTTTTTGTCCATTCTCATAACGGCTGCAGGAGTCTTGCAGTTCTCCGCTATGAGAAATGCCGGAGTCTGCATATAATAGGCGTGCGGGGAGAGAATGATGGTACCAGGTGTCGCGAAACCGAAAGTGCTCTCACGGTATTCCTCAATGTGGAAAATTCTGATAATGCCTTCTTTAAGGCAGTAGATGTCAGTATTGACCCGATCGTAGTCTATAAGGCGCTCTTTCGGTTTCAAGTGAATTTCCTCCATTCTGCCGAGGAATTCCTCAATAATCTCATCAGAAGGATTGAAGTTCCCCTCCATCTTTATCAGCTGCTTCAGTTTATTGTCCATTGTACTCGGATTAAATAAAGTGTAAAGATAAATAAAGATTTTCTGGAGGATTAAGATAGTTTAACTTTTTTCCGTCATCAAAAAAGTAGTTTTGCATTCAGATAACTCAATAAACACGTAAAACGATGAAAAAATTTATCAACTGCATTATCTTATCGCCGATCGGCCCGTCGGTATCATCATACCGGCAAAAAGAGGCATGGGCGGCTATGGGGCCCGTTCTCGGGCAAGTTATACGGACCATAACGACAGATCCTGCTGCTGGACATTGATTATGCCACGGCTAATCCGGTCGAGGGCATGGAAGTACTGTCCTTGACGGAGTAGTGACTGGATTATGGACTGAACTTATGACGAAGGCATTAATTTAATCAGAGGCAGATAATGTCTCATAGTAGTTTAATATGATGAAACGAATATCTAAATTTTCACTCTGTGCCATTGTCCTATGCCTGATGCTTGCAGGCAACTCTTGTAAAAAAGACGATGGGCCAAACGAAGGAGCGCTAACTAATCAATTCTCATTCAATGGGGTCACGAATGATATAAGATCCGTGCTCTATGAATACGACAATCTGAATGGTGTATATACATTCTTCATATCTCCGTCCGAGGGAATAGAGAATGTTGAAGCCATGCTGAATGCAAATGATTTCATCAAAATCGTAAGTTCTTCGGCAAATGGGCAAATCGACCTCACGTCCGAAGGAAATTCCTTGAGTTACAAGGATTTTGTTGTTTCTTCAACTGAAAGTTCTGAAATCAAGTCCTCGGACCTTTCACTCGTGTTGGACAACAATGCCTTGATCCTCAGCCTTTCAGCAAAAAAGAACAACGGTGATGAGCTCCGAGCGGAATATGACGGGGCATGCGTCAATGCTAGTGAAAATCATATCTCTCTGGACAAAGCCGTGATGAGTCTTTATATGGGCATGGAGTCAGGAATGGAAAACTACTACATCGTCTTGACAAATGCCGGATTCAAGCTGGATGGGACTGATTATAGTCTTGAGTCTGAGGGGTATGCTCTTCAATTGGATCTTTATGCTGACAATGCTGGCTTTATCCTCGACTTGCCGGCCGGTGAATACAGTTCTTCCTCCACTGTCTCAAATCTCACTTATTCCGACAAATTCAGCGGAATAATAGCAAAAGATGCCGCCGGCAATGTGTCGGAGTTGATTCCGCTCTATGACAAAGTAGTCGTAGAAACATCCGATAACAGCACATACACAATCTCGGCTTCGTTTGTACAGGATGGCACGACATACAGTGTCTCGTTCTCGGGAGAGCTGTCAATGGAGAATGCTGACTTTAATCCCAGCCTGCCTCAGATAGGAGAAGACTTGGACTTCAAAGGCTTCTATGCGGAAGCAAGTTATGAGGGGAATGTCCTTGAGAACGGGACAGGCCTCATGGAGATCGTTATCTATGATGAGAATTGGGAAAACCGTATAAGCCCGGGACACGGCATGACGCTCGTTCTCCTGCATGACCTGTTTATTGATTCCAAGAAATGCAGGATTATGCCAGGTGAATATACCGTGTCATCTAGCCTGGAGCATTCTACATGCATGACTACTGAGGAAGTCAATATCCTGGGGCTGATTTTGCCTTTGGGGTCGTATGTGATGAGAAATGACGGAACGGAAAATGCCACATACGCATACGTGGCAGGCGGCAATATAACTGTATCTGAAAATGGGAACAATACAGTGATAGAGGGTACTGTCCTTACTCCTGACGGATATACGGTCAATATTTATTTCGATGGCCCCATCGGCATTACCGACAACTCGAAAGACGATAACGACGGTTCAACCACCCTCGAAAAGGACCTGGAACTTGAACTCGGCTATTTGCCGACAGCATATTGCACACCCCAGACCGACATATGGGTAAAAGGACTCGGCACCATTCCTGTTGAAGACCTTACAAACGTAACCCCTCCTGCTGAAGAAGCATGCGGATATCAGTCTATTGACATAGGCATGGCTACCGGATTTTACGATGAGGATGGGAAACTCGTGGAAGGGGATATAATCCGTCTCGACCTCCTCGTCAACCCCGGTGACGAAGGCAAGATAACAACAGGTACGTATACGGTTACGCCTAACCGCTATCCGGCTTCATTCCGGCCGGGTACAGCTCCGCGCGGATATCAGGGCATGGAAGGAAACCTTGGCACCAGGTACATGGACATAGCCAATGCAATCGGTAGCGCAGATATCGACGGAGATGGAGAAGTGGAGGAGAATGTTCCATTGAACATACCTACGCAAGCAGGTTTCGCATGTCTGTATGAAGGTACTATAACCATATCGAAAGCGGCAGGAGGTGAAAACTACTATACTTTCGAAATAGACGGCATGGATGTGCTGAAACATAAGATAACAGGCTCATGGACGGGGCCGGTCTGCCTGATAGGAACGGATCCCCCTGTCATTCCTTCCGATAACACGTTCAATGCTCCCATGCGCCTGGAATCCCAAAGACCTTTATTTGAAAAGAAACTTGAAAAATAGTGCGACAAATGAAAACATTTATGAAAAATCTTACCATGCCGGTATTGGTTGCAATGCTGGCGACGGTTATTCCGACTTCCTGTAAAAAGGATGAGGTCCCGGTTCCTCCGGTAGAGTTGGAGGATCAGATAGCTTATAATGATAATGAGCCTGTAGAAATACGCTCTGCGATTTATGAAGCCGAAGAAAACGGTATGGTCACTTTCTACCTGTCTCCTACGCAAGGCATATCCGATGTGAAGGGAATGACGGTGGCAAATGACTATTTGATGCTGTCTGTTCTCAATGCGGACGGTGAAGTCGATGGTACATTCGAGTTGTCCTATTTGTCATTGCATCTGACAGATAAGGACAAAGCCGATGCCGAACAGTTTAAAATGAGTGTCAGGTATTCCGCGAACGAAGGGAAACTTGAACTGGAGACAGATATCAAGATGAAAGACGGGACCACGCTTAGGGCGGAATATCACAATACATGCGTAGAGGCAGTCCCGGAAACCGTTCCTCTCAATAATGAATACTCTCTGGACGATGAGAGAATCTCCATCTCAAGTGTTCTGGAATGGTATGACCACAAAGAAACGGCCACGACTTATTATTTTTATGCCGAGAGCCTGACAGAACCGGATGACAATGCCAAGGGGATAGCCATCAAGGTAAAGGATGGGCAGCCCACCGAAAGCATAGACCTCTCTACCGTGACGTCTGATGCCATTTCCATAGAATGCGGAGCATTTACCAATAAGGAAGGCACGACAGGTACATTAACATTGTCCAAAGACAAGTTCGGGGAAAAAATCACGCTGTCCCTTAGTGCTGAATCCGAGGGCTCGCATTTGCAGGCGGAATATACAGGAACATTCATAAAAGGATATAGCAGCGGCAATTATTTCTCTGTGACCACAAAGGAGGGAGATATGGAGAAAAATGATATTCAGGGCATATTCCTTTACAATAACGGAACACAGAACATACTTGCAGTCGGACAGACTCAGAATGCGGCAGCCCCTGAGGACTTAATGGAAGGGCACTTCGCTGTGGAACTTTTGATAGGCAACACTGCGGAAGGCACTAGCCTGGTATTGCCTGAGGATGCTGGAGAATGCGGTTTCCTCCTGCATGATTACGAAACATATTCAACACTTGACATCAATGCGGCCTCGGGAGAAGGAGCGAGCGGCAAGATCAATATTGAAAATGTGGGAGACAGGACTTATGTCGGATTTGCCGTCACATTCCCTGACGGAACCATGGCGGAAGGGGAATGGTTCGGGGAGATGACGGTCGTCGAAGAAGCATTTGACATTACTCCAGTAAAGCCATTCTCACCGAGCATAACCGTAACATCCGAAGACGGTACTGTGCTGTACCATAAAACCATATCTTCAATGGAAGTGCGTTTGGAAAAGGACTATAGACTGCGCGGAGGTGATCCGCAATACGGAGGAGCGACTTTCGATGCCTATTTCTTTTATTTCCGGCCTGAAGGATACGAAGAATCTATTGATGACCCCATAACTGTGCCCAGTTTCATGTACATGGCAGAAAATATTCCCACTGATGGAGAGATTGATCTTGCTCAGGCTGGAGCGGACACTCACTGGAATTTTAAATTCCAGAATTCCAATTTCAAATACACGGAATATTTTGAAAATTACGAGATGTATGGAATGAAGACTCTTAGATGTCCGGACAATGTAAAAGTAAACATCATGCAGGACGAAGACAAGATCTGGAACTTTTATTTTGAAATGACGGATTACGGTTCCTTCAATGGATATGAACCGGATTTGAAGGAAGGGACGAAGAACAGAATCACAATCGAATGGAGGGACTCAGCTACCATCTATAGCGGAAGTAAGGTAAACGATATGGATGCATCAGAATATTAAAAAAATTATGTCGTAAAACCGCATAACCTTTCTGATATGGCAAAGCCCTGACTTTCACAAGCCGGGGCTTCGTTTTATATTCACAGGACTTGTCCAGAAGCCGGTCCGTCTTCCGTAGTGGACTGGACACGGTGATTATAAGGCTATGAAGCCGTATGTGGATGTGGCCGGTAGTGTGAGATTGGAGTGTATGAGAAAATTTGATCAGCTGTAGACGGAGTGGCGAAGAATCTCCGGTCAAAGGAGCAGCCTTTATCGCCTTGAATTGCGGAATACGGCTGCTCCTGAATGTGTTAGGAAATTTACCGCGGCACGTCCTCGTATATGATCCGGTCCTGCTCGGCGATTCTCTTCGGTACGGCTCCGATGACCTGATTCAGTTCATCTATGGAAAGAGCATTGAGCGGTTTGCCGAATTTTTTCTGCGAGTAATTGTCCCTGGCGGTGTTGTAGGCCTTGTCCATTGCGTTTCGGATCTGAACGTAGACCTCTGGGGACGAGTCTCTGTTGAATCCGATGCTGAATATTCCCAGGAACTGATCCTCATCTGTATCTGTGCGGATACCCTGTTCCATGATTATCCCGACGGCCTTTTCCGGAATTTCTTCCAATGTCACCTGATATCCGTCCATCATGATCCTGTCGTTGCTGTTCACGTGGATCTGGTGGAAATATTTCCTGTTGGCGGGGGTGACGGGAATGGCTGTCGTGATCTCCTCATTGTCGCTGATGGCCGGAGGCAGTATTTGTACTGATTCAGCGGACAGTACCGCACCTCCGCCAAGGTCTGCCATGTAGCGGACTTTCAGGAGACCGGCCTTCCTGAGGCTGTTTTTTACGTCGGTCACTGCCCCCATGTCGGTGCCGCCGGAGATTTCAATCTCAGCAATGGTGGGCTTGCCGGCAGCGATTTTGTCTGCAATGACTTTGTCTATGTCCTCAGAGCTGTATTGCTGACCGTCGATTGTCAGCATATCTTTCGATACAGTGATGGTCAGTACGCTGTCCTGTGCGGCAGAGACTGCGTCCGGAGAAGTGCTGTGAGTGCCGGCTGCCGTAGCGGAGACGGCACTCTTCTGTGTCTGATCCTTGGTCCCGCAGCCGAACGCGAGGAAGGTGGCGGTGAGCAGCGGGAGGGCGGCGGCCAGCCTCAGTGAGGCGTAGCGGCCGAGTCGTGTCTTTGTCATCATAATAAACCGTTTTTTTGTGAGTGAGTGATTCAACCCGCTGGATATATCCGGATTATAACCAAAGAGTTGCTTGAAGATGGCTGTTCTATATAGAGTCAGGTCATTTCCTTCGTTGAGAACGTCGCGGTCGGCCTCCCATTCCTGTACCTCCTTCAGGTCCTTTTCGGCAATCCACAAGAAGGGGTTGAACCACAGGAGGCTGCGCAGGACGGAGAGGACGAGCCTCTCGTAGGAATGCCGGTGACGGACGTGGCTGACCTCGTGGGAGAGAATCATCCGTCGCTCTGAGGGGCTGTAGTTGAAGCCCATGTAGACCGTCCGCAGGAAGGAGAACGGAGTCTGTATCTTCCCGCTCTCAGCTAAGGTCCAGTCCTCCATGCGGGTCAGGCGGGCTCCCCGGCGCAGGCGGCGTATCCGTATGATATTCAGGATTATCAGGGTAATAGAGGCTGCGGCTGTCACTCCGTAGACGGCAGCGGCCGTTTTCAGGACAATGGTCTTCGCGGAGGTTTTCCGGGAGGTGGCGGCGGCATCCTCTGCCGTGGCCACGCCGTAGCCTCCGTCCTCCGGGAGGAGGTTCCCCCGGAATTCGTGGAGGACGGCCGTCCCCTCTGCTGCGGGCTCCGGGACAGGGGAGTACAGCGGCACGTCGAGGGCGGGGATGAGAGCTGCGAGCAGCATTGTCCCTACGATGTATGCCCGGCACAGCCTGTAGCCGACCTTTCCTGCCAGCAGCCACCGGTACAGGACCAGGAACAGGCCGCTGCAGATCAGTATCTCTATTATGTATTCGACCGTCTTCATGTCTTTTATTTGCCTGAGTTCAATATCCTTAGGATCTCGTCGGTCTCCTCCACCGATATGGACTTCTGCGAGGAGAAGAAGTTGACCATCCGGCTGACGGACCCGTCGAAGAAGTTGTCCAGTACCGTGCGCATGTAGGTGCCGGTGTACTCTTCCTTCGCCACGAGCGGAAAGTATTCGTAGGTCCGGCCGTAGGCTTTGTGCGAGACGAAGCCCTTGCTTTCCAGTATCCTGACTATTGTTGATACCGTGTTGTACGCCGGCCTGGGCTCGGGCATCTCCTCCAGTATGTCGTGTACCAGCACCTTGCCTTTCTTCCAGATTACCTGCATGATCTCGAGCTCGGCCCGTGTGAGCTCCTGCCGTCCTTCCTTGATTATTTTAGCCATAGCGTGTATGTTTTCAATTTCTGCGTACAAAGCTATAACTAAAAAATTAAAAATGCAACTAAAAATTTAGTTTATTGCTGTTCCGGCCATTTTCTCCAATCTGTAATTTTCATACAATTCTCTGTAAAAACGGTTACGGGCCTCTGATGATTTAAGGCTAATTTTGTCTTGTGAAATTTACAGAATATGGGTACAACAAGGACAATTATCAGAATTTCGATCCTTTTGGGATTGATTATCACAACATTTAGCGTACAATCTATTATGGCACAAGAGAAGATTACCCAGACTGCCGGACATGTGCAGCTGGGAGAGTTCGCTCCCAAGTTCGCGGAGCTCAATGACGACGTACTTTTCGGTCAGGTATGGAACCGTCCGGGCCTGAGCCCGCATGACCGCAGCATGATTACCATTGCCACACTGGTGGGCAAGGGCATCATCGACTCATCACTGACCCATCATCTGCAGTTCGCAAGGCAGAACGGCGTGACCCGTACCGAGATATCCGAGATGCTTACCCACATCGCATTCTATGCCGGATGGCCCAATGCTTGGGGCGCTTTCCGTCTTGCTAAGGACGTGTGGGCCGAGGATACAGAGGCAGACGGTGGAAAGGCCGCTTTCCAGCGCGAGATGATATTCCCGATAGGAGAGCCCAATACCGCATATGCAGAGTACTTCATAGGCAACAGTTACCTGGCGCCTATATCTACGGAGCAGGTCTCTTTCAGTAATGTTACTTTTGAGCCGGGATGTCGCAACAACTGGCACATCCACCGTGCATCCAAGGGAGGCGGACAGATGCTTGTATGTGTGGCAGGCAGAGGCTGGTACCAGGAGGAGGCCAAGCCTGCTGTGGAGATGCTTCCCGGTGATGTGATTCATATTCCTGCCAATGTAAAGCACTGGCATGGAGCGGCCGCTGACAGTTGGTTCGCGCATCTGGCATTCGAGATTCCCGGTGAGAACACTTCAAACGAATGGCTGGAGCCTGTGACGGATGAGGAATATGCAGAAGTCAACAAATAGAACGGAATGAAAAAAGTCCTGACATTATCAGTTGTCGCACTCTTCGCCGGTGTCCTCTGTGCAGGATGCGGGGAGGGGCGGGAGAGTGCCGGAAATACAGACAATACAGTGAGCAAAATGGAAGAGCAATTGAATCTTACTCAGGAGTGGGACAAAGTATTCCCCAAGAGCGGCAAGGTGACTCACAGCAAGATCACCTTCCACAACCGCTACGGCGTAACACTCGCCGCTGATCTCTACATTCCCAAGAATACGGATGGCGGCAAGTTGCCCGCAATAGCCGTCTGCGGTCCTTTCGGAGCTGTGAAAGAGCAGGCCTCCGGGCTCTATGCGCAGACACTGGCCGAGCGAGGATTTCTGACCATAGCGTTCGACCCTTCATTTACAGGTGAGAGCGGTGGCCAACCTCGTTACGTAGCATCGCCTGATATCAATACGGAGGATTTCTGCGCTGCGGTTGATTATCTGTCTACACGCGAAGACGTTGATCCGGAACGCATCGGTATCCTCGGCATCTGTGGCTGGGGTGGAATGGCCGTCAATGCCGCCGCCATGGATACCCGCATCAAGGCCACGGTGGCTTCTACGATGTATGACATGAGCCGTGCCACTGCCAACGGTTATTTCGATGCCGCTGACAATGCCGAAGCCCGCAACGGGATCCGCAGGCAACTCAATGCCCAGCGTACGGAGGATTACCGTAACGGCTCCTATGCCCTTGCCGGGGGAGTTGTCGATCCGCTGCCAGATGACGCCCCGCAGTTTGTTAAGGACTACTATGCCTATTACAAGACGCCACGCGGCTATCACAAGCGCTCGCTCAACTCAAACGGTGGATGGAACAGGACATCGTCCCTTTCTTTCCTCAACATGCCTATTCTGGCATATGCCGGTGAGATACAGAGTGCAGTTCTGCTGGTTCATGGTGAGAATGCACATTCCCGCTATTTCAGCGAGAACACCTATAAGAAACTGCAGGGCGACAACAAGGAACTCCTCATAATTCCAGGTGCAGTCCACACCGACCTTTACGACAACATGGAAAAGATTCCTTTCGACAAGATAGAGACTTTCTTCCGCGAGTATCTGAGGTAAATGCGTTTTTTACGGCACTGCATATAATTTTGGAATATCTGGAAAAATATCTACATTTGCGACGCTGAAAGTTTCCGTTCCGCCGCTCTGCGGTGGAGGAATCAAAAGGGAACCGGGTGAGAATCCCGGACAGTTCCCGCTGCTGTAATTTCCACGTCCATCCCGGACGGAAGTCACGCGGTCATCTTTAAGCCACTGCCTGAAAGGGTGGGAAGGCTGCCGCGATGAGGAATAAGTCAGAAGACCTGCTTTCAGTTGTGACTGTCTGCCCTGCGGGAGTACGGGTGCGGCATAGCTGAATGATTTTCCTTCTTCAGGACACAGACAGTCCCCATGCTTCAGAACCGTCGGAATGCCGGGTGCCGGCTTGTATTCTGCCGATTCTGGCGCATGGGTATCCCCGGGAGATGGAAAATAATTTGGCAATGGATTATTATAGGAAAACTGGTATTGTACTGCCTGTTGTTGCGGTGCTGCTGTCGGTGACGGTTATGCTGCGGGCCCAGGACGGAGTCCCGGAGATGCCTGAGGATACCCTCAGTGAGGTGGTCGTGACAGCTGATCGGATAAGAGAGATTGTTCCGGCGCAAAAACTTGCCGGACAGCAGCTTGAGAGGCTGAGGTCCAATTCGGTGGCCGATGCGCTGCGGTATTTCTCCGGTGTGCAGGTCAAGGACTACGGCGGCATCGGAGGATTGAAAACTGTCAATGTGCGCAGTCTGGGAAGCCAGCATGTCGGGGTGTTCTATGACGGCATCCAGATATCCAATGCCCAGAACGGGACGGTGGACCTGGGCAAGTTCTCGATGGACAACATGGAGGTCCTCTCGGTGTACAACGGGCAGAAAAGCGATATATTCCAGTCAGCCAGAGACTATGCGTCGGCAGCTGCTCTTTATATGGTCTCCCGCCGTCCCAGGTTCCGGGAGGGTAAGCGAAACAATCTCAATTTCAAGGCACGCAGCGGCTCTTTCGACCTTATCGACCTCTCTGCCCTGTGGGAGAGCAGGGCGGGACGGTGGCTCAGTACCTCCGCTAATGTGGAATTCCTCAATACTTCAGGGCGTTACAAGTTCCGGTACAGCCGGGAAGGAGGATATGACACCACGGAAGTACGCAGGAACGGGGATGTAATGTACGTAAGGGCGGAGGCCGGGCTTTTCGGCAACATGCCCCGCACGGATTTTATGGTCAAAGGCTATTTCTACTGGTCGGAACGGGGTTATCCCGGGGCGGCGGTCAAGAAGGACTACGGTATAGCCCTGCTTAACGAGGACCGGCAGAAGGACCGCAATATATTCGTGCAGTCGGCGGTTACGCATAGGGCGGCGGATTTCTACAGCTTCAAGGTTCAGGCTAAATATGCCAATGATTACATGAACTATGTCATGCCTCCGCACAGTACGGTGCAGCCGATGGACAATCATTACTGGCAGCAGGAGCTGTATCTGACCACCTCGCATCTGTTTTCCATAAACCGCGTGTGGAGCGCCAGCCTGGCCTGCGATCTGCAGTGGAACAGCCTGGACGCTGACGGCACGGAGATGTTCAATGCCAATTTCATCCAGCCCCGCAGGCTGACCGTCCTCTCGGCGGCGGCCACCTCGGTCAATTTCGATTTCGGTCTCAGTGCCCAGGCCAGCCTGCTGCATACTTACGTCCATGATGTCAGCAAGCGCGGTATGGAGACGGCAGGGGACAAGAGCGAGTGGACTCCCACGGTGATAGTCTCCTATACGCCGTGGAAGAATGCCGGGCTGAGCATCAGGGCCTTCTATAAGAAAATCTTCCGTATGCCCACTTTCAACGACCTGTACTATGTCCAGCTCGGCAACCGTAATCTGAGGCCGGAATACACTGTGCAGTACAATGTGGGCATATCCTACAACAAGACATTCCGGAATGCATGGTTCGCGGGGCTGCGGGCGAGTGTGGACGCCTATTACAATACGGTCAAGGATAAGATTATCGCTACCCCGACATCCAACCAGCTCGTCTGGACGATGGTCAATCTCGGCTATGTGGAGGTGAGGGGCGTGGATGTCGCGCTCATGCCGTCCATGCGTTTCGGGCCTGTCGGAGTGACCGTCATGCTGAACTACACCTGGCAGAAGGCGCAGGATTTTACCGAGACTAAGAAGGACGAGGGGTACGAGGGGGTAATCAGCACTTACGGAGACCAGATACCGTACGTGCCGGTCCACAGCGGTTCCGCCGTACTGAGTGTGAGTTACGGGACATGGGACTTCCATTACAGCTTTGTCTATACCGGGGAGAGATACATGCTGGGCGGCAATGTGCCGGTGAACTATATCCTGCCGTGGTACACGAGCGACCTCTCGCTCTCCAAGGTGTTCAGCATCGGAAAGACCGAGCTGGGAGTGACTGCGGAGGTCAACAACATCTTCAACCAGCAGTACGAGGTGGTCAAGTGGTACCCCATGCCAGGCACCAATTTCAGGATAACATTAAGTCTTACAATATGAGGATAAGAAACATTTTTCTGCTTATTTCAATACTTCCGCTTGCCGCTGTGCAGGGATGCCGCGGCGAGTTACCTGTGCTGCCCTCTGAGCCGGTGGAGGTCAATCCCTGGGATACGGTCTCAGGTGACATCTGCGGCTTCTACCTGCTCAACGAGGGTAATATGGGCAGCAACAAGGCATCGCTCGACTACTACGACTACACGACCGGGGTCTACACCCGCAACATCTACGGGGAGCGCAACCCCAATGAGGTCAAGGATCTCGGGGATGTGGGCAACGACATCAAGATCTACGGCGGGAGGCTATGGGCAGTAATCAACTGCTCCAATTACGTGGAAGTCATGGATGTGCAGAGTGTCAGGCATATAACCAAGATAGCCGTGCCCAACTGCCGTTACCTGGCTTTCAAGGACCGCTACGCATACGTCAGTGCATACGCCGGGCCGGTGAAGATAGACCCGGATGCCCGTATCGGCATGGTGGTCAAGATAGATACGGCGACTTTGGAGATAGTGGACTCCTGTATCGTGGGTTACCAGCCCGAGGAGATGGCCGTGGTGGGCAACAAACTGTATGTGGCCAATTCCGGAGGATACAGAGTGCCGGACTACGACAGCACGGTGTCCGTCATAGACCTGGTCAGCTTCGAGGAACTATACAAGATACCTGTGGGCATCAATCTGCACCGTCTGGAGCCTGACCGCTACGGCAACCTCTATGTCTCCTCACGCGGAGACTATTACGATGTCCCGTCAAAGACATTCATCATAGATACGAGGACGGATGTCTGCACGGATACGCTCCATCTGCTGCCTAACAGCAACATGACCCTCTGCGGAGACTCCCTGTACATCTACAGCACTGAGTTCAGCTACCTTACCAATGACTGGACTGTCTCTTACGCGATACTCAATACGGTCACCAGGCAGGTCGTCACCCGCAGCTTCATCACTGACGGGACAGACGATAACATCCAGGTACCCTATGGCCTGGCTGTACATCCTGTGACAAAGGAGTTTTTTGTGACGGACGCCAAGGATTATGTCAGTCCCGGCACCCTTCACTGCTTCTCTCCTGACGGCAGACGAAAATGGTCCGTGACCACAGGAGACATACCTGCGCATATAGTATTTACACACAAACCATTAATACCATTGGAAAAATGAAAAGAATTATTCGGACCGCGCTTATTGCGCTGGTAACTGCCGCAGTAAGTGCGTGCAGCATGTATGACGACACTGAATTGCGTGACCGTTTGGACGGAATCGATGACAAGATTGCATCGCTGGAAGAGACTGTCAAGGACATCAATTCGGATATTGATGCTTTACAGAAGATAGTCGACGCTCTGCGGCAGAATGTGACAATCGACAGGGTAGAGGCCGGTACTGACGGTTATGTGATATATTTCTCTGACGGGACGACGGCGGAGATAACAAACGGGAAGGACGGAGCGAATGCTCCGGTAATATCCGTGGCTCAGGATGATACTGATGGACTGTGGTACTGGACTATAGACGGGGAATGGCTCGTAGTTGACGGCCAGAGGATAAGGGCCCAGGGCATCGACGGTGAAGACGGCCAGCCGGGAGAGGATGCCGTCTCCCCGCAGGTAAGAATTAACCCGGGCACCAAGATGTGGGAAATATCTGTAGACGGAGGTCTGAACTGGGAGTCTACAGGTATAGTTGCCGAGGGACAGGACGGAGAGCCGGGAACCGGCGGCTCAGGGATTATCGCGGATGTGGACTACGAGAGCGATGCCTACAATGTAATATTCATTCTTGCAGACGGGACCAGGATATCGGTGCCGAAAACCATAAGCGTTGAATTCAATATCGAGGGACTTTCATCGGAAGGAGTGGAGAGTTACCTTTACGGCAGTAGTAGAACATATAATGTGGAGATATCCGGAATGTTCGCCTATGTGGTAAATAAGCCGGACGGCTGGAGGGTGACTCTGTCCATGGCGGAGGATACGACTCTTACTGTTACTGCGCCGACCAGGGAAAATACGTATGCTGAGACTGAGGGCATGATCGGATTCAGCCTCCAGTCCATGACCGGCGAGGTGTCTATGGTGACCTTCCGTGTCAAGGCTGTGGAATATGAGTTGCGTGTGCTTACATTTGAAGGAGAATACTGGTCTTCGCTGATAGATACTCCCCAATATGGAGGGCCGCTGCTTTACGGAGAGAGCGGAGCAGGCCCGGCGGATTACGAATGGTACGATGACGGCAATACATTTCTCAAACATGTGATGCCTGAAAATTACGGAACGACGTGCTACTGGGGTGGAGGACATGCAGTATCCGACTACATCGAGACTGATATTGCCAACGGTGACTATCTGCATCAGCTGGCAGTGTACTATAAGGACCCTGTCACTGGTTTCGGCGGGCACAACGGTTCGGAGAATTTCTGCGTGCATTTCGGTTACAAGGATGAATCTCCGTATAATATGACTGAGAACCTGCCGTCCATAGAGTTCGGTGACGGAGTGGCCCGCGTGGTGGATCATCTTTACATCATGTGGAATACATATCTTGCTAATTGTGTGTCCAACGGCAACGGGCTTACAGACCCTCTGGCACCGGACGGATATGTAAAGGTAATAGCCATAGGATACGATGCTGAAGGAGTGAAGATAGAGCAGGAACCGGAATTTTTTCTGGCCAGTAGCGAAGGCAATATCCGGGAGTGGACCAAGTGGGATCTCTCCTCGCTTGGGAAAGTCTCCAAGATAGAGTTCAATGTTGCCGGAGACAGCGATAACGGCTACGGTTTCAGCCAGCCGGCATATTTCTGTTATGACGATGTGGCCGTAAGATTTGAATAGGCATATGATGAGAAGAATATACAGTCTGATCTTAATGGCGGTGGCCGTGGTGATGCTGTTCTCCTGCAGGGAGGACGGCGTCACACCTTCGGCTCCACGCATATTGCTTGACAATGAAAGCGGCATTTATACCACGAAAGCCGGTCGTCAGATAACTGTATCGCCTGAGTATGAGAATGCTGAGGGTGCAGTGTTTTCATGGGTGATTGAAAGCGGGGAGGAATTGTCCTCCGCTCCGGTGCTTGAGTTTGTCAGCGATGAGACCGGGCGCTTTTATATTTCGCTTACAGTCTCAACAGACGGAGGTATGGATAAAGCCGATATCCGCATAGATGTGCTGGATCTTACGCCCCCTGAGATAACTCTGCCGGGTGCTGAGGACGGTTTCGTGATACTTCAGGGCTCTTTCCTTGAATTAAAACCTGCGGTGGCATCATCGCTGGAAACTTCATACCGATGGAGTGTGGACGGGAAGGAGGTGTCTACGGAGCCAGTGCTGGTATTTGAAGGAAAGGAACTGGGGGATTATGCGCTCAGGCTGGAGACAGCCAATGAGGATGGCAGTGATGCAGTGGACTTTACCGTTAGTGTGAAATCTCCTGAGGATGTGGATTTCTCATGGACATTCCTTCAGACGGAGTATAATATGTCACTGGGTCGCAGAATCCTGCTCAGGATACTGGATGTTGAGAATGCTTTTGATGCGGTCTACACATGGTATGTGGATGGTAAGCAGGTGCAGTATGGAGAGCGTACGGAATATATTTTCTCCGCTTCTGAGGAGGGACAGTATTCAGTCAGGGTCGAGATGCGCAACAGCTATCTTACTGCCACGAAAGAGCTGGCAGTCAATGTATGTCCGGCAGAGGGAACATATTTCCGTCCCGGTTCGGCATCAGCTCTGTCATCCTGCAACAAAGTCTATGAGTTCCTGCCGGCTCCCGGACAGTTTGTCAATGAATATTACACCGCAACCACTATGGAGGAGGCCTGCGCATATGCGGAGGAGAGGATGGCTCAGACTCAGTATGTGTCTTTGGGCGGTTTCGGAGGATATATCGTAGTGGGATTTGACCACAGCGTGGACAATGACGGAGACTATAATCTGGCCATTACCGGCAATGCTTTCGACGGCTCGTCAGAACCTGGTATAGTATGGGTCATGCAGGATGAGAACGGAGACGGTCTGCCCAACGATACATGGTACGAACTGAAGGGTTCCGAGTACGGCAAGGCGGAGACCTGTCAGGACTATGCCGTGACTTATTACCGTCCGGAGGCCCCTGCCATGGCTGTCCCCTGGACCGACAACAAGGGCGGCAGTGGGGAGATAGATTATCTCGGATCATTCCATCGTCAGGACTATTATTATCCTGAATGGGTAGAGGAAGACAGCTATACACTTCGGGGCACCTGTCTTAAAGCCCGGAACTACGATGCCTCCGGCAACGGGACCTACTGGGTCAATCCGGCATACGACTGGGGCTATGTGGACAACTTCAGCAGTATAGACCGCCTTACCGATGACGACAACTACAATGCCTCACCTGCGGACAACCATTTCCGCATCAGCGATGCCGTGACTTTTGACGGCAGGCCTGCAGAACTTAAGTATATCGACTTTGTGAAGGTGCAGGTAGGCATAAATACCAAGAGCGGTTGGCTTGGAGAAGTGTCTACCGAGGTTTTCGGTGTAAAGGATTTTAATCTCCTAAAATAAATACTGGCCGCAGGACATATTGTTGAAAAACTTGTTCAGAAGTATTTCCCCATATAGCACCGACTTATGGGGAATTCTTTTATATTTGCGGAAGTATCGGGTTCCGGAAGGGACATCCGTCCCGGAGGATGAAAAGGGAACTCCTGTGAGAATCAGGGACTATACCCGTAGCTGTAAGTTCTGTAAGCAGACCGTACTTTCTAAAGCCACTGTCAGGGATGACGGGAAGGCGTACGGTTGGAACGAGTCAGAAGACCTGCCCGGTCGTATTACAGGTGTGAGCCTTCGGGAACAGAGGCGGGCCGGCGATGACTCTCATATACAATGATACTGTCTTTCTTCGGTGTGCTTCAGGCTCTGCCTGAGAATGTGAAAATCATAATAAACACAACGATATGAGCGCATCAGAAATCAAAATCGTAAAGAGGGACGGCAAGAAGGTCCCGTTCTCCATTGAGAAAATCCGCCTGGCAGTCTCAAAGGCATTCCTCTCAGTAGGGGCATACGCCACCGACGAGGACCTTACGGCAGTCCTCAGCCGTGTGCACATCTACGACGGCATCACCGTAGAGGAGATTCAGAATCAGGTGGAGGTGGCCCTGATGGCGGAAAAATACTTCGCCGTGGCCAAGAGTTACATGCTATACCGCCAGAAACACACCGAGGACAGGGAGGACAGGCGCAAGCTGGAGTTCCTGCTCGATTACTGCAACGCGCAGAATGCCGCGACCGGCTCCAAGTACGATGCCAACGCCAATGTGGAGCACAAGAACATAGCCACTCTCATCGGCGAGCTGCCTAAGCAGAACTTCATCCGCCTGAACCGCCGCATGCTCACGGACCGCATCCGGGAGATGTACGGCAAGGAACTGGCCGACAGATATCTTTATCTGCTGAACAACCATTTCATCTACAAGAACGACGAGACCTCGATGGCCAACTACTGCGCCTCGATCACCATGTACCCCTGGCTGCTCAACGGAACGATAGACATTGGGGGCAACTCCACCCGCCCCACCAACCTCAAGTCCTTCTGCGGCGGCTTCATCAACATGGTGTTCATGGTCTCCTCGATGCTGTCCGGGGCCTGCGCCACTCCGGAATTCCTGATGTACATGGACTATTTCATCCGGCAGGAGTACGGGGATGACTACTGGCAGCATCCGGACGAGGTGGTGGACCTGTCCTCGCACCGCCGCAGCATCGACAAGGTGATTACTGACTCTTTCGAGCAGGTGGTGTATTCCATCAATCAGCCCACAGGAGCCCGCAACTACCAGGCCGTATTTTGGAACATATCGTACTACGACCGCTACTACTTCGAGTCGCTCTTCGGAGAGTTCCGTTTCCCCGACGGCAGCCGGCCGCAGTGGGCCTCCCTGTCCTGGCTGCAGAAACGTTTCATGAAATGGTTCAACCGCGAACGGACCCGCACGGTGCTGACGTTTCCGGTGGAGACCATGGCACTGCTTTCCAAGGACGGTGACGTGATGGATCCGGAGTGGGGGGACTTTACCGCTCAGATGTATTATGAGGGCCATTCGTTCTTCACTTACATCAGTGACAACGCGGACTCCCTCTCATCCTGTTGCCGTCTCCGCAACGAGATACAGGATAATGGATTCAGTTATACCCTCGGAGCCGGAGGCGTGTCTACAGGCTCGAAGAGCGTGCTGACCATCAACCTGAACCGCTGCGTTCAGTACGCCGCCCGCAACGGCATGCACTACATGACATTCCTGCGCGAGGTGACCGACCTCGTACACAAAGTCCAGACTGCCTACAACGAGAACCTGAAATACCTGCAGCAGAAGGGAATGCTCCCTCTCTTCGATGCCGGTTACATCAACATAGCACGTCAGTACCTCACTATCGGGGTCAACGGTCTGGTGGAGGCGGCAGAGTTCCTGGGCCTTAGGATAGATGACAACGATGACTATGCTGCCTTCGTCAGTGAAGTGCTCGGCATGATAGAGGAGTACAACCGCAAGTACCGGACTAAAGAGCTGATGTTCAACTGTGAGATGATACCGGCCGAGAACGTGGGTGTCAAGCATGCCAAGTGGGACCGCGAGGACGGATATGCTGTGCCGAGGGACTGCTACAATTCCTATTTCTACAAGGTAGAGGACGACTCCCTGAATGTCATCGACAAGTTCCGCCTCCACGGACGCCGCTACATAGCCCATCTGACCGGAGGCTCTGCCCTACATCTCAACCTTGAGGACCACCTCTCCCAGGAGCAGTACCGCCAGCTGCTGCGGGTGGCCGCCGTGGAGGGCTGCAACTATTTTACCTTCAATATCCCCAACACGGTCTGCAACAAGTGCGGGCACATCGACAAGCGCTATCTGCACGAGTGTCCCGAATGTCATTCGGACGATGTGGACTATCTTACCCGCGTAATCGGCTATATGAAGCGTGTCTCCAACTTCTCGGCGGCCCGGCAGAAGGAGGCAGCCAGAAGGTATTACGGAACAATGTAAGGGCAGGACTCATGAGATACCACAACTGCGATATAGTCTTTGCCGAGATTCCGGACGAGACCACGCTGGCGATAAATATCACCGGGTGTCCGAATCGTTGCCCCGGCTGTCACAGCCCGCATCTTCAGCAGGACGGAGGTGCGGAGCTGGACGAGGCCGAACTATCCTTCCTCCTCGGACGCTACGGACGGTGCATAACCTGCGTCTGCTTCATGGGCGGGGATGCCTGTCCCGGAGAGGTGATGCGGCTGGCAGGCTGGCTCCATTCCACGGTCCCGTCCCTGCGCACGGCCTGGTACTCGGGACGTGGAGAGCTGCCGGAGAATATTGATCCAGCAGTATTCGACTACATTAAGACCGGTCCTTACATCGAGGCTCTCGGCCCACTGACCAGCCGTACCACCAACCAAAGGCTCTACCGCGTGGCGGCTGACGGGCATCTGGGTGATATCACTTGCCGGTTCTGGAAAAATAAAATATGATATGGTTGTATAATTTGAATCCAGGCCGCGGTCTGTACCGACAAAATCCTAATATTTATCTCAGATAATTGTTCTATATCAGCCAGATGATGAAGTACGGCTGGAGGTGCGCCTAGAAGAGGATACGGTGTGGCTGAAAATGTCAGTCTGCATACAAACCATATTTCTAAAGAGAAAGAACTGCCGCTGACGGTAAGCACCAACGTAGAGTCTGTAATGTAGGTAATCTTACATTTTGCTGAACGATAATAGATTAGGCAGTTTTGGCGGAAACAGACAGAAGGGTATGACTTGGGCATGGGAATCTCAATACCGGTCATAGATGCACTGTAGCGGGGTAGAGATTCTTTGACTCCTTTTTTTATCCTCAGAATCTGAAATTTTGTGTCTTGTGTAAGTATTTGACAATTAGCTCATTATGCTAAATTCAATGATAACAGACTGTCCGTTTCCGCCCATAGTCTGTTATTTCACATTTAGACGCAATTAGTTTAAAAACAGTGCTTTAACATAAATAAAGCAAAACAGACTCTTCAAAGCCAAGCCCATGCCTAGCGGGTCCAGTCCAGTCAGCCCGGCTATAAATTCTTGCCGCGGTGGAAAAAGGATTCGTTGGGAAAATGAAGGGCGGCTGCCTGAAGTTCTTCGGTATCGGTGTATCGACGCTCAGTCCCGGGATGTGCTTTTCCAGTGATTCTTTATATCCTCACCGGTGGGTTTCTGGAACAGGCGCAGGCCGAACTGGGGCAGAGTGGCGATGATGTGCTCGATGACATCGGCTGCGATGTGCTCATGGGCGACCCAGTCTTTCTCGCGGGTGAAGAAGTAGAGTTGTATCGGCAGACCTTCAGATGTGGGTTCAAGCTGACGCACGAGGATGCGGAGATCGGTGTTGACCTGGGCGAGGGTACTGAGATAATGCTCGGCAGCTGTACGGAACATACCGAGGTTGACTGTCGTTGAGTCCAGTCTCAGGTCAGCACTCCATGGCTCTGATGCGAAGTTCTCCAGTTCTTCATGTGTGCAGAAGCGGATAGAGTTTACGTCGATATTCAGGGAGCGGGCTACACGTCTGCCTTCGCTTTCCCGCATGCCACGCCAGTTCTGAAATGAGTCGCTTACCAGCGCATAGGGCGGAACGGTCACAATCGTGTTGTCCCAGTTGCGGACTTTTACAGTGTTTAGGGTGACTTCCTCCACGGTGCCGTTGACTCCGTATTTCTCCATGATGATCCAGTCTCCGGGACGCAGCATATCGTGTGCTGAGAGCTGTACGCCGGCAACCAGCCCCAGGATAGTGTCCTTGAAGATAAGCATAAGAACAGCGGCCGATGCTCCCAGTCCTGCCAGCAGCGATGTAAAGTTCCTTTCCAGCAATACTCCTAGAATCAGGATTACCGCCACGCAGACAACGATTACTTTCAGCATCTGGTATACGCCTTTCATAGGCTTGTCCCTGAGCAGGTCAGAATCGCTGGAGATTGCGTAGATTGAAGATATGAATTCGTTGACAAGCCGGCCGGCGACAATTATGACGTAGATGTAGAGTATCTTGGCGGCAATGGGAGTCCATGCCTGTTCTGGATAGAGCAGAGGCAGGGCGACCAGAAAGGTCACCGGCGGAATCAGGTGAAACAAGTAGTGCAGTACCTTGCCTCCTGTCAGGTAGTTGTCCCACTTGATCGTTGTTTTGGCCGCTATCTTCCGTATGACAGGTATGAGCAGCCTGCAGCACAGAAAGTCAACCAGATACGCAACGACTGCCAGTCCGCATGTGATGATTATGCGCATCTGTTCACTGATATTTAATAAAGTACCTTGCTCCATAGCGATGCAAAGGTACATATTATTTCATGCGCTGACAATGGTATCCGGTGCAGTCGGCTCGTTTCTGTGGAGGTTACAGCGGAATCTGACGGCGGGCTTTCCGATTGCGGCCGAGAATTGCATGGTCTTTTGTAATAGGTTCATTTTAAAAGATTTAAAAATTCGCGTGCAATTTCCACGTCCTCATGAGTGGCCGAAAAATGCAGTGCTGTTTGTAATGAGCTTATTTTGAATAACTTGAAAATGCACGTGCAATTCTCGTTGAAGTGTTCCAACGCCGCAGTGTCAGTACTGGTGCGGTCAGGATTTACGGCAAAGTCACGGGGTGATGTCGCTCAGGATTCTGCCGAGGTCTTCCAGTCCGGCTTCACCGGGCAGGCCGGGGAAGGCTTTCTTCATGCCGTCCACGAAGTCCTGTACGGTCCTGCTGTTGCCAAGTATCTCTTTCATTTTCTTCAGATAGTCAATCTTGAACTGTACGGCATCGGCTTCTGCTGCCCCGCCGTGACCGCCTATGAACAACTCGGCGCCTGACTCCAGGGACTTGCGGGCTTCGGCGATTTCAGCGTCGATGGCTGCCGGAGAGGAAATCTGCAGGTGGCTGGCATGTGCCTTCGACGGAGCCCAGTGGGTAAAATATACCTTGCCGCCTACATGGTAGTCGGTGATGCGTTTCCCGACCTTCTTCCCCAGTTTGGAGAGATAGGCGTCGAACTCCGCTACATTGTCCTTGAACAGCGGCTGTTCCATTGTCACGAGAGCCTTTCTGCCCTCGATGATGTAGCTTGCGTCGCCCAACGCATCGTTGGTGTAGTACACGTGAAGCTTGAAATTGCCGAGGTCATACACCTCGAAGCGTCCTTTGTCCTGTGCCTAAGCACTTAGGGTCATGCCGGCAACGGCCAGCGTCAACAGAGTCTTTTTCATACTTGCGTAAATTAGATATTAAACATTGGTTTCAAAAAGTGTCTTTGTGTCTTTTACGCTGCAAATATATGGCGGAAAATGGCCCTTGTCAAGTAGGCGCTTGATAAGCATATGGTTACGTCCGGGTAACGATTGCTGGATATGAGTGCCTTGCGAATTGAAAATTTTGTAAAAATTTTATACTTGCAAGATTTGGGAGATTTGGTTACTTTTGCGCACTAAAAATAATAAAGAGTATGGACAGAACAATGATATTGGATGCGTATGACCCGCAGTGTCCCATCCGGAATATTCTTGCCCGCCTGGGTGACAAATGGTCGCTGTTGGTTCTCTATACATTGTCGCAGACGGAAAGGATGCGCTTCGGTGACTTGCGGCGTGCGGTTCCGGATATTTCACAGAAGATGCTGACCACCACATTGAGGACACTGGAGGAGGATGGTTTCGTCACCAGGACCATCTATCCGGAAGTTCCTCCCCGCGTGGAGTATTCGCTCACGGCGAGGGCCTTTTCCCTCTTGCCGCACATCCAGTCCCTGGTAGCCTGGGCAAAGGAAAATATGGAACCGATAATACGGGACCGGAAGAAAGCCGCGGGCAGCCGGTGACGCAGAATGACGATGGCCAAAATGAGAGAAACCATATGGATATACAGCGTATAATCAGCTTGGTCAAAGAGACTAAGGGAATAATCACAAACAGGGAGATGGCGGCCCGTGTGAAGGAAAAGGGAGTTGCCGATTACGTTACGCAGGTTGACGCTTGCACCGGATGAATGCAGACTATCTGCAGAAGCATCTCCTCGACCATTTCCCGGAGGTGGAGAAGGCCACTTCGTATCTATCAGGTTCGGGAATAACCGGACTCGGGGAACTGCATATAGCCGGTAATGAGGCTGCGATACCGGCACAGACCTCCTACGCAGACAGCTCGTTCTTCGACATATTCTCCTTCCGTCTGCTCAGCGGCTCCGTCGAGGCGTGGAAGGCATCGGACCGCAGTGCAGTCGTCAGCCGGAGTTTCGCTGACACCTATTTCCCCGACAGGGATCCTGTCGGCCAGACATTGACCTACAGTATTGTCGGGGACGGGGATTATACGTTTACCGTGGCTGGAGTTATGGAGGATATCGACCATTCGGTAATCAAGTACTGCGATGTGATGTGCCGCGCCGATATCATGGCGGAGGTCAACAGTGCGAACAATGAGGAGATGAGCAACACCGGACAGTTCGACACTTTCATCATGACCTGGCCGAATTCCGATATTCAGGCCAAGATACCGGAGATCAGGGATTATCTGGGAAAGGCATGGTGGGCCTATTCGGAAAATATGGTGGACAAGGTCTTCTTCATCCCCTTGAGGAACCTGTATTTTTTCGATGACTCGCAATCATTTACAGGCAATATCAATCAGGGCGACGGCCAGTTGGTGAAGATTCTGCTGGCCGCCTGCATTATCCTGCTGCTGTTCGCCGTGCTCAACTACATCAACCTGACCGTGGCCCAGTCGGGAAGGCGGGCCAAGGAGATGGCCACCCGCAGGCTGCTCGGTGAGGGGAAGGCCGGGGTTATCTGGAGGATGATTGCCGAGGCCACAGCGTTTGCCGCCGTATCGACGGTGCTGGCCGTGCTGATTGCCGAAGCCCTGGCCCCGTATGCCTCCCGGCTGCTCGGTTATGAGTTCTCGGTACTGGCGGAGATTACCCTGCCCATAGCCCTGCTTATTGTCGTAGGAATCGCCGTAATAGGTTTCCTCTCGGGCATTATTCCCGCATTGACGATTTCAAGGGCCAAGCCTATCGACATCGTGCGCGGCTCGTTCAGCCTGCAGATCCGCTCGTGGTTCGGCAAGGCTCTGATAGTCATACAGCAGGTGGTTGCAGTGGCCATGATTGCGGTCTCCCTGATGATGCTCTTCCAGATAAAGGCCATGATCCACGCTCCGTTAGGATACAATACTGAGGATATCCTCAATGTTCCCAGCGACATTTTCACCTCCGGAAGCCAGATCAGGGAGTTCCGGGATGCGGTGGAGGCAATGCCGTTCGTGGAGTCGGCAGGTTTCGGGGAGGGTACGCCTCTGTACGGCACGAATAACAATACCAAGTATTATCAGGGCGGTCTGCTCGGCTTCCAGCTGGTACGCGGGGATTCGGCGTATTTCAATATTCTCGGCCTCAGGCTCAAGTCCGACAATCACCTGGCGGAGACGGCATGGTACTGGAATGAATATGCCTTCAAGGAGGCGGGCCTGCCGGAGACGGCCACTGAGGTCCGGTTCGGAAACGAAAAGGCAGGTTATTACACGGATGCTATTGCCGGAGTGTACTACGACTTCAAGATCCGTCCCCTGCTCTATGACCAGTCGGCGGCCATGATCTACATGTACGATGTTTATCCGGAGAACCGTACGCCCTGGAATATCCTGGTCAAGGTAACCGGAGACCATGGCGAGGCATACGAGCGCATAGCGGAGGCGTACAGCCGCATCCGCCCTGACGGGGCCTTCGACGCCGCGTACATCGAGGACGAGATAGCCGCCACCTTCGAGGAATACACCCGGCTGCAGAAGATAATCATCATCTTCACGGTCATCGCGGTATTCGTCTCGTCCCTCGGCCTTTTTGCCATGAGTACCTACTATATCCGTGCCCGCAGCCGCAACATAGCCGTGCAGAAGGTGTTCGGAGCAGACAAGCGCCTTGTCCTGCGCCAGATAGTCATCTCGTACCTTATGCTCTCGCTCATTGCCTTCGTAGTCTCCGTGCCTGTCAGCTGGTTGCTGACCAGCTCATGGCTCAGCCAGTTCTCCTACAGCACGGGAGCATGGCTCCAGTGGCTACTGATCCTTGCCTCAGGAGTCCTCTCCTGCGCAGTGGCCTTCCTCACAGTCCTGTACCAGAGTATCGTGGCCATCAATACCAACCCGGTCATCGCCCTGCGCAAGGAAGACTGATCACTTTTCCCGCTTTACGGTGTGCCTGAGTTTGAGGACAGCGAAGTTCAGCTCTACAGAAGTCTCTGTGCCGCTGACAGGAATCTCCTGATAGAGCAGCTCAGAAAGGATGTCGCCTCCGTGTTGGATGAGTCCTTTCTGCTCTTGCTCATCATGTGATTCGGATATCTTGCTGACAGTGCGGGTAAGCTCCTTGATTTTGGCAAAAGTCTCTATGATGGCGATGGTCGTCTGTGTGGCTTTAGGACTTTTCAGGATGGTGGCGAGCATGTAAAGCCCCTTTTCTGTGAAGGCTTTGGGTGGATATTTTGTGTGCTCGCCACGTCCGGCTGTCTTTAAGGTCGAAATTTTCGACCTTAAAGATGATGTCTCCCATTCTCCGTTGTTCAAAGTGATAATATATCCGTCAGGGAATTTATCCGGATTATTCTTTACTGCCTCGTTTACACGTTTGGTCTCGACTCCGTAAAGTCTTGCGACGTCACTGTCGAGAATGACCCTTTGGCCCCGTATTTCAAGCAGGGCTTTCTCCACATCTTTGAAATTTACAATATTTTCCATGTCTGTAAAAGTATTTGTATCCGATGCAAAGAAAACCAAAATAATCCAGATAATCAGTACTTTAAACGTCTATAAACGTTTAGGGACGGAATAATTACAAAGAGCGGATGATGTGGGCGGGATTACCGGCCACTACGGTGCGTGGCGGAACGTCGCGGGTGACGACACTGCCTGCTCCGACAACGACTCCTTCACCGATGGTTACTCCGGGAAGGACGGTTACATTGCCCCCGAGCCAGACATTGTCCCCTATGGTGACGGGCAGGGCTTTCTCGGTACCCTTGTTGCGCTCCTGAGCGTCGAGGGGATGGACGGCGGTGAGCAGGCTGCAGCCCGGGCCGATGAAGACGTGGCTGCCGATGGTGACCGGGGCCTCGTCGAGGACTGTCAGGTTGAAGTTGATGTAGGTGCAGTCTCCGATGGAGATATGGGAGCCGTAGTCGCAGAAGAAGGGGGAGAGGATGGTGACCCCGCGTCCCATGTGTCCGATGATGGACCTGAGCAGGATGTCCCTGCCGGCTGTCTCCCGAGGATGCAGGCGGTTCAGTTCGTATATCCTGTCCCGGCAGGCATACAGTTCGGAAAGCAGTTCGGGATCGGATGCGGCATCGTACCATTCGCCGCTGAGCATTTTCTCCTTCTCAGTCATAATTTCGTATTCGTTGTCGGTTAATAGCTTGTACAAAATTACTATCTTTGCCATCACGAAACAAACAAATAACAACAGATATGGAATTCAAATACCAGGAACTTTTCCAGATGGGTGAGGATAATACCAAGTATCATCTTGTCACCAAGGACTATGTGTCCACCGCCCAGTTTGAGGGCGAGGAGATTCTGAAAGTCGATCCCGAGGGTCTGCGCCTCATTGCCCGCCAGGCTTTCCACGACGTGGCCTTCATGCTCCGTCCCGAGCACAACGAGATGGTTGCCAAGATTCTCAACGATCCCGAGGCAAGCACCAATGACAAGTCGGTTGCCCTGACCATGCTGCTCAATGCCGACGTGGCCAAGAATCAGAAACTGCCTTTCTGCCAGGATACCGGCACCGCTATCGTGGTGGCCAAGAAGGGCCGCAAGGTGTGGGTAGACAAGACAGCCGACGGCTCCCGCATCAGCGACGAGGAGGCTCTCCAGCACGGAGTCTACGATACCTATACCACTGACAATCTCCGTTATTCCCAGACCATTCCCCTGGACATGTACAAGGAGAAGAACTCCGGCAACAACCTGCCCGCACAGGTGGACATTTATGCCACCGAGGGCGGAGAGTACAAGTTCCTGTTCATAGCCAAGGGCGGCGGTTCTGCCAATAAGACCTTCCTCTTCCAGGAGACCAAGGCCCTGCTCAATCCCGAGAAGCTCGAGAGTTTCCTGATCGAGAAGATGAAGACCCTCGGTACTGCGGCCTGCCCTCCCTATCATATCGCATTCGTCATAGGCGGCTCCTCGGCTGAGACCAACCTCAAGACCGTAAAGCTCGCCTCTGCCAAATACTACGACAACCTGCCGACCACCGGTGACGACCTCGGCCGCGCATTCCGCGACATCGAGCTGGAGCAGAAGCTTTTCAAGGCTGCCTGCAACATCGGGCTCGGAGCCCAGTTCGGCGGCAAGTACTTCGCCCATGATATCCGCGTTATCCGTCTGCCCCGTCACGGTGCGTCCTGCCCTGTCGGCCTCGGAGTATCCTGCAGCGCGGACCGCAACATCAAGGGTAAGATCAATAAGGACGGTATCTGGCTCGAAACTCTGGACAACAATCCTATCCGTCTCGTGCCCGAAAACCTCCGTGACGGTTTCGCCAAGCATTCCAACGGTGTGCGCATCAACCTGAACCGTCCGATGAAGGAAGTACTGGCCGATCTGTCCAAGTATCCGGTATCGACCTTCCTCCTGCTCGACGGTACGATCATCGTGGGCCGCGACATCGCCCATGCAAAACTGAAAGAGCGCATCGAGCGCGGCGAAGGTCTGCCCCAGTACATGAAGGAGCATCCGATCTACTACGCAGGTCCCGCCAAGACCCCTGAGGGAATGCCTTCCGGCAGTTTCGGACCCACTACGGCCGGCCGTATGGACAGCTACGTGGACCTCTTCCAGGAGAACGGCGGCAGCATGATCATGATTGCCAAGGGCAACCGCAGCCAGCAGGTGACCGATGCCTGCAAGAAGCACGGCGGCTTCTACCTCGGTTCTATCGGTGGTCCGGCGGCCATCCTTGCGCAGAACAACATCAAGAGCATCGAGTGCGTGGAATATCCCGAGCTCGGTATGGAAGCTATCTGGAAGATTGAGGTGGAGA
>ERZ779889.610-NODE-610-length-43221-cov-3.895728_pt1 | contig 43221 bp, 37 predicted proteins | sample MGYA00511030_ERZ779889 | MGnify/ENA primary metagenome ERZ779889 (study PRJEB29588, sample SAMEA2160616) | human gut metagenome | biome: human gut; feature: human-associated habitat; material: faeces | place: Denmark | collected 2008/2010 ... | reverse complement strand
TGTCCCCGCCCCAGATTCAGAAAAATACTCTCTTTTTTCATTTTCTGAAAACAGGAACGATCCATCAGGTTTTCTGTATATTTATTTAACGGCGCATGTACCGAAAGGATATCGGACTCTTTAAGCAGCGTGTCCAGATCTACCTGCTCGTATCCATCCTGCCCTTTCTGGCCGGAAGCAGAATAGTAAATGATCCGCGCACCAAAAGCCCTGGCTGCCTTTGCCACCTGCCGGCCAATGTTTCCAAGGCCTATGATCCCCCATGTCTTTCCGGTCAGTTCAGAGAAATGCTTCTCAAAATGGGTAAAACAACGGTCGTTGGTGTACCGGTCCTGCTTTACATAATCGTCATAGTACCTCAGATGTTCCATGAGATAAAACAACATGGCAAAGGTATGCTGTGCCACGGAATGAGTAGAGTAATCCGCCACATTCCGCCAGGCAATCCCTCTTTGCTCCAGATATGCCTTGTCCAGATTGTTGGTACCGGTAGCCGTCACGCAGATCAGCTTCAGCTTTTCTGCCTGTCCCAGCGTCTTTTCATTCATAGGCGCTTTGTTAATAACCAGCACCTGGGCATCTTTTACCCTCTCCGGTATTTCATCCGGCGTAGAGAAATCGTACTTAACCACCTGACCCAGTTTGTCGTAATCCGACAAATCAATGTCCTCACCAATGGTTTTCGCATCTAAAAAAACTATTTTCATGGATTCCACTCCTGTCGTCTCCTTTGCTGTGTAACTTTGTTTTGGCAACTGTCTTCACCGCCATACTAAAAAGGATAGTTTGCGATCTTACAGCCTGCCGTAAAGACTGGTAAGGTTTCGGATCCTCTCGCACAATTTGTCGTCCAGCGCATCTCTTCCCATACGCCACTGCCAGTTGCCGCCCAAAGTAGAAGGCGTGTTGATCCGTGCCTCTTTGGGAAGTTCCAGATAATCCTGAACCGGAATAATACACAGATTGGCGGTACTGGCCATGGCCAGCTGGATCATATCCCACACCAGTTTCTTAGGAGATGCCAGTCTGGATTCCTGTGTATATGCTAACAACTGCTCCTTGGCGGCCGGCGGCAGTTCTTTGCACCAGCTGAGGGTGGTTGTATTGTCATGGGTTCCCGTATATACCACACAATTTTTATCATATTGATACGGCAGGTAATCGCTGCCTCCCTGTCCGTCAAAGGCAAATTGCAGCACCTTCATTCCCGGATAACCGGTCTTTGCCAGCAGTTCCCGGACAGAGTCCGTCAAAAATCCCAAATCCTCTGCTATGATCGGAAGATTGCCCAACGCCTCCTTCAGTGCCTCAAATAAGCGGATGCCGGGACCCGGCTGCCAGGAGCCGTTTTCCGCTGTTTTGTCTCCATACGGAATGGCATAAAACTCATCAAACCCACGAAAATGGTCAATACGCACCACATCATACCACTGAAAACATCTCCGGATCCGTTTGATCCACCAGTCGTATCCCTGCTTTTCATGATTTTCCCAGCGGTACAAAGGATTTCCCCACAACTGGCCGGTAGCCGAAAAAGCATCCGGCGGACACCCTGCCACACTGGTAGGGATCCTCTTCTCATCCAATTCAAACAATTCCGGATGTGCCCATGTGTCCGCACTGTCTAACGCCACATAGATCGGTATATCTCCTATGATCTTTACACCGTGCTCTCCGGCATACTCTCTCAATTGGTTCCACTGGAGGGAAAATTCAAACTGCAAAAACTGATAGAAATTTACCTCTCCTGCCAGTCGTTCTTTGTAGGCCTCTATGGCCTCCGGTCTGCGAAGCCGTATATCTTCGTCCCATTCCAGATAACTGATTCCGTTCTGACTGTCTTTGATGGCCATGTACAACGCATAATCCCCCAGCCAGTCCTGATTGTCCTCAATAAACTTTATATACTTGGCAGAAGTCTCGATACGGCTGTTCCAAAAGGCCTTTCTCAACAGCGGAAAGCGCTTTTCATATAAAACATTGTAAGAAACTGCCTGGTTGTCGCCTGACGCCTCGTATTCCTGAAGATCTTCCTCGCTGAGATACCCCTTTTTTGCCAGTTCTGACAAAGAGATAAAATACGGATTTCCAGCAAAGGTAGAAAAGGACTGATAGGGTGAATCCCCATATCCTGTCGGTCCCATAGGAAGGATCTGCCAGTAACCCTGTCCCGCCTTTTCCAGCTGGTCTACAAATTCATAGGCTGCCTCATCCAGACATCCGATCCCATACCGGGAAGGAAGACTGGCGATCGGCATCAAAATACCACTGCTTCTTTTCATGACTGCCTCCCCTTCGTATTACTTATCTGCCAGCAAAGTCTTGCTGACTCTGACACCATACTGTACGGCCCAGCTGTTGTAGTCATCCTGAAACGCTTTGGTCTGGGTCTGGCTTACCAGCTGGTTTTTATATGAATCATTCAGGCTTTTACTGGATGGCTGCAAAACATGTACAAGGTAAAAAGCGTCTTTTTCTTCGATCACCTTGGAATCTTCGCCCTTTTTCATAGCCAGTGCCGTTTTTACTACATTGGTGTATTCATCCTTGGTTCCAATGATCTTCTCCACACTGTCTGCCTCTGTATTGGCTTTTGCCACTACATAAAAACTGTTTGGTCCGGATGCGATCTGCTGCTGCAGCTGCGTCGCCTTTGCCCGGATCTTTTCCTTTGTGTCTGCAGTATAAGACAATTTAAGCATCTGGACTTTCACTGCCTGAAGCTGTTCATTTGCCAGGGATGCCACTGCCTTTCCCGCCACTACATTGTACATTTTTTCTGCCAGCTTGTTTTCTTCAAAAATCTGTGTCACAACTGTCTCATCCAGGCCGTTTTCCTGTTTTACTTTATCATCCAGAGAAGCCAGGTAAGTTTTGGCGTTGTAATCCGCCTTTTCCTTTTCATCAGCTGCCAGTGAGACAGACTGCTGCCCTGCTGCCTTGCAGATCACCTTTACCTGGATGATCAGTCGGACCACGTCTTCTACCGCTTCCTGTCCGATACTTTTGCCACTCTCTTTGTAACTCCAGATGTTGTTGGAAAGCACATTTTCATACTGGTTTTTCATGAAATAATAATATGCTTTGTATTCCCGGTTCAAAACAGTTGTTTTTCCTACGGCAATAACTTTTGAATCGTCGTTTAAAGTTCCATTGCTGACGCCTGCTGCCGTCTCAGAATCCACCTGTTTTGCTGGATCCTGGTTTTGCGCTGCTTTCTGTCCGCATCCCGCCAGCCCCATAACCAGGCCAAGGCTCAAGCAGACCGCCAAAATTTTATGTTTCACTGTTCTTTTCTCCTTCCATCAGTCCTGCGATTTCATCCACAATCTCCTCTGCCTCTTCCAGCAGATTTTTCCCCGTTTCCCATTCAAAATACGGCGGCGTATCCGGCACAAACCGGAGTCGTCTCTGCATTTTTTGAATGAGCGGCGGTATCCTGGCCGGATCCACCGGTGCTTTCGGATACATACTAAACCGCAGATGATTCTTTTTGCTTGTGATTTCTGTAATATAAGCGCGGTGCGCCTTTTCTTTCAATAAGGCGATAGCCAGCAGATTCTCCACGCTTTTTGGCGGCTCGCCAAAACGGTCGATCAGTTCATCAATCATGTTGAACTTTTCTTCCTCGTTCTCGATTTCTGCAATACGCTTATAAATATCTAATTTTTGCAACTCATTTTTAATATAACTGTTTGGTATAAATGCGTCAACCTTAATCTCTACCGCTGTCTCAAATACCTGTTCGGTAACCGTTTCGCCCTTTAACTTCTTCACGGCTTCGTTGAGCATTTTGCAATACAGATCATATCCTACCGCCTCCATGTGTCCGTGCTGGCTTTCTCCCAACACATTACCGGCCCCGCGGATCTCCAGATCCCGCATGGAAATTTTAAATCCGGACCCCAGTTCCGTAAATTCCTTGATAGCCGCCAGACGCTTCTCTGCCACTTCTTTCAGCATTTTATCCCGTTTGTACATCAAAAATGCATAGGCGGTCCGGTTGCTGCGTCCTACCCGCCCCCTCAGCTGATACAGCTGAGACAAGCCAAGCCGGTCCGCATCCTCAATAATAATGGTGTTTACATTGGGGATATCCAGACCCGTTTCTACAATCGTAGTAGAAACCAGCACATCAATCTCTCCTTCTACAAATTGGTACATGACTTTTTCCAGTTCCCGCTCATTCATCTGTCCATGGGCGTATGCCACCACTGCCTCCGGCACCAGTTTGGCAATCTCTCCTGCCACGATATCCATATTGGCTACCCGGTTGTAGACATAATACACCTGGCCGCCCCGGGTCAGTTCACGGATCACCGCTTCTCTCACGATCTCCGGATTTTTTTCCATTACAAAAGTCTGGATCGGCATACGGTCCACCGGCGGCTCTTCCAGCACACTCATATCACGGATGCCCACCAGGCTCATGTGCAGCGTTCTCGGAATTGGTGTTGCCGTCAGTGTCAGCACATCAATATCATTTTTTAGCTGCTTTAGCTTTTCCTTGTGGGTCACGCCAAACCGCTGTTCCTCATCGATGATCAAAAGTCCCAGGTTCTTGTACTGAATATCTTTGCTCAACAGTCTGTGGGTTCCGATGACAATGTCCACGGAGCCTTTTTTGATTCCTTCTATGGTTTTCTTTTGCTGGGCCGGTGTCCGCAGACGGCAGAGCAGTTCCACATTGACACCGTGATGGCGCATGCGCTGGGCAAAGGTGTTATAGTGCTGTCCTGCCAGGATCGTGGTAGGCACCAGAAACGCCACCTGCTTGCCGCTCATTACTGCCTTAAACGCTGCCCGGATGGCCACCTCCGTCTTGCCATAGCCTACATCTCCGCAGATAAGACGGTCCATGATCTTGCTGCTTTCCATGTCGTGCTTTGTATCTTCTATAGCCTTTAACTGGTCATCTGTCTCATCATACGGAAACATTTCCTCAAATTCCCGCTGCCAGGTAGTATCCGGTTCAAAGCAAAATCCCTGCTTTGCCTGGCGTTTTGCATACAGTTCCACCAGTTCTTTGGCCACTTTTTCCACAGCACCTTTAACCCTGGATTTGGTCTTTTTCCACTCCGGTGAATTAAGCCGGTTCAACTTCGGTACTTTAGCGTCGTTTCCCGCATATTTTTGCAGCACTTCCAGCGAAGTGGCCGGCACATACAGATTGCTGCCACCGGCATAGGCTACCTTCAGATAGTCCTTGGTGATCTTATCTACCTCAATTTTTTCAATTCCCTGATAGATTCCCAGTCCATGATTTTCATGAACCACATAGTCACCGATCTTTAAGTCATTGAAACTATGAATGGCTGCCCCTTCATAGCGCTTGATCTTTTTCTTCTTCTTTTTGCGCACTCCGCCAAAAATATCGCTTTCCGTCACAACTACAAAACCTACTCCCGGATATTCAAATCCCTTTCGCAGGTTTCCTCTTGTAACCAGGATCTCCCCCGGCTCCAGTTCTCTGGAAAGATCGGCACTATAGGACGCATGAAGATCGTATTCCTGCAGATCCTGACACAGTCTGCGTCCTCTGGTCTCGGATGCCGATACCAAAAGCACCCTGTATTTCTTTTTCTGGTAACGAGCCAGGTCTTTTGCCAGCAGGGCAAAATTATTGTTGTACGACGGTGAAGACTGCACCTGTAAAAAGAACTTACGGTCCACCACCATTTCTTTCATTGGCGTATCCAGCGCCGTCATCAAAACAAGGGGATAACCGCCTAATTTGGCGTAAACCGCCGAGGTGTCATACAGCACTTCCATCTGTCCCGGCAGGATATATCCTTTTTCCAGCCGGCTGGTCATACTCTCCCTGAATTCGTACTCCACCGCCTGAGCCCGTTCCCGGCACCGGTTCGGTTCATCCAGAAATACACATACATTTTTCCCCTTAAAATAGTCAAAAAATGACACTGTTTCCCTGGCAAAATATCCGATATAACTTTCCAGATTCACCATGCCGTGGTAGGCCTGGAATGTTTCACGGAAGTTTTCCACATTCTGCCGCAGTCTGGCGGCCTCTTCTCTTTTTCCCTGTTCTTTCAATTCACGGCAGTTTTTCTCCATGTCTTTTCCAATCTGATGCAGACCGGCTGCCGCCTCATCTTCCGACAAAAAGATCTCTCCTGCCGGAAAGATCACCACTTCTTCCAGTTCTTCCACCGAACGCTGACTCTGTACATCAATGCTTCGTATAGTGTCTACCTGGGTGTCCCAGAATTCAATCCTCACCGGAGATTCTTCTGTCAGAGGGAAAATATCCACGATACCGCCCCGGACCGAAAACTCTCCTTCCTGTTCCACCTGAGCCGCCTTTTCATAGCCCATAGCCGACAGTTGTTTTTGCAGTTGTTCCAGATCAAATTCTTTGTCCGGCGTTATCTCAATCTTTTGTTTTTCATACTTTTCAAAAGAAAAGCAGTGATCCATACCTGCATCAATGGTAGTGATCACCGTAAGATTTTTTTGCTCTGATAATGCTTTTACTACTTTCAACCGCTCCTTGGCAATGGCCTGTCCATGGACATCGGCACTGTAAAAGATCAGATCCTTGGCCGGATAATACATGGCCTGTCTGTCATACATGGCCATATCTTCCAGCAGTTCTTTGGCGCGGATCTCATTGTAGGTAACAATAAGATTCACCCCTTTTGCCCGCCTGAGTCCGTAGATCATATGAGCCTTCTGAGCATCCATGCCTCCTACCACTTCCAGTGGAGACTCTCCCTGCTCCAGGGCCGTCCTTAGTTGTGTAAATTCTTCCATGTCCCTCAGTGGAGCCAGTAATGTTTCCAAATTATGCCTCATTTCTCTCAATTCTTCTTCCATTCACCTTATTCATGGCACTTTTCATATCTTCCTGGAGCCACGCTAAAAGCCCCTCTTCCGCCAGGGCAAACACATCCCGGAACATTCCATCTTCTTCTCTGGAAAATCTACCCAGCACATGTTTTACCAGATCGCCGCCCTTCGGCTTCTGTCCAACCCCGATCTTGATCCGGGCAAACTCCTGGGTGCCTGTGTGCTGAATGATACTTTTAATTCCATTGTGTCCTCCAGCGCTTCCTTTTCCTCTCATGCGGATCTGTCCCACATCCAGGCTGATATCATCATAGATTACCAGCAGATCTTCTATGTCAATCTTGTAATAATCCATCAATGCCCGCACGCTCTCTCCACTTAAATTCATATAAGTCTGAGGCTGTGCCAACATCACCTTTTCGCCGGCCAGTATTCCCTTTCCTACCAGCGCCTTACCCTCTCTGCTGTTGACAGGTATATTATATTTGTCACTTAAATATGTAATCATATCAAATCCAATATTATGTCTGGTAGCAGCATACTCTACCCCCGGATTTCCAAGTCCTACGATCAAAAACATAGTTGTTCCTCCTTCATTATGTCATTTTTAAAGTATACCACATCCAAAGTTCCGGAACAAGATAAACGCCACCAGCTGACCTTTCTTCAACTGGTGGCGTTTCCTTTATTCTTCTACTTCCTGTTCACTCAATGCATGCCAATACTCCTCTATGATGGCATCCTGTAGTTTGGCTCTCATCTCACCGTTTATCGGATGAGCCACATCACGGTACTCTCCGTCCGGTGTCTTCTTACTCGGCATGGCAATAAACAAACCTTTCTCGCCTTCGATCACCTTGATGTCATGGACAACAAAGGACTGGTCAAAGGTCACCGACACCACCGCCTTCATCTTTGAGTCTTTGCTAACAACACGAGTACGAATATCTGTGATCTCCATCTTCGTCAACCCCCTTATATGAAATTAAAGTACATAACGATCGTTCTTTTCCAGAATGATCTTTACCTCCTCCGGTGTACCAACATAGTTGGAATTTGCACGGATCGTACCGTGGCTCTCCACTATGCAGTTTTCAATATATGTGTTATCGCCAATATAAACATCATTCAAAATGATCGAATTTTTGATCACACAATTATTTCCGACATAAACCTCTTTAAACAGAACCGAATCCTGTACCTCTCCATTGATGATACATCCACTGGAGACCAGACTGTTGTTCACTTTAGATCCTACATTATATTTTGCCGGCGGCAAGTCCTCGATCTTAGATACGATCGGTGGATATTCATTAAAGAAAAATTCTCTCGTCTTCCGGTCCAGGAAATCCATATTTGTCTGGAAATAAGAATCTACGGCTGTAATATTGCTCCAGTATGAGTGCATCTGATAAGAATAAATCTTTTTAATTCCTTTATACCGGATAAAAATATCTTTTACCAGATCAAAACCGCCTTCTGCCCCGGCCCGCTCGATCATTTCGATAAGTTGACGGCGGCGGACTACATAAACACCGGTAGACACCAATGTTTTGTCTGTCACGATTGGTTTTTCTTCAAACTCTGTTACCAGACCGGTACTGTCTACCGTCACTACTCCAAAACGGGTAGGATCCGGAACCGAGCCTAAGTCCTTTGTAACAATCGTAATATCTGCATTTTTTTCAATGTGGTACTGAAGTACCTGATTCATGTCCAGTTTGTACACACAATCTCCGGAAGCAATGATCACATAAGGTTCATGTGACGCCTTCAGAAAATCAATATTCTGTGCAATGGCATCTGCCGTTCCACGATACCACTGGTTGTTATCGTGAGTCTGGGTCGGCGTAAATACAAACAAGCCTCCCTGTTTACGGCCAAAATCCCACCATTTGGAAGAATTCAGATGCTGTGCCAGCGACTTTGAGTTGTACTGGGTAAATACACCTACTTTGTTTATATGAGAATTTGCCATATTGCTCAGGGCAAAATCTATGCTTCGATAACCTCCTGCAATAGGCATCGCCGCAGTTGCCCTTTTGGTTGTCAGTTCTTTCATTCTGCTGCTGGATCCACCAGCCAGGATCAATCCGATTGATTTCATAATAACTCACCTGCCTTTATCAGTGTTTCACCACCTGCCAAGGTGTTATCTGGGTAATCTTCTATAGTTGTCTTGCCCGATATGGCAGTATTTTTCCCGATGGTTACACCATCTGGAATTACTGTGTTGTCTCCTACTGTTACCAGATCAAAAGCGTATACATTTGGTTTTAATTTGTTCACAATGCCTTCCTCTCCGGCACCGAGTACGCAATTGTCCCCAATCACCGAATCCTCTGCAACAATGGTCTTGTCCAAAACCGTATTCTTTCCGATCCTGGTAGAGTTCATAATGATGGAATCTCTTACAATAGCACCTTCCTCGATCACAACATCCGATCCTATCACGGAATTGTGAACCTCACCATAGACCTCACAGCCATCCCCCATGATGGCTTTATCGATCACGGCATTCTTGGCAATATACTGTGGTCTGAGCCACTCATTGCGGGTGTAAATCTTCCAGAACTCCTCGTACAGGTTGAATACAGGGATCAGGTCGATCAGTTCCATATTGGACTCCCAATAAGAACCAAGCGTTCCTACATCTTTCCAGTATCCGTTAAACTCGTAAGCAAATATACGGTCACCTTTTTCGTGACAGTATGGCAGGACATGCTTTCCAAAATCGCATCCTTTTTGATCCCGCAGCTTGATCAACGCCTCTTTTAACACCGGCCAGGAGAATATGTAGATACCCATGGAAGCTAAATTGCTTCTTGGATGTTCCGGTTTCTCCTCAAATTCCAGGATCCTGTGAGACTCGTCCGTAATACAAACCCCAAATCGGCTTGCCTCTTCAATCGGAACCGGAATCGTCGCCATCGTAATGTCTGCGTTGTTGGCTTTATGAAAGTCCAGCATTACCTGATAATCCATCTTGTAGATGTGGTCACCACCAAGGATCAGAACATAGTCCGGATTGTAATATTCCATATACCGTAAGTTCTGATAAATCGCATTGGCTGTACCGGTATACCACTCACTGCTTGTACTTTTCTCATAAGGTGGAAGAACGGACACGCCCCCAACATTACGGTCCAGATCCCATGGAATACCAATTCCGATATGAGTGTTCAGCTTCAATGGCTGGTACTGTGTCAGTACACCTACTGTGTCAACACCTGAGTTGATACAGTTGCTCAATGGAAAATCAATGATTCGATACTTTCCCCCAAAAGCTACAGCAGGTTTTGCTACATTCGCCGTCAAAACTCCAAGTCTTGACCCTTGCCCCCCAGCAAGCAACATGGCTATCATTTCTTTTTTTATCATGTTATCACCCCTGTTGTAAATTTTGATAAAATTATAACATACTTTGATTCATTTGTGAATATTTTGAACAAATAATTTTCCTCAATTAGTATTCTTTTATCCAAAATGCACAAATCAGTTCTTCTTGTATTTTTTCACAGGTGTATATATAATTATAAGTAACTATAATTTTTATCCAAAATAAGAAAGGGGTACCCTATGTACAAAATAGATTTTAATCATCCTTGTCATGTACATTTTATCGGGATCGGAGGCATCAGCATGAGTGGCTTCGCTGAACTGCTTCATTCCTTTGACTTTACCGTTACCGGTTCCGACTGGCACGAAAGCAAGATCACCGATCATCTGGAAAGCCTTGGCATACAAGTAGTTTATGGCCAGAAAGCGGAAAATATTACTGATTCTATCGATTTAGTTGTTTATACCGCTGCTGTCAAATCTGACAATCCGGAAATAGTCCGGGCCAAAGAACTGGAGATTCCTATGATGGAGCGGGCTGCCATGGTGGGCCAGGTTATGAAAAATTATTCCTCTGCCATTGCTATCAGCGGCACCCACGGAAAAACAACGACCACTTCCATCGCATCCCATGTATTTCTGGAGGCAGATCTGGATCCGACGATATCCGTAGGAGGCATACTTCCGGCCATCGGCGGCAATATCCGGGTAGGACACTCTGAGAATTTCATTACCGAAGCCTGTGAATATACCAACAGTTTCCTGAAATTTTTCCCAACTGTCGGTATCATACTGAATATAGAAGAAGACCATATGGACTTTTTCAAAGATCTGGCTGACATCCGCCACTCTTTCCGCAAATTTGCCGAACTGATCCCGGCCCATGGCACCTTGATCATCAACCGGGATATTGATGATTACCAGGAGATCACAGAAGGACTTTCCTGCAAAGTCATTACTTACTCTGTGGACAAAGAGGATGCTGACTTTACCGCCAAAAATATTTCTTTTGACAACGAGTGCCACGGAAGTTTCGACCTGTATGTAAATGGCGAGAAAAAAGAACACTATCACTTGAATGTAGTAGGACTCCACAATGTTTCTAACACTCTGGCCTGCCTGGCGCTGGCTTCCCTGTATGGAATCGGATCCGATACGATCCAGCGGGCACTGACCGCCTTCCATGGCACAGACCGACGCTTCGAGTTAAAGGGTGTAAAGAACGGTTTCACTATTATTGATGATTATGCCCACCACCCAACAGAGATTGCTGCCACCTTAAAGGCAGCCAGGAATTATCCTCATAAAACATTATGGTGTGCTTTCCAGCCTCACACTTACACCAGAACAAAAGCCTTTTTGAAAGACTTCGCCTCTTCACTGGCTCTGGCTGACAAAGTGATCCTGGCTGACATCTACGCAGCCCGAGAAAAAGATCCCGGTGATATTTCTTCTCAGAACATTGCCGATGAGCTGAAAAAACTGGGAAAAGAAGTATTCTACTTCCATAGTTTCGATGAGATTGAAAAATTTATTCTAGAAAATTTAGTCCACGGCGACCTGTTGATAACTATGGGTGCCGGAAACATTGTAGAAATCGGTGAAAATATATTGAAGGCATAAGTTATGCACTTTATCAACAACATTATCCACAATCCGGCACATGAATGGGTTGTGGATAATTTTTTAATAACTTTTTTTGGTTCATATGTTGCTTTTTTGTGATTTTTTTGAAAACCAACGGTTTTTCGTTGTTTTTGACCCCATTTTCTACTGAAATAGTACAATTGAACATGCGTTGTCAACATTATCAACATTATTAACAACAATTTTAATCCAAAATTACGCACTTTTTTGTCATTTGCAACTGTTTTTTCTTTATGTTATACTCATCATGCAAATTGAAAGGAATTGTGACTATTATGAGCTTTTTCATTAAATCTACATATAATGACCAATATACAATTTTGAATAACCGGTTTATCGCAGAGCATATGATTCCAGCCAATGGCAACTATGTAAAAGTCTTTCTTCTTTTACAGATGGCCAGCCAGAATAAAGATGCTTTACCGGATTTGTCGGTAGGTGCTCTGGCAGATCTTCTGGAGTGTACGGAAAATGACATTCTCAGAGCCTTGCGCTACTGGGACAAGCATGGTCTGATCTCTCTGGAGCAGAGCGGGGACGAGATCCTCTCCCTTACTATTGGTTCTTCCGGAGCACCGGAGACCGGAACTTCGTCTCATTTTTCCCCGGAAACTGCCGCTTCTCTGGATTCTGCGTCCATCTCTGATGAGACGATTTCCATCCCGGAGACTCCTGTTGTTTCAGAAGCGCCGGCAGAACCCGTATCCAGAGTGACAGAAGAGACTTCGCTGCCGCCACGGCAAAATTATTCGCCTTTGCAGGCAGAAGCCTTTTCCAATGACGTGGAGATCAAGAAAACTATTACAACTGTAGAACAACTTTTGGGAACCACCATATCCCCTTCTCATTTACAGAACATACTTTATTTCATGTGTGATGTAGGTTTTTCTTCCGACCTGGTATATGCCATGTACGAAACCGCTGTCAATAAAGGCAAAAAACAGGTTAAGTACATTGAGGCCATCGGTATTAACTGGGCCAAAAAAGGAATAAAGACACGGGAAGAGGCACTGACAGAATCCCAGGATTACAACACAGCCTACCTTCTTGTACGCAAGGCCTTTGGCTTTAAGCGCAGCCTGGCGCCGGCAGAAACTACCATTGTAGACGAATGGTGTAAGTACAATTTTGACAGCACCATCCTGGAAGAAGCCTGCAAGCGCACTGTTTTGCAGACAGGCGAAACAAATTTCCATTACGCCGGCAGCATCTTGAAGAAATGGCATGAGCAAAATGTCACCTGTCTTCAGGATATCGAAAAACAAGATCAGGCTTTTAAAGAAAAGAAAAAAGAGAAAAAGGAAAAACCTCGTTCTCACGGACGGAACCAGTTTAACCAGTTCCCGCAGCGTGATTATTCACAAAAAGAAGTATCCTCTCTGGAAAAACAGCTTCTTCAGGGGAACCGGTCCTGATCATAAAGGAGGTATAGCAGGCACTTATGAAACTTACTAACAGCCAGTTTGATGAGATCATGTCCATCTATTACAAGCGACAGTTCCAATGTCAGAATACAGAGCGTATGCGCCTGGATGAGATCCACCGCCAGATTCCTGAATACCGGGCACTGGAGCAGCAGATTTCAGAACTTTCCCTGCAGCACGCCCAGGCGAAACTGCAGCGTGGACAGAACACCGGAGATCTGGAGCAGCAGATCCGGGAGATCACAAAGCAGAAGGAAGATCTGCTGACCAGCCACGGCTATCCGGCCGACTATCTGCAGCCGGTTTATGTATGCCCGGACTGTCAGGACACCGGATACATCGGTACTGCCAAGTGCCATTGTCTGGAAAAAGAGATCGTGACCTATCTCTACTCCCAGTCCAATCTCCAGCAGATTCTGGAAAAAGAGAATTTTGCCCATTTCAGTCTGGACTTTTACTCCGACGATTATACGGAAGAATCCACCGGACTAACACCGAGAGAGAATATGAAAAACATTCTCAATACCGCCAGAGATTTTGTCAAAAACTTTGACACCCAGTCAGACAATCTGCTGTTATATGGCAATACGGGCGTAGGCAAGACTTTCCTTGCTAACTGTATCGCCAAAGAACTTTTAGATCAGTCTCATACAGTTGTTTACTTGACTTCTTTGAAACTATTTGATATTTTAGAAGCGTACAAATTTGACCGTGATATGCCTTTTGACGAAAAAAACGCCACGGTTGCCTATATTCTGGACAGTGATCTGCTTATTATTGACGATCTGGGAACCGAATTGAACAATGGATTTACTTCATCCCAGCTGTATCACTGTATTGATACCCGCCTCAATCATCGTCACTCAACTATTATTTCTACCAACCTATCTTTTGATGATCTGCGGGACGACTACAGCGAGCGGATTTTTTCCCGCTTGACAAGTAATTATACCCTGTTAAAATTAACAGGTGATGATATACGCCTGAAAAAGGCAATTATGCAACGCAACCTTAATTCTTAATTTATTCTGGAGGAAAAAACACAATGAGTCAAAAAGATTTAACAAAGATTATCCCTTATGGTGACCTTGCCATCATCCCTTTGGAGAGCAGCCGTCCCATCGGCGAGAAAGTAGATGCTTACATTGCCGGATGGCGCACACAATCTGAACCTGGTTCATCCATCCATTTCACCAACTACAAAAAGGAATCCTACATCATTGATGCTGTATGTCCTAGATTTGGCTCCGGTGAAGCAAAGGGAATTTTGAACGAGTCAGTCCGTGGTAAAGATGTATATTTATTGGTAGATGTCTGTAACCACAATCTCTCCTATACAGTATGCGGCCAGGTCAACCATATGTCACCAGACGACCACTACCAGGATTTAAAACGAATGATCGCTGCTATCAGTGGTAAGGCAAGAAGAATCACTGTTATCATGCCATTCCTTTATGAAAGCAGACAGCACAAGCGCAGCTCTCGTGAATCTTTAGACTGTGCTCTTGCGCTTCAGGAATTGACCAATATGGGCGTCGATAATATTATCACTTTTGATGCACATGATCCTCGTGTACAGAACGCGATTCCGCTGAAAGGTTTTGAGACCGTTCAGCCTACCTACCAGTTTATCAAAGCATTGCTTGCGAATGTAGATGATATTCATATGAACAGCGAGAGTATGATGATCATCAGTCCGGATGAAGGTGCTATGGGCCGTGCTATTTACTTCGCCAATGTTGCCGGCACAGATGTGGGTACTTTCTATAAGAGAAGAGATTATACCAAGATCGTAGAAGGACGCAACCCTATCATTGCTCATGAGTTCTTAGGCTCCGATGTTGCCGGCAAAGATGTGGTTGTTATTGACGATATGATTTCTTCCGGTGAAAGTATGATTGATGTTGCCACTGAATTAAAACGCCGTAAGGCAAATCGTATTTTTGTTGCTTCTACCTTTGGTCTGTTTACCAACGGCCTGAAAAAATTTGACGAAGCTTATAAAAGCGGCCTGATCTACCGTGTTATGACTACAAACCTTGTATATCAGCCACAGGAACTTCTTGAGAGAGAGTATTACATCAATGTAGATATGAGTAAATACATTGCTTTGCTCATTGATACTTTGAATCATGACTGCTCTATCGCAGAGTACCTGAATCCTACTGAGCGTATCGAAAAGATCCTCAAGAAATATCATCAGAAATAAATTTCTTAATTATGATTGCATTTACCCATCGGCATATATGCCGGTGGGTTTTTATTTTCATAAAAAAAACCAGCCACAGATACAGGATCTTCCTCATCCATGACTGGTTTTCTTTTTATTCTTATTGCTCTGTGTTTGGATCCGTAGTGTCAGTTCCACCGTCACCACCGGTATTATCCTGGTCAGGCGGTTCTGTGGCCGCCTGTTCCGGTTCTGCTGTCACCGGAGCATCTGTAATCGTCGGAGCATCCGTAACGGCAGCCGGTGCTTTCGTCGCCTGACTGTCACTTGGATCTGTATCTACATCATTGTTGTCATCCGGATCCGTATCTACGGAAGACTGATCCTTATCCGAACTGGATGAACTACTGCTGTCCTTGGAAGAGGAGTAGTTTCCACTGCTGCTGCCACTGCTTCCTGTACCGCTGTAAGTACTGGATAAAGTGAATTCAAACTGTTTTACCGGCAGTTTTTCATGAATCGCATCCATGTACTGCTTCCAGGTCCGTCCCGGATAACTGGATCCGTACAGATCTGACACTTCTTTTGGTGAGTCGTATCCTACCCACACAGCCGTTGTATAATACGGTGTAAAACCGCAGAACCATCCATCTTTGTGATCATTTGTAGTACCGGTCTTTCCGGCACAGGCAGTTCCGTTGTTCAAGGACAGGCCTCTGGCCGTTCCGCTTGTAAAGACGCCTTTCAGAATATCTACCATGGCATGGGCCGCATCTTCATCATATATTTTTTTCTCTTTGATGCTGTCGTCAATGATGACATTGCCATCTGCATCCTGGATCTTTATGATACAGGTAGGTTCTCTGAACTTACCGTCATTGGCCAGCGTAGCATAAGCGGAAGCCATCTCCAGCGAACTGGCACCATAGGTAAGTCCCCCCAGTGCCGCCGAATCATGATAATCGGATTTAACGAGTTTGGTAAAATGCATTTCCTGCAGATAACCAAGACCAACTTCCGGTGTCAATTTATCAAACAACTGCCATGCCACCGTATTCAGGGAATGTTCTACTGCAAACCGCAGTGACACATAACCATAGTAGCGGCCATCGGAGTTTGACGGACCTCCATTGAATTTATGGTCGTATACCGTAGTCCTGGCGGTACTGCCCCGCTCCAGAGTCGGGGTATATACGACTAGTGGTTTGATGGAACTTCCCGGCTGACGGAACGACTGATAGGCACGATTCAGGGAGTACCCTTCCGTTTCCTGGCTGCGGCCGCCTACGATGGCCACCACGCGGCCGGTCTTATTGTCAATACTGACTGCCGATCCCTGCATTTTGTATACGCCGTCATCTGTTTTTTCCTTAAAGGATGCCAGATTATCGTCCACTGCCTTCTGCAGTTGTTTCTGCTTAGTAAGATTAATGGATGTGTAAATCCTGTATCCTTTATTTAAAAGCATCTGCTGCGCTGTTGCATAGGCATCTTCATATTCTTCCTCGTAGTCCTTTTTCTTACTGTCTGAACTAAAGGAATACTGGAAATCAAATCCATTGTATTTCATCAGCGCCTTGGTTGCTGAATTGGTTATAAAAGTCTGGATGTAGTTTCTCTTTGTTACCTTCTGTATATTAAGCTTAATCTCTTCATTATAGGCTTCATCATACTCTACCTGGTTGATCACGCCGTCCGACAGCATCTGATCCAGAATACGGTTTTTACGCTTCAGCGTGTTGTCCATATTCTTTTCCGGATTATAGAGATTGGGGTTGTTAGGGATCGAACACAGGAAGCAAATCTGGGCCAGAGACAGATCCTGACAGCTCTTGCTGAAATACCCTTTGGCTGCCGCCTCGATTCCATAATATCCATTGGCAAAATATACGGAGTTTAAGTAAAACTCTAAAATTTTTGTTTTTGAATATTTTTTCTCCAATTCCCGGGCGATAAAAATCTCCTTGATCTTTCGCTCATAGGTCTTGTCCGTGTTCAAAAAAACACCTCGTGCCAGCTGCTGGGTAATGGTAGAGGCACCCTGTTTCTTTTCTCCGTTATTTTTAATCAACGCTACAGCAGCACGAAAGATTCCTTTCATATCAATTCCATCGTGCTGATAAAACTTCTTGTCTTCTGTTACAAGGAATGCATCCTGCACATATTTAGGAATTTTATCGATAGTGAGATAATAGGCATCTTTATCGCCTTTCAGCACGGCCAGCTGCTTGCCTTTTTTGGTATAGGCTATGGTAGTTTCAGAACTACGGAATGTATCTTCCGTAGACTGGGCAACAAGTTCTTTCGCTTCCTGCTGCATACCGATCACTTCGTCGCCGTATTTGAGGTACAAAAACAAGCCGCCCCCAAGCACAGTCAGAAGAATGACCAAAATAAGGATCTTTACAACCAGCCAGAATTTTCTATGTTTCTTTATCTTTTTACTCTTTGCCATTGAAACCTCCATTCACTATATACGAATATATCGTCTGCCTTTGGTTATCTTTGCAAGATGCAGTGCCTCTTCGGCCTCATCCATGAAACTGACAACATCCACTGCCCCCTGCCGCACAACAGCTGCTCCGCTGCAGGTAGTAGTAAGATCTGCAATCTGGTATTTTTTCTTTTCCATGTCATCTAAAATATGAAGAATAGCATCATCAATTTCTTCCGGCTGTGCATTGTTAAAATACAGCATCATTTTGCCATCTTCTATCTGATCAAAAATACACTGGGACCCCAGCCGGATATCAATCAGATCAATAAGACAATTCATAACTACATCGCCACAGGCCACGCCATTATTCTTCACAATACTACGAAAATGATCGACCGCGATCAGCACCAGCTCATGACAGTCATCCAGTTCTGATACGGCAATCCGGTTCTGAATCTGGTTTTTGATTCCATGATACACATTCTGCAGTGCCGGCTGCTGGCTTTCTGCCGCCTTCCGGCTAAGTACTTCGTCATGTATATTTCGGATTCTTCCCACAACCCGCTTAATATTTCCACTTTCATCTGCAATACTATTATAGACAATATGATGCCACTCATATCCATGTCCGGATATACTACTTAAATACTCAAAACTCCCCCGGGTCTTATGCCTTCTTGCCTCTTCCAGATGCCCTATAAACTCATCCATGAAATCCGGATGGATAATTGGATTATTCTTAAGTTCCCTGGAATAGTGGGCAATCCTTTTACGAATCAATTCTCCGTCCATTTCTTTAAACGAATAACACATAGTATCTTTATCAAAATCAACTTCAAACAAAATCTCATTGGAAGTCTCTTCCAGCAGACGATACCTCTCATTCTGAATAGCCAGTTCCGTCTCCAGTTTCTGCAGACGGGACACATCCTGGATCAAAGCCGCCAAAACATTCACATCTCCACGGCTTTCAATGAGTCTGCCACGGATCCAGATCCGTCCGGCAGCCTGTCCCGGCATATCATAATTCACAAAACTATCCATAATACCGTTTTTTTTGATCATCTGTTTCGTAAGCTGCAGTATATGATCATAGTCTTTCTGGGACACGATATGCCGCAGATTGATGCGCTTAGGCTCATACTGCTCCGCCTTTTTTCCAAAAATCAGTGCATAAGCACCTTCGTTAATATAAACAGTCCGGATCTCGTCACCCTGCACCTCAAAAATACCGATGCCTCCCTGGATCAGATTTCCAAATGTATCCATAAACGGCTGAAAGGATTCTATTAATTCGGCCGTTGTCTCTTCCTGCTTGTACATCCCTTCACCTCCTGCAGTCTGTGCACATTATATATCATTTTATTTTATCTTGCAAAGTATTTCTTCGTGTATCCGTCTCGCCCGGTGGGCCCAGGTATGGCTTTCTGCCGCTGTTTCATAGGCAGTCTGCTGTATATGCTCCCATTTTTCCCGGTCGCCAAGCAGCAGTTTTATCCTCTCCGGCAATTCCTCCAGTTTGTCCAGTTCGTAGATACAGAGATCCTCGCCCACTTTCATGTTCTCTTCAAAATAGAGGCTCCAGTCCGTGAAACATACCGCCCCGTTTAACATAGAATTAAAGACACGGTCGTGGGCCCCTTCCTTAAACCAAGGCATCACATTCAGGGAAATCTTGGCCTGACTAATGGCCTTGAGGCATCCATATGAATCCTGCAGCCTGCCATTGATGATGTTCTCCGGATGGCGGCAGTCAAGCAGATCCCATCCTGCCCCAAAGCAGGCAACTTTCAATCCGGCATCCACCAGTGTCTTTACCACTTCTCCCCGGAAATAATGGCGTACATACAGATCGATCATGATCATGTTAGGCAGATTCTCCTTAATGCCCTCTTCTGTTATATCCTCCACCTCGTTACGAAGATGTTTCACGATTCCTTCTGTCATTTCCATGTGGGGATGCTCTATGAAATCCTGTATGATTCCCATATAAAACCGAGTATATTCATCATTGATCCGCCGGATCACTTTGTCAAAATTCCCCGGCGGCGTATAATTTCCGGTAAAAACCACATCATAAGGCCGCTCGTCCCAGGATGGCAGTGTGTCTTTTTTCCATAAGGAAGTGCCTGCCAATGGCAAAAATGGTCCTCTTTTGATCTCCGGAAAGTACTTTTTCAGATATCTTTCATGCTCTCGGTCAATGGATATCTGCTGATAATCCTTTGGCAGATAAGGAACAAATTTGTGGTAATAAAACGGATGGTCCACCACAATGTTGATAAAAGGTATGTTCCTTGCTTCAAAAAAGTTAATGCCCTTTGCATCCGTCAAATAGGACTCTCCACTGCAGCCTTCAAAGTTAAAACTAACTGCCGCCGTTATGCCGGGTACGGCAAAGGCCATCAGTTTTGACAAGCTGTCATACTCTTTACACTGGTCAAAATAAAACACTTCATATCCCAGTTTTTCAAATGTGGCTCCCATTTTTACACTAAAGTACCACAGTGTTTCGATTCCGTTGGTAAACATAACCAGTCTGCGGATCAAATCTTTCACCTTCTTTGATAAACTCTATTCTTCCTCTTCCGGCAGTGCCAGTTTCTGCTCTACCATTACTTTTTCTTCCAGACAATGGAACACATCCTCTACTGTCTCTTTTTTCAGTTTTGGCGAGATCAGACTTACCACCGGTACGATCACAAGTCCTGCCACCATGGCGAAGGCTCCGGCGTTGATGGGTGATGCGATAAACCGGAAAAACATATTTGCCACTGTGATCCCCACGCCACAGATAAAACTGGCCCAGACCGCTGCTCTGGTAACCCCTTTCCAGTACAGTCCATATAAAAACGGTGCCAGAAACGCTCCTGCCAGTGCGCCCCAGGAAATACCCATAAGCTGGGCGATAAAGGCCGGAGGATCCAGTGCGATCACAACAGAGATCAGAATAAAGCCTGCCAGCAGCACACGCATCCATACTAACTGCTGTTTCTCATTCATTTTTTTCACAAAAAGAGGCTTGATAAAATCCAGTGTCAACGTGGAACTGGAAGTCAGCACCAGGCTGGATAAAGTAGACATGGACGCCGACAAAACCAACACGATCACAATTCCGATCAGGATGTCCGGCAGAGAGGACAGCATAGTAGGAATGATGGTGTCGTATTTTACCGTTCCATCCACTGCTTCTTTTACACCGGAGATCCGGCTGAAGCCGCCCAGGAAATAGCATCCGCCGGATACTACAATGGCAAACAAGGTAGAAATGATAGTTCCCGTATGTACTGCCTTTTCGTCTTTAATGGCATAGAACTTCTGGATCATCTGAGGCAGTCCCCAGGTTCCCAGAGAAGTAAGGATCACTACACCAAACAAATTGGCCGGATCCGGTCCCAGAAAGGAAGCGTACGCTCCCGGCATAACGGAGCTTGGCACCTGTGCCAGTTCCTTGACCGCCGCCATAAATCCACCGTGTCCGCTGAGTAACGGCTGCGATCACCGCTACGATACCAAACAGCATGATGATTCCCTGGATCAAGTCATTCCATGCAGTAGCCATATATCCGCCTATGATCACATACACACCTGTCAGCACCGCCATTACTACCACGCAGATCCGGAAATCTACATCAAATGCCATACCGAACAGGTAGGAAAGTCCGTTGTATACTGACGCCGTGTATGGGATCAGAAAAATAAATGCGATCACCGATGCCGCGATCCGCAGGCTCTGGCTGTCATACCTTTTACCAAAAAAGTCCGGCATGGTCATAGAGCCCAGATGCTTACTCATGATCCGGGTGCGCCGTCCTAAAACTACCCAGGCCACCAACGAACCAAGTACTGCATTCCCAATACCGATCCAGGTAGATGCCAGACCATATTTATATCCAAACTGTCCGGCATATCCTACAAATACAACGGCTGAGAAATAAGAGGTTCCATAGGCAAACGCCGTCAGCCACGGGCCCACCGACCGTCCTCCCAATACAAATCCATTTACATCTGTTGCATGTTTTCTCGCATAGACTCCAATTCCCATCATGACCCCGAAAAACAGGATCAAAAGTATAATTTTTACTGCCATCTTCCTTCTCCTTTTAGTTTTCTTTGTCCTTTAACAGAGCGTTATATACATCCCTTTTGGATACGCCCCGGTCCTTCGCCACCTGCTTCATGGCACTTTTTTTGTCCATTCCCTGGTCAAGATACTGCTGCATATGCTCTGTCAGCGGAATTTCCTTCCACTGATCCTGTCTTTCTTCCCGCAGTTTCTCCTCATCGGCCCCATCCAGTACCAGGACAAATTCACCTCTTGGCGGATTCTCTGTATAAAAAGCCAGCGCCTCCTCCATGGTAAAATGCAATGCTTTTTCGTGTTTCTTTGTCAGCTCCTTGCAGACAGCAATTTTCCTCTGGCCCCCTACAACGCCTTCCAGCACTTCCAGCGTTTTTAACAGCCTGTGGGGTGCCTCATAAAAAACGGTAGTACAGGTGGTGTCAGCCAGCCGTGCCAGCACACTTTCCCGCTCCTTTTTATCTGCGGGCAGGAACCCTTCAAAAGTAAATCTTCTCGCTTTCATGCCTGAAAGAGTCAACGCCGTGATCACCGCCGCCGGTCCCGGCAGGGAAGTAACCTGGATCCCTGCCTCATAACACGCTCTGGCCAGATCTTCACCGGGATCTGAAATAGCCGGTGTTCCGGCATCCGTTACCAGTGCTATGGTCTCTCCTTCCAGCATCCTCTTAATAAGGACCGGTGTTTTTTCCATTTTGTTGTGTTCATGGTAACTGGTCAGCGGCGTCCGGATCTCATAATGAGTCAGCAGTTTTCTGGTCTGCCTGGTATCCTCCGCCGCAATCACATCTGCCTCCTGCAGGATCCGCAGGACCCGCAGCGTTATATCTTCCAGATTCCCAATGGGCGTCGCACACAAGTACAACATGCCTGCCATGTGCTTTCGCCTCCTTTCTAATCGTAGTAAATATGCCGGATCTGTTCCATATAATCTCCCTCATCATCATATACGATCAAAGGCGGCTCTACCGTCAGCTGGGAATTACCTCCCCGCACTCCTTCGATCAGTACCATGTTTGGTTCTTTGTCTTTCTTTGGATAGACAAGCTGCATCCGCTTAGGCTGCAGTTTCGCTTCCACCATATCATGAAGTATCTCCGCCAGCCGGAAAGGACGATGTACCATGTAAAAATGTCCTCCCGGTTTCAATAACTTTGTAGCCGTCTCGATCCACTGTTTCAGGCTGCACGCCACCTCATGTCTGGCGATGGCTTTGTGGTCCCCGGGATTTTTCAACCCATGGGCATCCATCAGATAAGGCGGGTTGCTGGTAATGACATCAAAGGATGCCTTGGGAAAAATCTCTGTCCCTCTGCACACATCTCCCGTGATGATCTCCACCTTGTCACCAATGCCATTCCATGCCACACTGCGCCCGGCCATCTGGGCTACATCCGGCTGGATCTCCAGACCGATAAAACTTTCCCCCGGCCAGCGGCTGTACATAAGGATCGGGATCACGCCATTGCCACATCCCAGATCCAGACATTTCTGCCCCTCCTCTACCCTGGCAAACCAGGACAGCAGCACTGCATCCATACCAAAACAAAACCAGGACGGATTTTGTATAATTCTCAATCCGTCCCGCTGTAAATCATCCAATCGTTCACCGGGCATTAAAACCGGTTTCTCTGAAGGCATTTTACTCATCTAACTTAGATTTTCCTTCCTTTTTTTCCATTGCTTCCAGCTTTTTCAACTCTTTGTCATGCTTTGCCTGAATTTTTTCCTTCGGGCCGCGGGTGCGGAATGACAGCTCGGAAACATCATAATCCCTTACTTCTTTTTCATCGTTATCCATTGTAACGATTACCTTTACCCGCTGTTTCAAAACACTGACACTCTGTACTTCCCCTGGCAGCCCCTCTGGGGTTTTAACACGGCTTCCCACATTCGGCAGATGGCTGTTCAGTTCCTCGTAAGCCTCTTCCTCATTTTTCAGGCAGCACATAAGACGGCCGCACACACCGGAAATCTTAGTGGGGTTCAGAGACAGATTCTGCTCTTTAGCCATCTTGATGGATACCGGCACAAATTCTGACAAATAACTGTGGCAGCACAACGGTCTTCCGCAGATTCCGATTCCTCCCCGGATCTTTGTCTCGTCTCTGACACCGATCTGACGCAGTTCAATACGGGTGCGGAACACGCTGGCCAGATCTTTAACCAGTTCACGGAAGTCAATCCTTCCATCCGCTGTAAAATAAAACAAAAGTTTATTGTTATCAAATGTATACTCTGCCTCGATCAGTTTCATCTCCAGTTTGTGCTTGTGGATCTTCTGATAGCAGATACGGTACGCTTCCTTTTCTTTGCGCCGGTTTTCCGCCTCTTTTTCCTCATCCTCTTTGGTTGCCACCCGGATGATGGGCTTTAACGGTGCCACGATCTTTTCTTCTTCCATCTTGCGGTTCGGCAGTACAACCGTACCGATCTCCACACCTTTAGCCGTTTCTACAATGACAAACTCACCACGCTTTAATTTATGTTTACCCGGGCTGAAGTAATATACCTTGCCCGCCTGTCGAAACCGGACTCCTATAATTTCTTTCATGTTCGGTTTATCCTCCTTATCAATCTTTCAATGCCATAAGCATCAATTCCATGGTGACTTCGAAATTCACATTGGCTTTCAGGCGCACCTTCGCCTTTTCAAAGGCCTGCATAATATGCTCGATCTGCTCGTAACCACGCAGGCTTGCTTCTTTTGCGATATTCGTTGACTCATCCTGAAAGATCAACTGATTTATATTTTTAGTAGCCTTAAAAATTAACACATCCCGGTACCACAATTCCATCAGATCAATATAATCCCTGACTTCATCTTTTCTGGTTCCCAGTTCTTTGATATTTTCCAGCATATCACTGACTGTCATGTCCTGTACATGTCTGAGAAGATTCAGTATCATATCTTTTGTCTCAATAAAATCTTCTGATTTGGCATAGCGCATTGCCTTTCCCAGATTTCCCTGGGCGAAAGCCGCACTGGCCTTAGCCAGATAATCCGGCACCTGTCCCTGGGTTCTCAAAAACTCTTCCACGATGGAATTGCTTAACGGTCTGAATTCCATGATCAGACAGCGGGACTGGATAGTTGGAAGCAGTGCTGTGATATTACTGGTCAAAAGGATCACTACTCCGTATTCCGGCGGCTCCTCAATGGTTTTTAACAATGCATTCTGAGCCTGCTCGTTCATTTTTTCTGCTTCCGGAACAATATATATTTTGTATGGACTGGCAAATGGCTTGATATCCATTGTATTGCAGACCTGTTCCCGGATTTCACTGACCGTTATGAGATTAGCCTTCTCATGCTGCACCCAGATCACATCCGGCTGGTTGCCCGACTCAAACTGATGACAGGAAACACACTCTCCACAAGGCTTTTCTCCCTGGTTCTGGCACTGCAGTGCCGCTGCAAATGTCTTTGCCATATTCTCTTTTCCTACACCGGTCTCTCCCTGAAAAATATATGCGTGAAACGGCTTGCTTTCTCTGACTGCCGTCTGCAAATGATCTTTAATCTGTTCATGTCCCACGATTTCTGAAAATTTCAACATATTGTATCGCCACCTTTTTATGTGATTATATCTAACAATAAGCCACGGATCTCGTCTACCTTGTCCAAGATTGCAATGGCATCTTTTTCATCTTTGATCAACTCTCCTGCCAGTTCATCCAGCACCTCATCCACCCGTTTGATCATTCCGTATACCCGGTGTCGTCCTCTCCGGTCCAGAAAATTCTCACGGCTGAACTTGTGGGAACGGTTTACAATTTCATTCATAAACTCTTTGATCAGCTTGCGGTAATGCTTCATATCCCGCACATCCATGTGTTTTCCCAGTTTTTTCCCCTGCATGGTGATCTCTTCCATCATGACCTGCAGTCTGGCCGCCAGGCCATCCTCTTCAATGGAACTCATGAGGGTAAATTTAAAATCTTCCGCAGGAGCCTGATTCTTCTGCGTACCACTGGTCTGATTTACCTGCTGCATAGGATCGATCCGAATATCCATAAGCTCCTCCTTGTTCCAAAACTACTGATAAAACCCATTTCTTCCGCTCTTTCTATCTTACCATGCTTCCGGTATTTTATCTACCTTTTTTTAGCAGGCTGCGGATTTGCTCCAGGGCCACAGAAAGGTCCGTATTATCTATCCAGTCTGTGATTTCCAGTGCCCTCAGTTTTTCCCCGGAAAAATCTTCCTCATCCGCCAGAAAGCGCCGGCAGACCTCTGCCACACAAGGTGACGGCTGTTCTTTTTCCCTGGCAAGGCTCCGCTCCATCCGGAGAAAATCGTCTACTGCAATGTAAACCGGAACTACCTTGTCCTTTCCGTAATAATCCCGGATCTTCTCATACCCTTCCAAAGTAGAGATCATACAGCAGTCTCCCTGCTCAAAGTCGATCTGCCCGTCGTCTGCGGTAAAATAATACCAGGGTCCCTGCACTGTCTCATAACAACGGCACTCAATGATTCTGCCCTGCTGCCTCATGTCATTCATAGTGTCCTCACTGACAAAATGATAGGCTACACCCTCTTTTTCTCCCTGTCTTACCGGTCTGGTTGTATATGGTACTACCTGCTTTAAGGCCGGATCTTCTTCCAATATCTTCTGAAACAGCGTATCCTTTCCGGCTGCGCTTTTTCCCATAAAAATATATAATCTGCCCACGATCGTGACTCCTTTACTCTTTTAACACCCGCAGGTTCGACACCCTATCGTCCGCCGTTCCTGTCAGGTTTAATCTTTTCTCTTTCGCCTCAGAAATCTGCCCCAGAACATGGAGATCGATCATCTCCCCCGGCACTACAAACGGAATACCCGGCGGATACACCATAATGTACTCTGCTGACACTCTGCCACAGGCTTTCTCTATCGGTACTTCCTCCCAGGGGCCATTCATGGCCTCATAGGATGAATATTTCTTTTGTGGCAGCACAGAATCTGTCTCATGCATGTGAGGTTCGCTTTCAGAAAGAGTCTCATCCATATCTGAAAGTGCCTGCATCAGCCGCTCCAGAGATGCATCCGTGTCTGCCACCGTCGTCATGGCCAGCACATACTCTGCGGCCACCATCTCTATTTCTATATTATACGAATTTCGCAGTCTTTCTGCAAGTTCTGTGGCCGAGATGTCCGCTTTTCCGGTATAGATCACAAGTTTTCCCGGTTCCTTGAGCCGGTGATGCCACAGGGACAGATGCCGCCACCGCTTTGTCTCTTCATAAAATCGCTCAAGCCTTTCCACATAGGCACAAAAAGCCGGCTTCCCTTCCTGTTCCAGCCAGTCCATGCACTGTGCCACACTGGCCATCAATACATAAGATGGGCTGCTTGTTTCGTAAATATCCAGATAACGCCGGATCTTCTCTGCCGCTACCCGGTCACTGCACCGGTGCAGCACTGCTGTCTGGGTCAGGGCCGGCAGTGTTTTATGAAGGCTTTCGATCACCAGATCTGCCCCTTCCTCCATAGCAGTTTTCCATCCCCTCATCCAGTTCAGATGAGCGCCATGAGCCTCGTCCACTACAAGGGGGATCTGATATCGGTGGACTATTTCTGCTATTTTGCCCACTTCCGACACTACCCCTTCATAAGTAGGGGAAGTAAGGATGACGCAAGCCGCATTTTCATGAGTTTCTAATGCCTTTTCCACCTCTTCCGGCGGACACTGCAGCGCCGCTCCCGTCTGGGGATCAGTCTCCGGCTGCAGATACACCGGCTCCAGTCCCAGCAGATAGATCCCGTGGTACACCGACCGGTGGCAGTTTCTGGCCACCAGAACCTTGTCTCCTTTTTGGCAGCACGCCGACATGGCCGCCAATATTCCGCAGGTACTGCCATTTACCAGAAGATAACTTTCTCTGGTTCCATACATTTTCCGCATCTGATCCATCAGCCGGCGTATCCGTCCCTCCGGGTGGTGAAGGTTGTCCGTCCCCTCCACCTCCGTCACATCCAGTCCGTAAGGATCCTCCATAGAAAAAGGAGGCTGTCTCTTATGCCCCGGCATGTGCATGGGAAGCCGTCCGCTGTCCCGGTATTGTAAAAGAAATTCATAAAGATTCATATAGACTCCTATTCTGGCAGACCCCTGCGGGCCCTCTGCAACACAAAAGTGACATCCCACAGGATGTCACCTTCTATCTGGTATTTTTATCAATTAGAAACTATAGTTATACATCATTGGGGTTGATACACCAATAATCATCACTACTACAACTAAATAAATCAACATCAATGCACTCAAAATAATACCGATGATACCACAGATCATACCCGCCTTCGTAAAACTGTTGGCATGACCCAGATCGTTTTCTTTTTTTGCAAAAATGCAGGCAATAATTCCGCAAATGATTCCCGGAACACCATATAAACAGCATGTCACTATTGAACAAATTCCCAAGACCATGGATGCTATAGAATAGCCTGACGGTTTGCCGGGTTCCGGCTGTGGAACTGGGTTTGGATTACCCTGTGTATTATTTCCATAATAAGAATTATTCATTTCTTCATTCATCATTCTTCCTCCTTCTATCAATACAGAACAAGAAAAAACAGCAACGGCAAACTGCTTTTGCAGTTCCCCGCCTGCTGTCCGTTTTTCTTTATCCTGCCAATCCGACAGATACACCAACTACTACCAGCAAAATAATAACTACTACCCATACTGCTAATGCGATGATAGAGCATACAAGACCAGCTGTAGCCATTCCTGATTTTGCCTTTTTCTTAGCAATAGCAGCTAATACGATACCTACGATTGCCAGTACCCATGAAACATAAGGCAAAATGCATGTCAGGATCAAAGAAACGATTCCCAGTACCATTGAGGCAATGGCAAGGCCATTTGACTGTTTTTCTTCCATTTTGTTTTCCTCCTCTTTCTAGATTTATATATACATTTTATTATGCCTTTATATCCTTTGTCAAATATTTTGTTGCTTTTTGTTGACATTGTCAATATTTTGTAGTAATATGTTATTGTAATCGAAGGCGATTCACCTATAGGTGAGTTGCCTTTTTTTTTGCCCTAATCATTTGCCTATGCAAATGATCGCCTATATATAGTTTAGTTCTCTATTCCCCAGAAAAGAACCGCGAAAGCGGTTCTTTTCTACTTTTATCCGGCCTACATCATGCGCCAGCCGGAGTGGTATTTATTTTTCAGGGAAGATTTATTTTTCTTGCCCCATCCCAATGGATAACCGTCCACACACACAAGAACCCAGCCGTTGTCCTTTCCAGCCTCTTCCTGTGTCAGCGTCAAAGTCTCACCTTTCAGATACCGGATCACCCTCTCATCCTTCGAGGACAGATCCAGGCAGTTTTTATACTCACTTTTCTTCAATGCCATAGCCAGGGACTGACTTGGCTCAAAGCGGTTTTTCTTCATTTCTCCCAGAAACAAACCGCTGCGCAGAAAACGCAGTCCTTTCATGTCCGGCAGCTGTTTCGGCATATAGTATACCATGCCCTGCTTGCTTTCCATCCGGTCCGGTTCAAACTCTCTTGCCAGTCCAGCGGCAAATTCCTGAAACAGGCGTTTTTCTTCACCTTTTAATCCACTTCGCCGCTGGTCGTAACTTTGCACAGCCCCTTCCGCCGTTTCCTTCTTGTGGAACAGTGCCAGAAAATGACCTTCACCGTCTAATTTGTGTGGGAAAATGCGGATGCAGTCTTCGATTTCTGACCGGGAACTGTCAACCCATGCCGGATTTCCTTTGGAAAATCCCACATATCCCTGCATTGGCACGATCTCCATAGAATCATCCATAGACAAAATTTTGTCCACCGTTCCCTCATCCTCCAAAGGAGAAAATGTACAGGTAGAGTACAACAGATATCCTCCCGGCTTTAACATAGGCAGTGCCTGCCGCAGGATCTCTTCCTGCAGTTTGGCATAAAATTCCGGCCCATTCTGCTCCCAGGCTTTCACCATGGATGGCTCTTTCCGGAACATTCCTTCGCCGGAACACGGCGCATCAATCAAGATCTTGTCAAAAAATCCAGTGAAATACTCCTGTAATTTCTGTGGATATTCCGTCACGATAAAACTATTTTCCACGCCAAACAATTCTATATTTTTCAGCAGTGCCTTAGCCCGCTTACTGCTTATGTCATTGGCGATCAAAAGACCGGTGCCATGGAGTTTTGCCGCCAATTCCGTGGCCTTTCCTCCCGGTGCGGCACACAGATCCAGCACCACATCCCCCTCTTCTACCGGCAGGCGGGAGGCCGGTGTCATGGCACTGGGATCCTGAAGATAATACAACCCTGCAAAATAATAAGGGTGTTTCGCCGGTGCCACTTCCGGATCATAGTAAAATCCATTGTCTACATAAGGGATCGGGGTCAGTTCAAAGGGAGAGATTTTCAAAAAATCTTCCACGGAAATCTTGGCTGTATTGACCCGCAGACCATATTTTCTTGTATCTTCCATAGATGCCAGGTACGCCGGGTATTCATCCCCCAGGATCCTTTTCATCTCATCACAGAACTTCTTTGGTAAATCCATATGGCAACATCTCTCCTAATTTTCTTACTGTGTATTCTTTTCCGCTTTTTGCACACACGATCTCAAACTCTGCCGGATCACAGAACTCTGCCATCACCTGCAGACAAACGCCGCAGGGAGATGGTGCCGCCATTTCCCCTTGCCTGCCGCCTACAATGGCAATCCGCACAAATTCCCGCTTTCCTTCGCTGACCGCCTTGAAAAAAGCCGTCCGCTCGGCGCAGTTAGTAGGCGTATAGCCGGCATTTTCAATATTACATCCTGTATACACCGTGCCGTCTGCACATTGCAGTGCCGCTCCTACCATAAAACCGGAGTACGGCGCATAGGCCTTTTCTCTGGCCTCCATGGCCTTTTGTATCAACTCTTCCATTTAGTCCTCCATATAACTTACAAACTGATTTCCTGCCTGTTTGAATATTTTTTCATATTCCGAACGGCTGACTTTTACTTCTTTATTTTTCTCCGGATTGAACAGATACAGCTGGCTGCTTGTGTAACCACTGATCACCACCGCTTTGCCAGTTCCGGTAGACGCCGCCACCGCTTTATTGTTGCTGACAAAGTAAAGTACCTGCTCCAGAGTACATCCTTTGAGATTGATGGTTTCCGGCATATAGGACGCCAGCATTTCATAAATGGATTTGTTGGCCGCAGACAGTTCCCTGGCATCCACGGTGAAATGGTTCTGTTTCAATATCATATAAGCGCAGGCCCCCAGGTTAGACACGCCATTGCCCTCCTTGGTCATTTCAAGACCGCCGATGTTATTCATCAGGAAACTTCCGCTTCGCTCCCATACAATCTGCTGTTTGCTGGAGATCACCACGCCCATCTGCCGGTCTGCCTCTTTGATAGCAGCTCTGGCACTCTCATAGGAAGCAGTGATACGACCCAGGGCAGACACATAATACTTGGTTCTCGCCGGCTGTTCCAGACGCACATAGCGGCCGCTGTAATATACCGTAGACGGTCCGGCTGCTTTCTTCGGTGCCGCTTCCATGGTAAAGGAAGACGGCAGTTGTATATACCACTCTGTCAAAGATTTGCTGGTAACTCTTGATTCATAGGAAATCTTGGTGCTCTCCTGCTGTGTAGCCGTCAAAATACTATCTTCTCCGGTCTCTGTATAAGAAGCACCGGATTTTTTGCATAACTTCATGTTGATCACATTTCCATTGGCACGGATAGACTGGACATACTGCCCATCTTTTGTATAGGTTTTCTTGATCTGCCCTGCCGTGTCTGCGATCTCGATCTGATAACAAGGAATGGTCTTGGAACCATCTGCATTGGTCACAATGTCCGAATTTCTCACTCTTCCGAACACAACATTTCCCTCAATGACTCCCAGCAGACGGATACTGACATTTTTGTCCTCCGACGGGATCACGGTCTTCTCATCATTTTCCAGATTGTAAATGGTCAGGCTGTCTCCATATCCTCTGCCCATAGAAGAGGACCACACATAACAATTGGCTTTTTCCATGGTCATAAAGGAAGTGCTTTTTATATTCTCTGCCAGTTTTTCCAGTCGTTTCCCGGACATATTGTAGGCATACACGGTATTTCCCACGGTGAAATAATAGATTCCCCTTGGGCTGACATAACCGTATGATGCAAAATCTTCTTTCAGCTGCTGGTAACTGGCATTGGCCGGCATATACACCATTTCTTTCAATTCCTTGTCCTTGGTGTATTCATACAATACCACTGCCACATCTCCTTCATATTCTCCCCGCGGAAAATATCCATAGACGCAGAAGTACAAATTCCCCTCGTCATCCACTTTTAGCAGACGAATATCCTGCTCGTTGTAAGCTTTGTATGCATAAGATGCATTCTGTCCAAAAGAACTGTATACTGTTACAACCTGGTTTGCCTTCATGTCATAGCAGTACAGAGAACCACCCCGTTCAAAATACAGCTGGCTGCCACCTGCATCGGTCAGCATACGGCTGTCATGTTCCTGTGTAATTCCCAGTTTCAGCTGTCCTGTCTGAGGGCTTGCGCAATCCGGGTTAAACTCTGCTTCCATGGTTCTCTCAAAATTCAGCAGATAATCATGTCCTCCGGCATAACGGACACGATAAAATTCTTTCATATGATAAATCTCACTGCCAGAAGCAGTGGCTGCTTTTACAAAATAATTATACTGGATACAGGCTGTCTCCATATTGTATTCTTTTACAGAAACCAGTTCCTCAGATATTACCTTTGGTGCCATGGCGCTGTATGTCACCAGATCGGAACTGGATGTAATATCTACCTTTGCCAGTGTGCTGTTGGCGTTCTGACTGCTTGGCTCCAGGTACTGCTCCAGTTCATCCTGCTTGCTCTTCTGGAAAGTCGCCTTGTGAAACTTCCTGGCAAAAGCCAGTTTATCTGCCAGATGGGAATCCTCCAGATAATACTTCAGACGGGTGTAATAATGTATCTTTCTTCCTGAAGATGCTGTGCCCACCAGATCCAGAATGTACTCCGTACTGGTTTTAAAACTGTAGTCAAATGTGATCGTAATAGTCTTGTCACCGGATGATACCGCTCCCACTTCTTTTTCATCATACACTTCCCCCGATTCCTTATCCAGGATCCGGTAAGAAATCTTTGTGAGAGAATCCTTGGCATCTGACAGGTTCAAAAGTATGGTTTTGCTGTCATTTAACGGTGTGACGGTTTCACGGATCACATTGGCGTCCGTGGTCTCACCGTATCCATACAGTGTATTGATCTTCTGTCCCTGGGTAGTCAGGGTTATATAGGGAAAAGTCTCTCCCTGCAGCTTTGATTCCTTGCTGGTGTCATTGAGATTTGTAGACATTCGGCTTCCAAAAAAGAACAAAGCCCCCACAAAAATCAACAGCAGTCCTACTGTTTTATATATATATTTGATCATTGATTTCATTCTCCAATCTATTTAAGCACTTTTTTGCAAAAATCGTCTACTATAGTTTAACGGCTTTCCTTGAAAAGTGCAAGATATACACAAAAATTTTCTATTTTCATATATTAGGTAATAAACGCCAACAGGGAGGATGCATTTTGAAATCCAATCAATCTCCTCTTATTCCACCTCTTACTCCGGTATACGGGGCCGGACGCCTGTGGGAACTGGAAGACGACGATGCTTATCTGAAATATCTGTATCCGCAGATCACTCGGCAGATCAGTGAATTTGTGGAAGAGGTCTGTGACCAGATGGAGCACGAGGGCAGTCTTATGTTTGATCAGTACCCGGACCGCACAGCCCTGCAGATTCTTGCCAGTGGCATTGAAAAAGACTTCCGAAAAAAATACCCCGATTCCTACTCCCGGGAAGATACTCTTCTGCGGGATATGATCGAGGTTGTCCTGTTTCATGAAATTATGCACCGACGCTACCGCTACCGCAGCCGCCGGCGCCTCTATCTGTAATCAAACCGGATAACAGGGGTGGCCAAAGAGGCCCCCCTATCCTGTTACATAATAAACTCCACCTTTTTATCCGTGCCGGACGCTTTCAACTTAATGACAATAAACGGATAAGAAGGTGCCTTTTTCACCACTGCCCCCTCTTCCGGTCCGGTCAGTGTGGTATCCAGGTACAAAACATCCCCCTTGGAATATAAATCGTTTACTTTGATATTATACCCAAAACTAGGCCGTTCTCCATACCCGGATGCCAGATAGAAAAATTCACCTTCTTCGTATGTGATCTGAAATTTGTTGATCTTCTTTTTATCAATTTCTTTTTTCAGTGTGTCTGGCACATCTTCTGCCGGAACCACCGTATATTCCAGTGTTTTGCCCTTTCCTTTCTCTTCGGTAGATGTCTTCTGTCCGCAGCCGGCCAGGCAGACCACCAGACAGCATATGATCCCAAGGAGCCATACTCTTGTTTTTCCCACGCAGATACTCCTTCGCTTTTTTCCCATTCTATGATAAAAAAACAGGATATATGCTTTATTTACTTTGTTTCATCTCTTCAAAATAATTGGCAAGTGCTGCAAATTCAGACAGCCCCAGTTTTTCTCCCCGGATGGCCGCCGGCAGTCCTGCTGCCTGGATCGCCTGTCCTACCTCTTCCTTGGAAAAAGGAAGTTCACTGCTGTTTGTCAAACCATTTTGCAGCGTTTTTCTCCGCTGGTTAAAAGACGCACGGATCAGCTTAAACATCAGTTTTTCATTTTTTACCTCCACCGGTGTGGCTTCCAGACAATTCAGCGTGATCACGGCACTTCCAACTCCCGGCCGGGGCATAAAGCAGTTCGGTGGCACATGAGCTGCAATGGTCGGTTTCGCATAATACTGTACCGCCAAAGAGAGGGCACCGTAGGCCTTGGTTCCCGGCTCTGCCTTCATGCGGTCTGCCACCTCTTCCTGTACCATAACCGTCACGCTGGACAGGGGCACATGGCTTTCAAACAGTCCCATAAGGATCGGCGTCGTAATGTAATAAGGCAGATTTGCCACTACCTTGATGGGTCTGCCTTCGTTGTACTCTCTGGCAATGGCCGGGATGTCCTGCTTCAGAATATCTCCCTGCAGCACCGAAACATTGTTATAACCACTTAATGTCTCTTTCAAAATCGGGATCAGATTATGATCGATCTCTACCGCCAGTACCTGCCTTGCCGCCTCGCACAGATACTGAGTCATTGTACCGATGCCCGGGCCAATTTCCAGCACAAAATCGTCCTTTGTCACATCCGCCGCCTGAATGATCTTTTCCAGCACCCTTGGGTCAATGAGAAAATTCTGTCCAAATTTTTTCTGAAAATGAAAATCATGTTTCTGCAGAACCTCTATGGTTTCCTGTGGATTTCCTAATTTTGCCAAACTTTCAATTCCTTTCTTCCAGTTCCTGCAGGCCGTACAGTCTGCAGGCGTTTCGGGTTGTTGTCTCTATTACTTTCTCTGTGGTTACACCCTTCAATGCTCCGATTTTCTCTGCTACATAGATCAGATTGGAAGAGTCATTGCGGGTTCCCCGGTTTGGCTCCGGTGCCATATAAGGGCAGTCCGTTTCCAGTACAATACGGTCCAGAGGGATCTGCTCCACCGTCCGGATGCATTTTTTTGCATTTTTAAAAGTTACCACACCGCCGATACCGATGTAAAAGCCCATTTCCACATATTCTTTGGCCATCTCCGGCGAATAGGAGTAGCAGTGGATCACACCGCCACATTCATAGGCCTTGGTCTCTTTCAATAGTTCCATGGTCTCTGCCACCGCATCCCGGCTGTGAATGATCACCGGAAGCTGCACTTCCCTGGCCAGTTGGATCTGCCGCAGGAACCACTTTCTCTGCACCGCCGGTTCCGGCTCATCCCAGTGATAATCCAGACCGATCTCACCAATGGCTACCACTTTTTCCTCGGACGCATGGCTGCGGATCCAGTCCATATCTGCCTCCGTCAGATCCGCCACTTCACTGGGATGGACTCCCAGCGCCGCATGAATAAAATCATACTGCTTTGCCAGTGCCAGCGCCTCTTTGCTGGACGCCATATCTGCACCTACATTGACAAGCTGCCCCACTCCCTTATCTCTAAGGGAGCCGAGCAGCTCATGTCTATCCTGGTCAAATGCTTCATCGTCATAATGACTGTGTGTATCAAAAATCCATCTGTTCATAGTCAGTCCTCTAGCAGATCTCTGCTCCTGCCGGCATTGCTTTTTCCGGAGTCATCAGTGCCAGATTACCCTCTGCATCTTCTGCACAAAGCAGCATTCCTTCTGACAATACGCCTGCCAGTTTCGCCGGTTTCAGGTTTACAAGCACCATCACTTTCTTTCCAACCATTTCTTCCGGTGTGTAGTATTTGCGGATGCCGGATACGATCTGCTTCATCTGGCTTCCTACACGCACCTGGCTGCAAAGAAGTTTCTTGGATTTTGGCACTGCCTCACAAGATACGATCTCTCCTACCTGGAACTGCATTTTCATAAAATCATCAAATGTAATTTCCGGTTTTGCCTCGATATCTACTACTTCTTCCTGGCTCTCGGCTGTTTCCTCTGCTGCCGGTTTGCCAAATTTTTCTTCAACCTGGGCCATCACTTCGGAAAGATCCAGTCTCGCAAACAAAATTTCTGGTTTTTCTACTACTTTTGTACCGGATACATACTGTCCGAATGCCAAATTCTCAAGGTCACAGTTCTCAGCCTGGATCTGGGACAGGATTTTTTCAGATGTTTCCGGCATAAAGGACTGCAGTAAAACAGCACCCATACGGATTCCCTCTATCAAATGGTACAGAACCGTAGCCAGACGGTCTTTCTTCGCCTCGTCTTTTGCCAGAACCCATGGCTCTGTCTCGTCAATATATTTGTTGCAGCGTTTGAACAGAGTAAAAATCTCAGAAATAGCATCTGCTACTCTCAATTCATCCATCTTGGCTGTCACTTTGGCCGGTGTCTCAGACAGAACTTTCTTGAAGTCCTCATCCATCACATCATATACTTCTTTATTTTCTACCACTCCGCCAAAATATTTATTGCTCATGGAAATAGTACGGTTTACCAGGTTGCCCAGTGTGTTGGCAAGGTCTGAATTCATGCGCTCTACCATCAGTTCCCATGTGATCACACCATCGTTTTCAAATGGCATCTCATGAAGCACAAAATAGCGCACAGCGTCCACTCCAAAGAAATCTACCAGATCATCTGCGTACAGCACATTTCCCTTGGACTTACTCATTTTGCCGTCTCCCTGCAGAAGCCATGGATGACCAAACACCTGCTTTGGAAGCGGAATATCCAGTGCCATCAAAATGATCGGCCAGTAAATTGTATGGAAACGGATAATATCTTTTCCGATCAGGTGCAAATCTGCCGGCCAGTATTTTTCATACAGATCGCCGTGGTTGCCGTCTACATCATATCCCAGTCCGGTGATATAGTTGCTCAGTGCATCCAGCCATACATATACAATGTGACCCGGATCAAAGTCTACCGGGATTCCCCATTTAAAACTGGTTCTGGAAACACACAGATCCTGCAGACCCGGTTTCAGGAAGTTGTTTACCATCTCATTTTTACGGGCAACCGGCTGGATAAACTCCGGATGGTCCTCGATATGCTTCATAAGACGGTCCTGATATTTACTGAGTTTCAAAAAATATGCCTCTTCCTTTGCCGGCTGGCACTCTCTGCCACAATCCGGGCACTTGCCATCTACCAGCTGGGAAGCCGTAAAGAAAGACTCACATGGTGTACAATACATTCCTTCATAGAAACCTTTATAAATATCCCCTTTGTCATACAGCTTTTTGAAGATCTTCTTAACCTGAGCTTCATGATCCTCATCCGTTGTACGGATAAACTTATCATAGGAAGTGTTCATCAGATCCCAGATTCTGTGGATCTCTGTGGATACATTATCTACAAACTCTTTTGGTGTAATGCCTGCTTCTTCAGCCTTTAACTCGATTTTCTGTCCATGTTCATCCGTTCCTGTCTGAAAACGAACATCAAATCCCTGAAATCTCTTGTATCTGGCGATCGCATCTGCCAGAACGATTTCGTAAGTATTTCCAATGTGGGGTTTACCGGATGTATAGGCAATCGCGGTAGTGATATAATATGGTTTCTTTGCCATGGTCATAATCCTCCTAATCTTCTATCCTTAAGTGGCGCACGCACCACCTTAAATCACGACTTATCTCTCTAATTTTAGAGAATTGTGTGTAACTTGTCAAGGAATCCTGTTTTATTTTTGAGGATTTATGCTTTTACCAGACACTGTCCATCGCAGATTTCCAAAGTTTTTCCTGTCATCTCTGCAATCTCTGGATTGTGAGTTACTAAAATAATGGTTTTTCCCTGTTTATTTAAATCCTGCAGCACCTGCATCAGTTCCTTACCTGTATTCTGATCCAGTGCTCCGGTGGGCTCATCTGCCAAAATCAAATCCGTCTCCGCCACCAAAGCCCGGGCAATTGCCACGCGCTGCTGCTGTCCGCCGGATATCTGGGTCACTTTCTTTTTCAAAAGATCCTCAATCCCCAGATAACTGGCATATTTATGTATCAGCTGCTTCTTTTTCTTATGGGGCATCCTGCGACATAACAGCGGAAGTTCTATATTATCATAAACACTGTATTCGTGGATCAGCGCAAACTGCTGAAACACAAAACTTAACCTGGCATTCCGAATCTTGCTTAATTCTTTTTGAGAAAGAGTGTCCACTCTTTTTCCTCCCAGGAGGTATTCACCACTTGTAGGTTTATCCATACATCCCAAAACATTCAGCAAAGTTGTCTTTCCCGATCCGGAAGGACCTACAATAGACCAGAACTCTCCTTCTTCTACGGTCCAGTTTATATGTTTTAGTGCCTCTGTCTTTGCGTCCCCCTTTCCATAGATTTTTCCTATATCTTTTAATTCGATTATGCTCATGTCACTCACTGTCTCCTATTAATTTCTGTGGCTGCATCTTTCCCATCTGTCTCATGGCAAAAATACAAGCCGGAATGATCTGTATCACGACAAACAGACCGCTCACGAAAAACAATGGCAGGCCAAACTGTCCCTGGGAGAACTCCACGCTGCCATCCTGGCTCTGTCCATATACATACCAGGCATATATTCCCTCTGTGAGCCAGGCCAATACACCTACGAAAAACAGTTCCTGCGTAAAAAGCACTGCCAGCCTGCCACTGGTATATCCTACCGCCCTCCGGATGCCGATTTCCTTCTTTCTCTCATAGATACGGGCGGACATCAGAGTAATCGTGGCGATCATGACAACAGAAATAATCAAAACGGCACCGGATAACCAGATAAAATTGTCCTCCATCGCTTCATCATATGCTGCTTTCAAAACTGTATCCACCGTTTTGGCACTTACATCTACCTTACAGAGATCTCCTGCTGTTTCTACCGCCTTAATGGCCTCTTTTTCCGTTACCCCTTCCGGAATTGACGCATACAGATCCTGAAGTGTGTTGCTCTTCACTCCACTTTCCACAACAACTGTGTTTTTCAGCGAAACATAACTCTGGGATACAAGGTTGTCGTTAAACCACAATCCCTGCGAATCTGTCATTCCCTGAAGAATATAGCATTTATCATCTATATCTGTTATGATCTGTCCCAGTTTTAAATGATGTTTTTTACAAAGATCCTGGGAGATCCAAATGGATAAAGGATCGTTTTTTGAACCCTTCTTATCCTGGTCAAATTTGACCTGTGATACTTTTTTACCACTGACCACCGGTATTTCCTTCAGCCACTCCAGATTGTCAGACAACATAATACTATCCAATTCTTCTCCACTTAGAGATGGGCTCTCAAACAAATGACTTTTAAATCCACCTAGTTTGTCTACTTTTCCTGATGCAAGCAGGTTCTTTTCAAAAGAAGATAAACCTGCTTCCATGTCCTGTGCGTCCACCTTAATATTCAGGGTTTTACCGACATCCGCCTGTATATCTTTTCTTACAACCGAAAAATACTGGAACACTCCCTGGTACAACACATAGGCATCTGTCATAAACATCAAAGCAATAAATAACTGCAGAAAAAGGAGAAAATTGGACCATTTTCGTTTCCAGATGTTCCGAACAATATCACGCATTTGTGTCTCCCTCCTTTAATATGATGGCTGGTGAAATTTTTAATATTTTACGTATGGAAGTCAACGCTACCATGCAGGTTGTAAAGATAACTATAAATCCACCAATCAAAATATTTTCTTTATACAAGGATAATGTGTATTGTGTAAATATAGTTCCTACACACATCTTAATGATCCACTGAATCACCATCGTAACAATCCATGCGATAAAAAGGATACCAAACATTTCCTCCATTACCAGTGCTAAGATCTTCTTGTTGGTAAAACCAAATGCCTTTCTGACACCAATCTCGTACCGTCTTTTTCCCAGCCAAAAATGCATGATATTGATACTGTATAAAAGTGACAGCAGATATCCCATAACAGCCAATGGGAAAATCCGATTCTGGCTGTTGCTCAGATCTTTCAGCACATCCCCTGTCTCGATTGCCTGCGGTTCATCATAAGTCAGGGTTTTCATCTGTTTTTGCCCTTCCTTCTTCATGCTTTCCAGCAAATCCGTCGTATCTTCTTGTTGTGAATATACGATCATGCTAACCATATTAAGTTGATGCAATTGGTTTTCTACATCCTTTGGCAAAGCAGTTGCCGCCACAAAAAGGCGGTTATCCCAAAGCGAACTCTGGTTTTTCACGCCCACTTCTCCCAGTACCTCATACTGCTGTTTTCCCAGACTCAGATAAGACTTTCCATTTTTCTTTTCAAGCAAATGTCTGAGACTTTTACCTATGAGAACTACTTTCTTTCCCTGGCATATTTCCTGCTTTGTATAAGATCTTCCCTGGGTGATAGGATACTGCCACTGTCCATCTGCTCCCAGATACTGGGCACTTACCGGCACATAACTTCCTACATCATCCTTGTCAATATGGATCAAAACCTGATGGATCATGACCCCCTGTCCCGATTTTGCCACAGACAGCATATTCTTCAATGCATCTATGTTGAACTCTTCCTCTCCTTCGCAGTAAAAGTTAACTGCCATACCATTGGGAGGCATTGCCTTCTTCTTTGCATCTTGTGCCTGTAAGATCTGAGCCACAAAACTAGTAGCCACAGAAATTACAAACATGGATAAAATTAAAGTGATCGTCAGAAATACCGTTGAAAACCGTGCATTTTTATAACGGTTTGCCGTCAGTCTGACTATGTTGCGAATTAAATTCATGCGCGTACCCCTATCTTCCCATCTTCTATGTAGATCTGTCGCTCTGCCACAGAAGCCACCTTGGGATCATGGGTTACCATGACAATGCTGTTTCCGTCTCCATGAATTTCGGATAAAAGTTCCAACAGCGTTTCCCCATTTTTCTGATCCAGTGCTCCCGTTGGCTCGTCCGCCAAAAGCACGGATGGCTCATTTACCAGTGCCCGGGCAATAGCCACTCTCTGCTGCTGTCCTCCTGACAACTCGGACGCCCTTTGATCCATATGATCCTTCATTCCCAGCCGTTCCAGCATGTACTGGGATTTCTGTCCGTTATAGTATTCCTCTATTTGTTTCTTCACCGAAAAAGGCTCTGCTGTTATCCCCTGTTCCTCATAGGCTTGCTGCAGCTTGGTTTCTGCCTGCTGTTCCTGTCCGGCCTTCGGCACAAAGATCAAATTACTGCCAAAGGCAGCCGGCGACTTACATGCTTTTGTTTCCGGTGTGACAAACCACTCTTCACCGCCATCTTTTAATCCATCCGAAGCCGGTATCATGTTTCCTGACCAAAATTTCATTTTCTCAGAAATGACCCCCACAACACGGTAATGTTTTACCGCCTTCGGGTCTTTGCTTGTCTCTTCTCTTGCAGTAAATTCTGATCCGTAAGGATGTGCGCTTTCCATGGCCTGTGTGACCAAGATCGGAATAACCGATCCTCCTTTGTATTCACAAAGTTCTTTGGTGGATCCTTTTGTAAGCAGAAACTGTGTTTTCTGCAAAGTATTCAGATGCATTTCCAGTCCTTCTACTTCTTCCTGCTCATCCAGTAACAAAATATCAATAGTTTTTTAATCAAAAAAGAGCCATATTTGACGATAAACAGCTCTCTGCCCACATATTATTCCAATAATACTTATTCAATTTTCTTCCTTATTCGATTGGTTTTCTTGAATTTTTGCAATACGAGAATACGCATGCAAATTAAACAATTGAAATACATTAAAAATGAAGCTTTTCATTTCCCATATGCTTTCTACATTACAATATAGCAAAAGGCTAATCCCTATAGTCGCTAATGCTTCATTTAACACATTATTGGACAATAGCATCCAGTTCTCTGGTAAAACAATCATAAACACAATTACTAATAAATCTAATAGCATACATCCGATTTGAAAAATCATTACTTCAGCGAAATAAATATTCGTTTCAGATAATTTATTATTTTTGTTATCTCCTGTAGCTATCATAGAAACCAATAATTTATCATTAATTAATGCTTGAAAGAAAGCATAGCCCGTAAAAATAACGGCAAAAAATGCTAACATAACCGTAATTACTACTTGCAAGACATTCTCAGTCAATCCAATAGTATCAGTTCTTTTCGCCATAATAAAAGCCACAGTTACCTCTATTATTCCAAATATTAGTTTGTGTAAAAAATTGCTCTTATTTGGTTTAAGTATTTTTAGCGATTGTAAAAATACTATATTTGAATTACTCTTCTCAGTTAATTTTTCTGCATTACTCATTACTTTTTCAAATTTTTTTATATTCATCACCCTCTACTTTTTAACAAATGGTATTATCTTTGCTTTGTTTCTTTCATATATCTCTTGATGAGCATCATTAGAAAAATTCAAAGTATCAATGGTTGACATTTTGTTTATAATCTGTGAACTTTCATCTTCCAGATCTGAATTATCATTAAATTCCAACTCATATTTTTCTGACAATTCATAATTCTTTAAGGTTGCCTTGCTTTTTCCTTTCGTTGTGACTTGCAATATAGGATCTATAGTTCCAGCTGCTTTTTCAATAACATTTTTTACACCATTTATTGATTTTGGACTTTTAAAAACAATTTCACCATTTTTACTTCCCACTTCATCTCTCATATCTCTTGTAATAACTCCAAATACTTCCGAAAAATCTATGTCTCCATTTAGCGGATAAAAACGTAATGTTAATTTATTTATTTTTTCAACATTCTCCAAAAGATTATCCATTGTTTTAGCACTAGGAATTCCCACGATATTTACCAATGCATATGCAATTTTATTCTTTTCATCAA
>ERZ779889.606-NODE-606-length-43409-cov-3.712552_pt1 | contig 43409 bp, 41 predicted proteins | sample MGYA00511030_ERZ779889 | MGnify/ENA primary metagenome ERZ779889 (study PRJEB29588, sample SAMEA2160616) | human gut metagenome | biome: human gut; feature: human-associated habitat; material: faeces | place: Denmark | collected 2008/2010 ... | reverse complement strand
GTTACAAAATATCATAGAACACTGACCACATATCTAAATACACTGCTTTCAAATGGTTTTATAATAAATCAGATTGTGGAGCCGCAGCCGCCGGAAAACATGATGGATATTCCGGGGATGCAGGATGAAATGCGCCGTCCCATGATGCTGATTGTATCGGCCAACAAAAAAATGGATAGATAAAACGAAAACACCTATAAGGTATAAATGGAGGTAATTTATGTTTAAAGAAAAAATTATTATAGAGATGAAAGAAGTATTCAAAGAAATTCCTTTTGGCATAGATCATACTCTTAAAGTTTTGAAAAATGCAGAAGATATAATGAACGGAGAAAATATCGGAGAGGAAGAAAAAGAATTCATCAGTATTATTGCTATACTACATGATATTGGTGCGGTTGAAGCACAAAAAAAATACGGTTCTATTGATGGTGTCTATCAAGAAAAGGAAGGACCAGCAGTAGCGAAAGAAATATTAAAAAAGGTAGGCTATAACAAAAATATTGATAGAATATGCTTTATAATAGGCAACCATCATACTCCATCTAAAATTGATGGACTTGATTTTCAAATACAATGGGAAGCTGATTTGCTTGAAAATTTAACGGTTATGGATAAAGAAAAAGAACAGGAAAAGATAAAAAAGTGTATAGGTGAAAACTTTAAGACAAACACAGGAAAAAGGATAGCTTATAATCGCTTTATTTTAGATTAGTAGTAGATTATTACAGTTATGTATTTTCAATACTTCGGAAAACTTTTATAGAAAAGAGTCCGGACAGATACTTTGAGTTCGTATAGTATAGGATATGATAAACCATCTTAATTCTACACATTTCGCTCCCTGGGCGAATCAGAGCTTTGACGATTCGTTTGTCTTTCAGGGCAAGCGGCAAACAGGGGGAAACAACCGCCAGAAAGAGATCCCCCAGTACACCTTAGTAGGCAATGCCGTGCCGCCATTGATGGCTCGTGCGATCGCAAACACCTTGTTGCAACACATCAAATAGAGGGAGGAAGATCCATGGTGAATATGCGTCCGGGAGATGAAATGCACCTGACACTCGTTGTTGAGGATAAGCAGCGAGCATTGCCAAAGAATCACCCCGTGACAATGGAGCTATACACCCCACAAGAACAACTATACGACCGCCAAACGCTCACAAAGAGCGTCGATGGTATATATGTATTCCATATAACCACCGCTGAGGATGCACCTACCGGTAGGTGGGATGCCTGCTTCAAGGTTGGTGGTCAGACCTTCCATCACGCAGTAAGGGTTGAAACTATTAAGCCAAACCGTTTGAAGATAAACATATCGTCTGCCGAGGTGCTACATAGTGGAAAATCATCGGAGATAGGCGTTGAAGCTCATTGGCTGACAGGCCCTGTTGCCGACGGACTGAAAGCAAATGTGGAAATGAGGCTCTATGATAATCCGCAACCTTTTGAGCAGTACAATGAGTATCTGTTCCGCAATCCGTTGTACACATCAGCACATTCAAAACACGAGGTATTTTCGTGCGTGCTTGATTCTCTGGGTAAAGGTTCTCGCCGCTATACCTTGCCAGTGACAGAGCGTGCACCTGGTATGATGCAGGCAAATCTCATTGCACGCGTTGCGGAGGCTGGCGGTGATGAGAGCCTGACCTCTCGTTCGGTGCGATACTCGCCATACTCAAGCTATGTTGGTGTGAATCTTCAGAGCAAAGAGTTTGAAACGGATTGCGATTTGCACTTTCCTGTTGTGACCGTTGATGCATCCGGAAAGCCGGTTGAGCGCAACCTCTCCTACAAGATTTACCATCTTGACTGGAGTTGGTGGTGGGAAGGCTCTGCCAATGACTTAAACAAATATGTACAAAGTACCAGGGCCGAGGTTGTTGCCTCTGGCAAAGTTGCCACAAAACAGGGCAAAGGAGAGATATCATTCCGTGTAGATTACCCGTCGTGGGGAAAATACTTGGTCTATGTGGAGGACCCGGTAAGCAGGCACGCATCTGGTGGTGTTGTATACATTGATTGGCCAGATTGGAGAGGACATTCGGGCAAAAGCGATCCGACTGCAGCTACAATGCTCTCTTTCTCGCTCGACAAGCGCAACTATGAGGTGGGCGAATACGCGACTGTTTATCTGCCAAAAGCAGCAGGTGGCCGTGCGTTGCTCTCGATTGAGAACGGCTCACGAGTAATCTTGCGCAAATGGGTAAGCACCGCTTCGGATAAGGAGACTGCTCATCGCGTTCTTGTTACCAAAGATATGGCACCGAACTTCTATGTACACGCATCGCTGATTCAGCCTCATGCACAAACTGTGAATGATCTGCCGATTCGTATGTATGGCATCGAGGGTGCCGAGGTTATTGACCGCAAAACGATACTGCACCCCGTAATTGAGGTTGCCGACGAGATTCTGCCACAGCAGGAGTTTACTATCAAGGTGCGCGAGCAGGATGGTAAGCCAATGAGTTACACGCTTGCCATCGTTGATGAGGGACTACTGGATATTACCGCATTCAAGACACCACAGCCCTGGCCCGCAATGAATCAGCGTGAGGCACTTGGGGTAAAGACCTGGGATATGTATGAAGATGTGATTGGTGCTTATGCCGGTAAGTTCTCCTCGATATTGAGTATTGGTGGTGATGAGGCATTGCGTCGTGCTGCAGGCAAGGAGAAACGCTTCAACCCCGTTGTTAAGTTCCTCGGTCCGTTTACACTTGATAAGGGAACAAAGGCTCATAAAATCACGCTTCCAATGTATGTAGGCTCGGTGCGTGTGATGGTTGTTGCTGCTAAGAATGGTTCGTATGGCAATGCCGACAAGACTGTTACCGTTCGCTCTCCGCTGATGTTGCTTACTACGCTGCCTCGACAATTATCGTGTGGCGATAAAGTGGAAATGCCTGTAAACCTCTTTGCTATGGAAGATGGCGTGAAAGATGTTGCCGTTAGTGTTAAAGTCGAAGGCCCGCTCTCTATCGTTGGAGAGAACAGCAAACAGATTACCTTCACACAGCCTGCCGAGAAACTCGTTAATTTTAGTTTGGAGTGCGACAATACACAAAGTGGTCAGGCAAAGGTTGTAATCACAGCAACAGGTGGTGGCCAACAAGCAACCGAGACTATCTATATCGATGTTTGCAATCCACTGCCCGATGTGGTCGAGTCGCAAACGCTCACGCTCAAAGGGGATGCAAAACATCGCTTCGACTGCTCGGAGTTTAAGAGTGGCAAAGCGCAGCTCACTATTGCAACGATGCCGACAATCGACTTTGGTGGCGCATTCTCATTTGTGGAGAATTACTCGCACTACTGCACCGAGCAGTTGTCTGCACGCGCTATGTATATGCTCTATGCTCGAAAGTTCCTGAGCGCAGAGGAGCAGAAGCGTGCGGAGAATGCTCTGCCATCGCTACTCAAAAATATCGAGTCGCGCCAACTCTCCAATGGCGGTTTTGCCTATTGGCCGGGCAATAGCGAGGCGCACGATTGGGCAACATCGATGGTTGGTGAGGTGCTGACAGAGGCTCGCAGACAAGGTTTTGCTGTATCCTCTCAATGTTACGACAGATGGAAGGAGTATCAGAATAGTGTCGCTCGCCGTTACCGCCACTCAACTACCAATGCGGCTGACCTTATGCAAGCATATAGACTCTATACACTTGTCTTAGCAGGTGAGCAACCGACAGCAGCAATGAATAAACTGCGTGAGTCAAAGAGCATATCTCAGCAGGCACTTTTGCGTCTTGCGGCTGCATATGCGCTTGCAGGCAGAGAGGATGTTGCTGAGAAACTTCTCGAAAAGAGCAACTCTACTAAGGCTATCAATGGCTCGTATGCTACCTTCTGGTCTCCTTTGCGAGATAAGGCAATGGCATTGGAGGCTTGGCTTATAGCGGGCGATAAAACTACGGCATTCAAGTTGGCAAAAGAGGTAGCTGACGAGTTCTCTGCTACTCTCTCTTCGACACAGGAGGTTGCCTTTGTAAGCATTGCAATGAGCCGTATGGGCGATGTTGTGGGAAATAGCATACCGCAAATTGCCGTTAGCGATGGGAATGGTGCAGGTCGTGTAATTCGCAACCTAAAAGGTGTGCAGCAACTCGCCCTCTCAACCGCACAAGGATTCATAGAGGTTGAAAATCAGGGTAACGAGGAGGTTTCGCTCTCGCTTATGCTTTCGCGCACACCTTCAGCCAATGAGGATGTGATGCCAATAGCCAATGGAGTGGAGATAGATGTGCAGTACGCCGATTTGAAAGGCAATGCTATTACTATCGATAAGTTGCAGCAGGGAGAAGAGCTCCTTGCCAAAATTAGAGTAAAGAAGACGAATGATAGTTCGCCATCAATGGCTCTCACCTATGCTATTCCTTCGGGATGGGAGATTTGGAATGAGCGATTGACCGGTGGCGAGGAGTCGCAAGGTGCTACCTATACCGATATTCGTGATACCAGCATCAGTTGGTACTTCGCTATCGAGCAGGGGCAGACCAAAGAGTTTGCAGTTCGTTTGCGTGCTGCTTACGGTGGTCAGTTTGTCTTGCCTCCAACCATTTGCGAGGATATGTATAACTCAAGTTGCCGAGCAAATACCGCAAACGGATTAACCATCGTTGTGCGATGAAGAGACAATACCTGAAATATGGAGCAGTCGTAGTAGCGGGAGCAATCCTGCTACTATGGCTCTTTTGTCTCCCTCGCAATCTCTTCGAGGGGGTGCCATACTCTACGGTTGTAACCGATAAGAACGGAGAGTTGCTTGGCGCACGCGTGGCAGATGATGGGCAATGGCGCTTTCCGCCTTGCGACACGCTTCCGGAGAAGTTCGTAAAGGCACTCATTGAGTTTGAGGACCACCGTTTCTATTCGCATTGCGGCGTGAGTGCTACAGCAATCGGGCGAGCCATCGTGCAGAACATCCGCAATGGTCGTGTGGTAAGTGGCGGTAGTACACTCTCTATGCAGGTCATTCGCCTGTCAAGACAGAAGCCCCGCACCGTGTGGCAGAAAATTGTTGAGATGTTTATGGCTACCCGTTTGGAGGCTCGATACAGCAAGGAGGAGATTTTGCGTATCTATGCATCACACGCACCTTTCGGAGGAAATGTCGTAGGCATTGATGCTGCCTTGTGGCGCTATCTCGGAAATGACGGCGCGGAACTGTCGTGGGCGGAGGCGGCAACATTGGCAGTGCTGCAAAATGCTCCATCGTTGATTCATTTGGACAAAAACAGAGATGCACTGTTGGCAAAACGAAACCGTCTGCTTACTCGTCTCTATGAGAAGGGTGAACTATCAGACGATGACTACGAGTTGGCCCTTGAAGAGCCACTCATTGGCGAGCCGTACCCAATGCCTCAATATGCACCTCATCTTGTGGAGCATTACCACAAAACAGCACACGGAAAGTTAACTACAACTGCTATTGACCTATCATTACAACAACGTGTCGAGGAGCTTGCCACAAGGTGGAGCAAGGAACTCCGAGGACAGAACATCCGAGATATTGCAGTGGTAATATCGGAGGTTGAGAGCGGAGATGTTATTGTCTATTGCGGTAATAGCGATATGTCGTTTGAGAGAGAAGGTAAGTGGGTAGATATTGCTCGCTCGCACCGCTCGTCAGGTAGTATTCTGAAACCTCTGTTGTATGCTGCAGCACTGCAAGAGGGTGTGATTCTGCCGAATACTTTGCTCCCTGATGTACCTACCGACTTTGGTGGTTTTGTGCCGAAGAATTTTGATGGCACATATGCGGGTGCTATTGCTGCTGACGAAGCCCTTGCACTGTCGCTGAATATCCCGAATGTACATCTGCTAAAAGAGTATGGCGTTGCGCGATTTGCCGAGACCTTACAGCAAGCGGGATTCTCCTCGCTAACTCGCCCAACCGATGAGTACGGACTCTCTTTGGTGCTTGGAGGTGCCGAGGTGCGATTGGTGGATGTTGTGTCGTGCTATTCTCGTATGGCAAGGTGTTATACAGATTCTTTGGCTTGCGTGGGTTTTCCTCTGAATGACAAGGTTGCCCTCCATTACACCTTTAATGCTATGCGCGAGGTAAATCGTCCTGACCAGATGGATTGGCGCAGGGCCTCATCGGTGCAGAATGTTGCATGGAAGACCGGTACAAGTTATGGCTCACGTGATGCGTGGGCTGTGGGTGTTACCCCGAAATATGTCGTAGGCATATGGGTGGGCAATGCCGATGGCAGCGGAGTGCCCGAACTTACCGGAGCAAGAACAGCAGGACCAATCCTCTTTGATATGTTTAATCTATTGCCTCACTCCGAATGGTTTACAGAGCCTGATGCATCCGATGGTGTATTGCTTCGTGTATGCTCACATTCGGGACACATTGCAGGAAGACATTGTACGGAAACAAAAGAGGTATTGCTGCCCGCAAAGAGCATTGACTCCCATCGTTGTCCTTACTGCAAGGAGGTATCTGTTTCGTTGGACGGTTTGCGACTCGTGGGCGATAGAAGTGAGCCGACCCGTCCGCATTGCTTCTTTGTGCTTCCGCCACTTATGGAACACTACTATCGTCAGCAACACCAAGAGTATCAACCTCTACCAAAAAAGAGCGCTACAAACAACGATATTGAACAATCATTCCATTTTGTCTATCCAGCCGATGGTAGTATCGTCTCCATTCCAAAGCAGATGGATGGAACCAGAGGTTCTATTGTTTGCCAAGCAGTACATAACTCATCAGCTGAACTATTTTGGCATCTGGATGGCTCATACATAGGTACAACTTCTGATGTGCATAAAATGCAAATCAAACCCTCATTAGGGTATCATACCATCACAGTTGTAGATGATTTAGGGGCACAAAAAACGATTTCAATCATCGTTAAATAAGTAAGATGTGATAATTTCACTACCTTTGCTACTGCTATGAATGAATTTGTACCACATAAGATAGATGCAGAGGAGTCATTCGAGAGTCATCTGCTTGGAGATGTTAAGGCGGGATTTCCTTCGCCTGCTGAGGATATACGCGAGAAGTTGGACCTTATCAAGTTGCTTGTTAAACACAAAGCGTCAACCTTCTTCTTTCGTGTAAGTGGCGTATCAATGGTAGATGCCGCATTGGATGAGGGTGATATCATCATCGTTGACCGTGCCGTAGATCCTTACAACAACTGTAAGGCGGTATGCTACATTGATGGAGAGTACACCGTAAAGCGTGTTGAGATGGGTGATAATATGGTTCGTCTTATGCCTGCCAATGAGCTCAATACTGCATACAAGCCAATAGTGGTTACCCCAGATAATGAGTTTCTGATTTGGGGTGTTGTAACCTATGTAATTAAGAAGATGTAGCGATGTTCGCCCTTGCCGACTGCAATAACTTCTTTGCCTCTTGTGAGCGAGTGTTCCGTCCCGACTTACAAGGCAAGCCCGTCATTGTTCTATCCAACAATGATGGCTGCGCTATTGCCAGAAGTAACGAGGCAAAGGCACTCGGCATTAAGATGGGTGATCCGCTTTTCAAAATACGAGATATTGTCAAGAGGCACAATGTCGCAGTCTTCTCCGGGAATATGGCTCTTTATGGCGATATGTCGCAGAGAGTCCGTTGGGTATTGGAGGAGTATGCGCCAAGTATCGAGGTCTATTCTATTGACGAGGCTTTCCTTGACCTCAGAGGCATCACGAACATAGACTTTGACCAGTACGCCAAGCATATATCAGCACAATGCTGGAAGATGACATCAATACCTGTTTCGGTGGGTATTGCTCCGACCAAGACGCTTGCAAAGATAGCCTCCAAACTGTGTAAACAGTATCCGAAATTGCGTGGAGGATGTTATATGCATCGTCCCCAGGATATAGAGAAGGTGCTGCGTAAATATCCGATAGAGGATGTTTGGGGCATTGGTCGCCGCTCCGTTCCCAAGTTAAAGGCAAAGGGAGTAAATACGGCTTATGAGTTCACCCAGTTGCCCGAAGGTGTTGTTCAGAATATGTTTGGCATAACGGGTGTGAGAACCTGGAAAGAGTTGCAAGGTACTCCTTGTATTGAGTTTGAAGATGGCTTCGAAGCAAAGCAATCTATATGCGTTTCTCGTAGTTTCTCATCCGAGATATATGAGATCAAGGAGTTGCAGGAGCAGATAGCGAACTTTGCTTCTACGATGGCCGAGAAGTTGCGCAAACAACACTCCGTAACATCGGAAATAGTAGTCTTTGCCTACACCAATCGTTTCAAGGAGGACGCACCGCAGACATACGCCAATGCTTTGGTATCGTTTGTAACACCAACTGCCGACCAGCGAACGATAATCACTGAGGCCGTGCACGCTATGCAGAAGTCATTCAAGAGTGGTTATGGTTATAAGAAAGCAGGCGTTATCGCTACCAAGATTATCGATGAGAGGAATGTAATGCACTCACTGTTTGAAGATACAGAGGCTATCGAGCGTGAACACAAGATAACCTCTGCATTGGATGCCATAAACTCGACCTTTGGAAAAGGCACAATCAAGTTGGCAGTTCAGGGAAGCGGAAAGATAAAGACATCAAGCGAGAGCCAATCTCCACACTACACTACGCTGTGGAGTGATATCCCTAATGTGACGGTGAAATAATCTACACCATCCACGGATTGCGATATGGGTCGTAGTCGTTCTGGAACGTAGCCAGTTGCCAATCGGTGACTGGTTTCTTTGTTTCATCGACCTTGCGGGGAATTTGTGGGTTGAGTCGCAGTTTGGCAGCATCGTTGAGCCACTTCATCGAGTCCTCATAGTCTCGCATACGCACAGCACTCACATTGTTCGGAGCAATGAGTTTCGTGAGTTCATAAACTGCCAAACGCACCATATGCTTTTTGAGGTTGTAGTTGCGAGGATCGTGCAGCGAGAGGTTGTTGCCAAGTTCCGGCATATCGGTATTTACATCTGTTTCGGGATAGAATACACGCCCCTCATAAACTACATATTCGTGGTCCGACAACTCATAGTCATTGTATGCCGAATCGTAGTCAGCAATAGCACCCCAGCAGTCCGATGTTAGCGGGTCTATGTTGTTGTCAAACCCATCGAGCGTCATCAATGTATAGAAGGCACCTTCGTACTCTACGACAGCCCACAAAGGATAGTCGATAGGCTGCCACGGCGTTGTCTCTGCTTCAATCCAGCCACCAACCATAGGGATACGAATATCATCGAACTTATAGCCATTCTCCGATAGGCAAAGATAGACCACACCATTGTAATTTACCTTGTCGCCCGGGTAATAGGTGTTGAACTGCGAGTACAGTGGAACTTGCGAAGCATCGATATTGATATCGGTTGATTCCTCCCACTATGCAACAGTCGCAGGCTTGCGGTATCCACTGATGGAGCGGATAACCTCGTGAATCTGCCCATCGAAGTAGATATGTACGCCTACGGGGTAAGTAATACGCCTATCATAGTCAGCGATATACTTACCTTTGGCAAACTCTTTCTCCACCTCGTAGTTCTCCGAGAGGTACTCTACAATGCTCATCTCTGCCGACTGCTCGGCCTGAATAAAGCGTTCATCATTGCCACGAGTGAGTTGCTGCAAAGCCTCCTGAGTGATGATACCCAAGTAGTCGCTATTATTTAGAAATCTTCGATACATATCTATTCTGTTTAGTAGTTAAATCCTTCGCTTATTACTGATGTCGATACCACATATCCGTTGCCATCGCCACCGCTCTTGTACTTGTACCAGCTATCACGCAGATAGTAGCAAAGCAAGTAATCGAGGCAGTCGGAAAGGTGGCCGTATCGCTCATATTTTACGCCTGTTTTAGGGTCTGTTGTCTTCTGCTTACTCTTTGTGCCATCCTCGTTGCGGAGCTGGTAGATGAGATCCTGAGTGAGTTTACGACACTTGATGTCGATTAGTATTTCCCAGCCATTGTAGCCATCGAATACCTCATTAACAAACTCGCATCGAGTAACCTGTGGCGGTTGCTTGCGGAGAAGTTTTACCTTTGGTCGCAGGATACCTTTGCCGAAGGTGTCCACAATGATTGTGTAGTTGTTGATGCCATCCTCATTGGTCGTTGAGCGTTGCAATCCCGAGGGGTCGCCCGTAACATCAACGCCGCCGATATGCTTATCTCGGTAGAGTTTCAATCGTACCTTACGAGCAAGTGCAGGCGTGTTGTTCTCTTTGTCTTCGGGCTTGCCGAGTATCTCTTCGAGGATATAGACCTTCTTGTTGTCGTAGTCTATCTGTGCTGAGAGGACAGACATCTGCGGAGCCACATTGAAGTCCCACACTGTGATTAGTGGTTTAGTTGGGTCGTAAACTTTCTCTTTGAGATTCGTGATAAGGTGCTTTGCTCCATCGAAACGGTTGTAGATAGCCATATCATTTGCCTCCACAAAGTCCCAGTTACCGTAGAGCAAACGCTCCTTTGTTGCCTGGTCTCGAATCTTATTCAGAGCAGCCTCATAGACCTGACGGAATGCGATGTTAGGGTTATCAAACACAGAGAATGGTACATACGCTTCGCCCTCACGACATACCACCTTATCGCCATTCTCGTCCTGCACGAAGCGGCTACGCACCCAGTTAATAGTCGGGTTGGTAGTAAGCAACATTCGTGGAGTCTTGAAGGTCTCGTGGGTACGCCAACGAAGACGCGAGAAGAGCACCTCTACAGCCTTTTCAGAAATTTCCGACACCTCATCGACCATGGCAATTGTGTACTCCGAAGAGCCGAATCGCTCGAAGTTGGGGTCAGAGGGAATGTCGGCCATCTCCTTCATAATGATAACCGAGTCGTTCCAGAATGTGAGCGTACCTTCAAGATTGTTTATCTTGTAGTTCACATCCTCCTTCAAGCCCCAATCCTTCAAGATGGTTTTGATTGTATTCCAAGTAGACTCCTTGAGCGATTTAAGTGTCTTACGAGCCACCACAGCACGGATGTTCTCGAAGCGCATACACGATGATACAAGCCATACGCTACCAACATACGACTTACCACCACCGGCGGCTCCACCTCCCAAGATTAGCTGGGGAAGATTTTGCGACTTACAATGCTTACACTGCGGTTTGTATTGAGGATTTCTCTGCTGGTCGTAGCCAACAAGAACCTGCTCGATCTCGGCCCCACAATGTGGGCAGTAGTTTGGTTGCAGAAGTTTCCACAACTCATACTGCCGAGGTGAGGGGCTGAAGTCGATATGGATATTGCGCGGTGCTTTGAGTTTATTGACCGCCATTGTTTAGTAGATTTCGATTGTGATATCCTTCTCCTTTTCGAGAAGAGCGTAGAGTTTCTTGAAGGTCGCACGAGAGTTGATGACCTTGCCCTTAACGGAGTTCTCACCAACGATGATGCAACCGCCCGAATCATCCTCGGTGTTGCCCCAGTGAATCAGGATACCCAAGAAATGAGGGACGCCGTGCAGATACGGCATCTTGCGCTTGAACTTCGGACTGTACTCCAAAGAAACCTTGTATGTGCCGGTTGGAATTGCGGTGCGAGCATAGACCTTCTCCTTGCACTTGCACGGAATCCAGAGCGAGGTATTAGGACAACTATCAGGAAGTTCACGAATAACATCCTCGATAGTGTTACAGAAAAATGTGCCGTCAATACTGAGGTCGCCGATAGTATATTTCGACCCCTTGAATTTGCGTCGTAACGATAGTTTCATACTCTAATCTTTTTATTGAAAGAGTAGAGAAAAGACGCGGTTGAAGTTTATATAATAAAAAAGAGCATCAATCGATGCCCTTAATCTAGTACCTTGTATAGTGCTTTGAGTTTGCCGTTCTCCGACTCAAATAGGAACCTTCCGTTCTTCAAGATGCATTCGTGTGTCTTCTCATCTTCTGCATCGTTGTTGAGCAACATTTCTGCCCGCTCATTTGAAATTACCTTCATCTCCACACCCTGAACAGTTGCATTGGTAGCGTCTGCAGGTATTGCCAAAAGTTCATCTAATATCATTGCCCCAATTTATTATGTGGCTCAATGTCCCCTTGAGCACGATATTTGCCAAAACGAAAAGCGTGGGACATAACCCGCTGTCTTCTTGGCTCTGGTAAACCATTCTGCAATCAGGTTAGCCCACGCAAATCGTGAGCGGAACCTTTTGTTTGCAGAAAAATATGAATTTTACCAGAATTCAGAAGACAAACAAAAGCTAACGCTTTCTTGTGTTAAATATGTATGTGCAGCAATGCTACACGAATGAGGGAGGGGTTAGTTCTTGCCAGCCTCTACAGAAACCTTGCGGAACTCCTTCATCAACTTCTCAAGCTCCAACGAAGCCTTACGAGCGCGAGTTCCAGCAGCCTTATTACCTTTCTCTACCTGCAACGCAGCATCCTTTGAGAATGCCTCGAATGCCTCATTGATTTTTGCTACCAATTCGTTCATAGTGTCTATTCTTTTATATTTCAACTGCAAAGATAATATAAAATCAGAAAATTGACTCCATTTCGCGCTTGATTTCCTCTCTTCGAGTATTCTTATAGTAATGTTTGTAGATTGTCAACGGACTATTACCCGCCATTTCAGCAACCACATAGGGGTTATTGCCAGCATCCACCATCTTCGAGATAAACGAACCACGAGCTGAATACCAAGTAACATTCTCTTTTATGCGAAGTATTTTACAAGCTTTTGTCAAAGTCTTAGACAAACGGGATGATAATTGCTTCACTCGTGTAGTCTTTTTTGACGTCGAATCGTGTTTGCTACTAAAAACAGGAAATACATAATTCTCATATCCCATACCTTTATATTTATTAAGTATGTCTTTCGCCTTTTGTAACAGAATTGGTTTTGCCTTTTTAGGAAACTTCATTCGTTCATATACAATGCGGTCATCTTCTATCATATCCCAGGTGAGATTGCAAACATCAACATTTGCCATACCACCAGTATAATAACTGAAGAGGAATAAGTCTAAACAAAATTGTTCTTTCTGAGAGAATAGAGTACGATCAATTTTCTCAATTTTTCTCATCACTTTTTCAGGAACAGCTCGCGATGTGGTTTCAGGCCACTTTATATCTTCTCCTAAACAGTCAAAAGCCTCCATTCTAACTCCATACATTCCTTCCTTCTTTGCATAATTGCAAATAGCTCTCAACCTTCGGAGTTTACCTGTCAGATTTCCCTTATTGCCTTCGCGGATTCCATTTTCCTTTGTCCAGAAAGCGAAGTCAAGTAAAAACTGCTCGTTTATGTCTATAAAATAATATGTTGAAAATGCTCGCCCGTATTTTTCCTTTGTGAATGCGGTCAGCTGTTTACGCAATCTTACATATACTTTGGCATTATTGGAACTATCGACCAGTTGACCATTCTTAACTCTTAATCGTTCTCTAAAGCGTGTTTCCAAAGCATCAATCATTTGAAGCACGGACTTAATTCGTACCTCAGCTTGAATTTGTTCGGCTTCATCAAAAGCATGAGATAGTTCAACAGGCGACCAGATGCGTTCTTCAATCTCCCAATCGTCAGCTTTGTGATAATATTTGGTTTTGAGGTCGAAGAGAAGCTTGTTCTTTGCCGTCGCTTCAGCGCTGCCTACTCTAAAACTTTGCGACTTGGCGTCCCAGTCTGCCAATAGACCGGTAACATTAACGACCTTGGTTACTCGTGGATAGTTGGTTTTGAAGAAAATCATCTCCAACTTGACCATTGATGGGTCTTTGGGATTTGGCTTTCCCTTGATGTTAATAGTGTACATAAAAAAGACAAAGTGTTAAGTTGTTACTTTATTTTACTTGGTAGCACTATTTGGTCTTAATTTAGACTACATAGAAGACTACATGAGAAGAGTAGAATCTTCGTAAAATAAAGGTTTAAACGGTTTTTTAACGAAAAGTCGTTTCACCGTCAAACAACTTAACACTTTGTCAATCAGTTAATTCGGAAATAATGTGTTATTCACTTCCGAAAAGGGGCAGTCCCCAATGGAGAGCTCTTTTTCGTTACAACTGTCAATATGGCAAGCACAGATATAAACAATTCAATTATACCACTGAAAACGACAAGAGAAGTAGGCGAAAACGATATATATTATGGTGGAAGAGGTTATAGAGAATATGGTGATAAACTATTTACAACAGAAGGGCTTTATTTTGTTAAGAACAGTGAAGACAATAAGAAAATAGACCTCTATTATAAAGATAGTAGAACTGGTTACTCAACGCTTGCTGACGAAAATAAAATAAAGATGAAGCGATTGACAGGAGTGATTACGATATACACAATAGTAATAGACCACTATGAGGGTCAGGTTCCTATAAATATTGAAGGAATAGATGGGACAAGTACCGTTGATGCTATTAACAAGACGAATACAGCCTTGCAAGAAGCTTTTACAAAGCTAACACAAAAACCTGAAGATTTCTTCTCCTCTGAGGAGCTTGCAGCTAATGATAACGCTTTAAGCAACTTCATAGCAAACCAATTCGATACGGAATATAGAATAAACGACTACTTTATTCGTAAAAAAGTACTCGAAAATTATCCTGTTGAATATAATTTCCTCAAGGGAGAGGTAAACTATCAGGGCACAAAAGGTCATCTTTATTTATGCAATTTGGATTTTCCTGCTTGGATGGATGAAGTATCAAGCTTTCATTGGGGATCGACAAGTGAAAATCAAATTATTCATGGTATCAGCAGTTCTTGTGATAATTATCCATTCCTTCCTGTTGGTAACGGATTGATTCTTGACCAAAACACCCCATTAATAATATTCATGGGAATGTCAAAGCCAAACACGGAAGGCGGCGTTACATATAATCCACCTTCACACTTATTACAAGTTAAGATTACGCCAAAAGAAAGGATGGAAATTAAGTCCAATATCAGTCATAACATGTATGTTGTGTTCACAATCAAAGACATGGTTCAGATGTTGGTAAAAGCGCAGATGCACGATGCAGTCGGCACTCCTCGGACCCGTTCAGCCTTAGAAGAGCCTGTCTTAGAGTTGCCCTCAAACAGACTAATTTTCAAATAATCCAAATAATATTCAAAAGGCTGCATCCGTCAACAGCGGTTTGCAGCCTTTTGAACATTTATTTTATTCCCAAACAACAGACGTAGACTATCCCACATTATGAAAGCCACCCTGAAACCCGACTTTATACTACACAGCATCGCCAACGAAAAAGTACTCATCGGTGCAGGCCAGCAGATTGACTTCTCCAAAATGCTAATGCTCAATGATACCGCTGCATGGATTATCGCAGAGCTCCAAAAACAGCCCGCCACACCGGAAGAACTCACTTTGAGATTAACAGAAATATACGATGCCAGCCAAGAAGAAGCGCAAAACGACATAGAAGAACTGCTCCGTCATTTAGAAGAACAAGGGATAGTAATCATTGAAGAATAAAGTAAGAATAAAATCGCTGAAACAGCGTTCTTCCCAAGGTCTACTTTAGCCTCACAAAGTAGACCTTTACAAGCATAAACCTCTATTTACCAAATAAAAACATACAATAACTTACTACAAAAAGGAGAGAAGACTTTCCTGATAAACCAACTGTCGAGCAGAGAAATAATGATATTTATTTATGCTTCTTTGCTTCAACAATATTTAAAAACATAAGCTAAACTTTTATTTAGTTTAATAAAGGGCATTATCCTCTTTATTGTATATTTATTGCCCCAAAATAACTTTTAAATTTTAGACACTAATTACAGAATAATTATATGATTACTCTATCTTCTCATCCACACCCGTATCACAGCCTCACCACCTCATCGCACTCCTCTGCCACTGCCGGGTGATGCGTAATAAAGATAAACGTCTTCCCCCCACAATCCCGGCGTAAATTCCCTAACAGCAATCGCTCCGTTTCCGAATCGAGTGCAGAAGTCGCTTCATCCAATAGCAGAATATGCCCCGGACGAAGCAGTGCACGGGCAATGGCAATACGCTGTGCCTGTCCCTCACTGAGTCCGCCGCCTTGTTCGGTCAGCAGAGTATCTATCCCATCCGGAAGTGAGAACACAAAATCGGCCACTGCCGTACGTAAAGCATGGTTCATGTCTTCTTCCGTAGCTTCAGGATTGCCCATCAAGAGGTTTTCACGGATAGTGCCGCTAAACAGAGTATTCCCCTGGGGCACATAAGTAAAATTACAGCGCGTGGACGGAGAAACAAGGCAAGCCTCTTCCTGCAACGACTGCGGCTGCGCATACGAACACGATTGCAACTGCGAATGCGAGCGAAGCACAATGCTCCCCTCTTCCGGCAGTGCAAGAGCAAGCAACATACGCACCAAGGTTGTTTTCCCTCTGCCGGTTTCCCCCATTACAGCCGTACAGCTACCCGCCGGAAACTTACAGGAAAAATGGCTGAATACAGGTGCCTCGCCTTCCACATAGCGAAACGTAATATTATCGATTTCCACATCGGGAGTTTCAGCAAAGCGCATACTTTCCTCACCGCTTTCTTCCGGCAACCGTTCCAGCTCTTCCAATCGGTCTATGGCCGTAAATACCTGTGCAAAGGAAGGTATCAGCCGGGAAAGGTCCAGCACAGGACGCTGTACTTTCCCCACCAGCTGAAGAAAAGCGGCCATTGTACCGAAAGTTATAGCCCCCGTACTGAGACTGACACTACCCCACAGAAAAGCGGTAAGATAGCCACCGGAAAAAGCCAACGATACAAAAGAACGTGCGGCAAGCGAAAAGCGTGTACGCCCCAGAACCTGATTGCGTAGCGTATCTTGCCACTCGTCCAGCTTACTGACGCGGTTACCACTCTGCTCCAATGTCTTGATAACCGTCCTATGTTGCAAACTCTCCTGAATAACAGCCTGTATCAGGCTGTCACTTCTGCGAATTTTATGCGTATAGCGATGAATACGTTTCATATAATAACGGCTGCCCAGCAGAAACAGCGGAAAGACGGCTACCACAATCCACGGCAGAAACGGGTCTAAATAACAAAAGAATAAAAAGGCCGCCAGCAACTGCACTCCGGTCACCACCAGTGACGGAAAAGACCCGGTAAGCAACCCCACTACCGATGAAACATCCTGCTCCACACGATTCACAATATCTCCGGTATGGAACCGTTCCAGTTCATTCCAGCGGCTATGCAGCAGGCGGGTAAAAAGACGGTGTCTCAGCGTATTTCCCAGCTCAATCTGCATACGTATGCCCACCCAACTGTCAACAATATTACAAAGCAACTGCAATACAAGCAAAGCGACCAGCAACAGAGCCGCCCCCGGCAAACTACCCGTAACCGTCCCCGTAGCAATATCTATCACATATTTAGACACCCCGATAAAGGCCAGAGAAAACAATACGGATAGTACTCCCAGCGCACAACTTACCAAAACCGCCCAACGCTGTCCGGCAGAAACTCTCCACACATAGCAGATTTTATCTTTCAGATTCTTCCCTGTAAGAGCAGGTATCAAGTCTTCTTTCATCACTCAATATTTATAATCGTCTATACAATGCCAGCAAATACCGGCGACAAGGCGCCAGCCTCACCCAACAATAAGAATACGTACGCCACAACACACCGTCGGCGGCATACCTCTTGCCTTTCCGTATCACGGCAATCACCTTCCCTGCAACTTGCGCAGGAATTGTTTCCTCGGTTTGTTGCAGGTTGCCGTCGCCTTGCAATATAAGTTTATCATCCCTGCGGGCTATAATGCGATGCAACACAAACCGCCCTTCCATGTCCTTTGCCAATACGGTAACTCCGGTTTGTAGCTCCTCAGGAACAAAACCACCCAAAGTAACACAGTCACGACCATCCGCCAAAAAAGGATTCATACTGTTTCCCCGCACAGGAATAGTCACCGAATGTCCTTGCTCAATCAACCGTGCCACCTCCGGCAATATCACTTCATTATCAAAAACCTTTTTCACCATCTGTACACGTTCAGTTCTAAAAAAAGAGTATCCGTTGAAAAAAGAAGGCCGCCTCATTAAATCCTGAGGCGGCCCGCAAACAAACAAAACAAACAAGAAAGTCTTTTATGACTTTCCGTTCAGGCATTCCCGCTTCGCTAAGCAGGAATGCGAACTCGTCTCACGACGACATAGGACGTTATGTCTATTTATTTGTCAACCACATAGTGTATTTTAACTTTCACACAGCGATTCAATTTTGCATTCAGTCCCTGTGTACTCTTATCATTCACGGTGGCAATAGGATCGGTCAGTGTATTGAGAGAGAAATTGCTTCCCACCACTTTCTTGAACCGCTCATTTTCCTTCAGCCATTTGATAACCGAATAAGCACGGTTATGAGCCAATGTCTTATTACGTTCCAAACCTACATTGGCAGCATCTTTACCCGTGTAGTTGTCCTGGCTGGTAGCCAATCCCTCAGCCTGTACGTGCAGTATTCTTCCCTCTTCAAAGATTCTCTTCAGAGCGCTCACGGCAGCGGAGTCGGCAAACTGTCCGGTATAACCTTCGTTACCCTCGATAGCTGCATATATATCGGCAAAACTGAACAGCTCGGCATCAGTATCCGGTTTCATGTTTTCTTTCACCAATCCGAGGCCGGCATGCGCATTCAAGCCATAAGAAGTGCTCTCTTTATAATTGTCTCCGCTCATCAGGCTTTGATTCTTGGTAGCATTATCCACACGATAGTACCAAGCCTTGTTCCCGCTGTATACAGGAGCATAGTAATATCCGTTTTTCTCTTTAAAGGCATTCATGCTTTCGGCATCCATATCCAGTGAAATAGGTGAGGAAGATATTTCATAACCGCGTGAAACACCTGCCATACCGGCCGACTTACCGGCTTCATCCGTAGCCACATCCGTAGTACGCAATGTCGATAGCGAAGCGCCCGATGCCAGACGTGCAGCTACCGCATCATTGTCCTCGAACTTCTTCTGAGTGAAAATACCCGATGCCAAGTAATCGATGGAGTTCACCGCAGCATCAAACACTACCGGAGCATCATCCCGTCCTGAATAGTTGTTCGGGAAGAACACATAAAATACCATTGACTTATATTCAGGGCAATCGCTGATAATCTGATTGATGACGGGACGGGTAATATACACCGGTTTCGCACAAGGCGCACATCTCTCCCAACCGCGTTTCTTGAAGTAGTAAGTCATACCGATACGGATACCCGTATTACTGTCGAACCACTTGCTACCTTCGGCAACAGCCTTATTGGTCACACCATCAAAATTAGTCTGAAACAAGGTAGTATACAATTTCAGGTCTAAAGACAGATTTTTCTTTTTGGAAAAGAAACGGCTGTACTGCATTTCCAGGTGTCCGCTCCACTCATTACGTTGAGGACCGATATCTCTGTGATGCAATGCGCCGATACCCGCAGAAAAGATAAACTGGTTCATCAGCTTGTCGGAATCGATACCTTCGTATCCACAGAAAAGACGGGACAGGTTGAACATAACATTGGCATTCAAATCCCACCATTTGTTCTTCGTCTTCCAATAAGGAACACCGTCACTATTTATTAGAATCTGTCCGTATGTAAAGGGAGTCGGTTCCTTGCTATATCCGCGGGAGTTACCCATACCGAACTGAAGTTTCACACCGATGCCCGGAGTAAACCACTTACCCACACCCACATTAAAGTCGGGAGAAAGTTTTCCTGCAAAATCTTCTACCTTGCCATAGTCACCAAAGAAGGCATGGTAGCCCACACTTCCCAGTACAAACCAGTTATCCCAGAAACGGTTGGTCACCACACGATATTCATCATCGGTAGGCTGCGGATTTTCAATCATGTCGATGGAATCCTGCTCCACCGTTTGTGCGCCGATACTACCGCTCCAAAGCAGGGAGAAGAGCATCATGCAAAATGCTAATTTTTTCATTTTCTCTTAGTATTGAATATATTAATTATTGTTATTTGTCTTTTCCGTCTAATAAGCGTTTTTTTCACCATGAACAATGTTGGCAACCGTTTTATAAATGATATATATATCCAGCCCGAAACTCCAATGCTCGATGTACCATATATCATTCTTGATGCGGTTTTCCATATCACTCAACTGCTTTGTCTCTCCACGAAAACCGGACACCTGGCTCCACCCCGTAATGCCGGGCTTCACAAAATGCCGCACCATGTACTTATTTATCAGTTGCGAATACTCTTCCGTATGTTTCAACATATGAGGGCGGGGCCCCACAATACTCATATCTCCCAACAACACATTAACAAATTGCGGTGTTTCGTCAAGGTTCGTCTTGCGCAGTATGCTTCCCCAACGCGTCACGCGGGCATCCCCCTTGGTGGCCTGCATCCGGTCGGCATCACTGTTCACTTTCATGCTCCTGAACTTATAGCAATAAAACTCCTTGTCATTCAGTCCGTTCCTTTTCTGTTTAAAGAATACGGGTCCCGGCATGGTACACCACGTCACAATGGCCACCACTACATAAATAATAGGAAACAAAGTACATAGGAACACAAGCGAGAACACAATGTCAAACCCTCTTTTAAGCACCTTGTTGCCTAATTGGTTCAGCGATTCCTGCCGCAGGCTCAGATAAGGCACAGTGCCCACCATATTAAGATACATCTGATTCTGCAAATAATTATGCACATCGGGTACACTGTAAAAATGTACCAGATTATTCTCGCAATAATTAATCATCGGCACAATGACATCCTTATGCTCCGAAGACAAACAGCAGAAAAGACTGCGTATATAAGTACGTTTCTTCAGAAATCCGACGACCTCCTGCGGCTTGCCCAAATATGTACACTCTTCAGGAAAAGCCGGATTGGGCTGATAATCGAAATACCCCACAACTTTATATCCCGACCAAGGCTGTGCCGTCAATTCATAATACAATTGCAGATTATTCTCCGTACTGCCCACCAATACCACCGAATGCAGGTTATTACCTTTCAGACGGGAATTCTTGATGAAAAAACGCAAAAGCAATCTGAAAGACACTATACAGACAAACAGTACGACGATATAGCCCAAAAAGAAATAAGACCACACATCCATATACTGCCCTATGGCAAGAATCGCCCCGGACAAAACGGCAAAGTAGAATACGTTAAGGAATACAAGCGTTACAATCTGATAAGCATACACCTTTCTTTTATACAGAATAACCGACCTCTTCATGCTACACAGCACGTAGCACAGCAACAAGGTCAGTATAATCTGAGCTTTCGGAGCGCTCAGTATTTTCTCCCAATGCGTACCTGCCAGAAAGAAGCAGAACAATTCAAAGATAATGCCACATAATAAAGTGTCTCCAATAATTACCGTAGCCTTTATCAGTTTACTATATGATTGTATTCTTACCATTCTTCGTTATCTGCTTGTTTCTTTTTATCAAGCTGCAAAAAAAGAGAAAAAACGGGTAAGCAAATAGACATTCGGTCACCAGTATGTGATAAATTGTCTATAAGGCGGCATTCACAGACTTCACGGAACTGCCTTTCAGCCTTCTCCACACCATATAGAAAGGGAAACAGCAAGCTTCGTCGGGCATCAGGCCAAACAGTAAGGAACAGCGTTTCAGCCAAAAGAATCCGTTCCCCATCACCCTGCCGGCAACTGTTCGTTTGTTCTCACTGCACTGCTCCCGCTCCATTTTCAACAGATAGCCGTCTCGCCAGATGATATTTCGCAATAACTGCATATTCCTGTCATGCAAAGGTCGTAGCGGAAACTCCCTGACGCCCTTGATATAGACATCGATAAAGCCGAAAAGCACCCTGCTGAACCTTATCATATTCAGCTCACGCAGTATCCCCACCAGTTTTTTCCTATCGAGCGAGGCATTGCGCAGCATCACCGCCACATCACACACCTGCTTCAACCCAATTCCGTAGGTCAGCACATGGCGGCGTAAATGGAGAATCAGACAGGCAAGATACAGCTCATACCCCTCTTTATCCGCATGCAACAGCTGCGTCAGCCTGTTATGCACCACCGGATTATACAGATATTCCCGCTGCCGATGGAATTCAACGAACACTCCCCTGTTCCGGAGCACAACATCTTCGTGCTCCACCCGATAAGGTAATTTCCACTTTTGCAGCACCTCTTCCAATCTCTCCCAGCCCGCATGCACTACAATATCCAAATCGCCATAGCTGCGATACATCGGCCTATTGTACCAATGCGCCACCGACGGCCCTTTAAAGACCTCCGCCTCTATGCCTGCCTCTTCCAGACTTTCCAGCCAGAAAGAGCCCTCATTGGCTATGCGGCTGTTCATCCGTTCCATATATATCAACTGTGCAATCCACTGCCCCCACAACTCTCCGTCCGGACGCACGCCACAATGCGCGATGCCGTCCGTCACAATGCCCGACACTGCCTGCCGATGCCCCATATCGTATATCCGGCACCAATCATCCCGTGTCAGTCCGGTCATGTCATATCCGGGTTCATCCGGCTCCTCTCCCCACAATCCCAGTCTCAGAAAATGGAAGAAAAGTTCCTCATCACGCACCATATTTTCCATATCTCTGGTATTTACCTTCCCGCACCAATCCGTTTAATCCTTGCTCCGATAAACTGCGGCACTTTCCAGCTCATCTTCATCAGCTTTGCAGGCACTCCCGGAAAACCGTGCGCCCTGTATATGCCCACATCTTCCTTCCACATCTGCTTCCGTCTGGCGCTGTCGGTAGACAAACCGCCCATACGCATCCTCACAATGTACTTGTTCAGATACTCCACACGCAAATCCGCCTCATACAGATACCTCACCAGCAGGTCCGTGTCCGCCGCTATCTTATAGTTCTCGTTATACAATCCCCACCTGCCCATCACCTCGCGCCGGATGTACACCGTAGGATGCAGCGGCAGCCAGCCGCATTTCACTTTCCATTTCCGATAGTTCCCGCTAATCCAGTCGCGCACGGGCCTGTCCGTGTGCTCAAAATCTACGAACAATCCGTTGCCATATACCAGTTCGGCTCCTGTTTCACTGAATTTTCGCACAATATCCGAAATGACATGCCTGTCGAACAGAAAATCATCCGAGTGCAACAGCCCTATGATATCTCCGGTTGCGGCCTGCACTCCTTTATTGATGCCCTCGTACATACCTTTATCGGGCTCCGAAATAATTCTGGTAATCCGGTCCTTATATCGGTTTATCACTTGCAAAGAGCCGTCTTTGCTTGCCCCGTCCACAACGATATATTCTATATCCGGATAGTCTTGCGACAACACACTTTCTATGGCCTGCCCTATGGTCGCCTCTCTGTTAAAGCAGGAAGTGATAATGGATACTTTCATTTAATAATAAAACAACGCGCTCCTTTACACATTATTGAAGTAATCATTTTCCAATCTATCGAACACATTCCGTATTAAATGCCATCGTTCCTCTTTGTCCGCGGCATGCACGTAGATACGTAGAATACGGTAATACTGGTTTATATCTACGCTAACCCCTTTTTTACCTTATAGTAAGTGCGGGTACTCATAGAGGCCATTTTGCATACCTCATTTATAGTCAAAAACTTACCACCCACCATATAGCTATAGCGAAATAGTTCCAAAAGGTCTCCCAATTCCAGGTTAGGCCCGAAATCCGCAGCTTGCTTGCTTTTCTTCATTTAGTTTAAATTTATTAAGAATGTTAAATCACGTACGGTTCATGACCGCCATGACGGTCATAAAATTTTGTTGCAACAAAAAAATATTGTGAACTTCGACACTTTTTAGAACCTGCCTCAAAGGATGCAGGCTCTCATTTATCAACGAAATAATTTTATATGAAAGAACTTCAACTCAGCCTTTTCAAAGGCTATCCGGATACCGTGCCGGACACTATCACCCTACAAGGTATAATCAATCTGATTCAGAACGACCCGTCCGTACGCGACCATACAGAGAAATACCGTTACTACCATGAGCAAGGAAGCCTGTCTGCAGCTGCCCGCGAAAAGTCCTCATGCCCCTGCTTTGCCGTTGCCGTCACTTTTGCGGGCGGCAAGCAGCAAGCCCATATCCAAAGCTGGACTTCTTTGGGCATTGTAGACATAGACAACGTACCCACGGAGAAACTGCCGGAAATAAGAAAACAGATTACCGACAGTCCTCACACCCTCCTTTGCTATACTACCATAAGCGGCAGGGGCATCCGCATCATTTTTCCGATAGACGGCTTGACCGACGATACCGAACAAAACATAAAACTTTACAAGAAGGCTTTTGAACAAGGGAACCGTTATTATGCCGACCTCACGGGATGTACATGCGACTTGAAATGCAAAAATGCCACCCGCCTGAGCGGACTCGCCCATGATACCGGTGTCTATTTTAATCCCGACGCAACACCGTTCCACATAGCTATCCCTCAGAAACGCACGCCCGGCAATGCAAAACCTGCCGGAAAACGATTATTAAAGAAAGCTCTGACAGCCGCCGGACGTATTCTGAAAAAAGAGGGTATCGCCTACGAAGCCCATCACCGTAACGAGTACATCATGCGAATGGGATATCTGCTCAACACCTACGGCATCCCCCTGCAGGAAACCGAGGAATGGGCCGCCCAGCAGTTTGCCGACTACGACGGCGATGCGGCAGGCTCATGCTACCGCCACACCGACGAGCACAACACACGCCCGCTGACAGGAAACGGCTCCGCCCCATCCGAAGAAGAGGGATACGCCAATGTAGCAGAAATAGAAAAGTTTCTGGCCTCACAGGCCCTTTTCCGGCAGAATATCATCACACGGCAATGCGAAGTGGCCTTCAAAACCCTTGACGACTTTTCCGGCAAGCCTGCATATACCTCGCTCACCGACCGAGACGTCAACACGCTGTGGAGCCGCATGAACAAAGAAATCAGCCGTGTCCGTCTGAACGATATTTATAATGTGCTGCACTCCGAATACGTGCTTCAGTTCAATCCGTTCCGGGAATTTCTATTCAACCTGAAGCCATGGGACGGCATAACCGACTATATTGGAGAACTGGCCGACACCGTCCGTGTCAAAGGAGATCAGCAGCGCTTCAAGCACTATTTTCGGAAATGGTTTGTCAATATTCTCCCGACCTTGTTCGAGGAGCATTCTGTCAATCATGAAATACTGGTGCTCATCGGTCCGCAAGGCAGCTACAAAACCACTTGGTTCAACCATCTGCTGCCGCCCGAACTGCAACGTTATTTCTATACCAAGATGAACAGCGACCGCATCACCAAAGACGACCAGTTTACACTGACCGAATTCGTGTTAATCTGCCTGGAAGAAATCGACGAGATGCGCCCTGCCGAACTTAGTCAGCTCAAGGCATTAGTCACCATGAAAGGCATCAATGAACGCGCCGCTTACGGACGCAACAAAGAACACCGCACGCACATCGCCAGTTTTTGCGGTACAGGCAATAACATTCAGTTTCTGAACGACCCCACCGGCAATCGTCGTTGGCTGCCCTTTGAGGTAGAGGAGATTAAAGACCCCAATCTCTATCCTTTCAACTATGAAGGGATATACAGCCAGGCATTCGCCCTTTGGAAAAGCGGCTTCCGGTATTGGTTCAATCGGGAAGAAATAGACGTACTAAATGAGCATAACCGGAATTTTGAGACTCCCAATCTGGAGAAAGAGCTGATATTAACCCATTTCCGCCGGCCGCTGCCCGGAGAAAACGGCATTTTCATCACTACAGCCCATATCCTGAATCGTATCAACGCTCTTATCAAGCATCCGCTCAGCTCCACTAAAATCGGCATCATCATGAAGCAACTGGGGTTTGAGAACATCCGTTGCGGCGGTCAGCGAGGATACAGAGCTGTGGAATACAATGCCGAAGAAATCTATCGCAATCAATGCGCCGCCGCCCGCTACGGCAGCGACTCTTCAACCGCAGCCGAGCAACCGTAACAAATGACACCTTGACACCTTTGACACTTACTTTTTAAAGTCGTATGCAGAATTTATATATATAAAATCCGTTTTCACCATCATGCATTTATTAACAAACCATTATATCTAAAACTTCCATATATAAGTGTCAAAGGTGTCAAGGTGACAAAATCGAGACTACTTTCACTGCCTGTCGAGACTATCCTCGGAGCCCTGTGAGAGTAGTCTCATCCGTTCACGAGACTACTAATGCCGGTCCCTGCTTCAAGGCCTGCCCAAATGTGCAAAAATCAGTTCTACCTGCCATGAAGTAAATACGTGCTGACGGGAGTAATATCCCGCATTTTGTAAAGCCTCGCTGAGTGCCTTGTTCAGTTTAATCCAGCGTGCCAAGCGGTTCAGCGCCGATGTCGGCGCTATATCGGGAGCATAGGCCTGCGCCAGTTCCTGCTTGGAATAAGGTTTGATTTCCCAACATTTCTCTAAAGCCGTTCTCTCTGTATCCATAGTTGTTTTCACATCCATAACTTTTTGATTTTTAGAGTATAAAGTTACAAAAATATTCTTACACAACCATCACTTTCCGTCCTTGTTTTTCATCTTATTTCCTATCCGCTCACGCTCTTTCCGCCATATTCATTTTCGCCCTTACCGCAGGTTGTATCTTTGCTTCGTAACCAATTAATAATTTATTTTATGGCATTAAATTACAGTATTTCCATGCTTTCCAACCCCATGAAACCGGGTGAAGCTAAAAAAGCCTATGCAAAGGCACAAATCAGTCAGGAACTGACGCTGAAAGAGCTGAGCCGCCTCGTGGCCGGTCAAACCACCGTGAGCCGCGCCGATGTATCTGCCGTGCTGATTGCTACCGTAGACAACATGATAGACAGTCTGCGCGCAGGAGAACAAGTGGATTTCGGAGAACTGGGAAAGTTCCGTCTTCAAATCACCAGCCGCGGAGCTGAAACAGCCGAGAAATTCACCGCAGCCAACATCACCGGGGTCAACATTCAGTTTGTGCCCGGTGAAGATTTAAGAAACATCTTTGCAGGTATGGGCTTCACCCCTGTGCCGACACGCGCGGCAGCCCGTGCCGTGCTCAAAGCCCAAAAGGCCGGGGAGACAATGGTAGATATTTCGGGAAAAGACACTTCCGGCGGCGGTTCCACAGGCGGTGGCGGCAATATCGGCGGCTCCGGTGAAGAGGAAGAAAATCCGTTAGGATAAAACCGTCATACGGACCTATTTTCCTTTTATCATCACATTTAAAATTTCAAATCAACAATTATCATGAAGAAAGAATCAAAATCAATCTGGGGAGTTATCCTCAAAGTAGTTATCGCCATCAGCACCACGTTGGCAGGTATATTCGGTTTAAGTGCCTGTACCAAATAGACGTATGAAATCAGGCAGTTTCTATCAAAACTATCGGGAGGTTCGCCTCCTGATAGTTCATTGCAGCGCCACACGCTGTAATCGTGACTTTCCGCTCGATGCCTTGCACCGCAGCCATCTGTCACGCGGTTTTGCCAGTATAGGCTATCATTTCTACATTACCCGCGAGGGCAAGGTGCATATCTGTCGCCCCGCACATCAAATCGGGGCACATGTCACCGGCTGGAACGACAAAAGCATCGGCATTTGCTATGAGGGCGGGCTCTCGGAAAAAGGCGTGCCCGCCGATACACGTACGTATGCACAAAAGTGCTCGTTGCTGGACCTGCTACGGCAATTGAAGGCAGATTATCCGCAGGCAAAGATACTGGGACATTATCAGGTCAGTCCGAATATCAAGAAAGCGTGTCCTTGCTTTGATGCAAAGGAAGAGTACAAATTCATCTGAAAACCACTACCATTTTATCCCATGATAATCTTTCAAAAACAATCCGGACTTCAAAAACTCCTTTTTACCGGAATAAAAATAAGAGAGAAAAGGATCGCACACTCTTGCCGCTCCGTCAGCTACAGTAAGAGGGGGCGTAAAACCACTTTCCAAATTTCTCTTTGCTATCGGATAAGGGTTTTCATCCGTAATCCACCCGGTATCAACACTATTCACATAAATTCCCAAACGCAGATAGTCCTCTGCAACAGTTCTGGTAAGCATATTCAAAGCAGCTTTGGCCATATTGGTATGAGGATGAAACGGATTTTTATTTTTTTTGGAAAAACAACCTTCCATTGCAGAAACATTTACTATGAATTTTTCTTTAACAGGGGCTTTCTTCAATAATTCCACCAACCGCGAACAGAGCAAGAAAGGTGCTGTCACATTGACTAACTGTACTTCCAAAAACTCTCTAAGCGATACATCCCAAGCTTTTGATATCCAACTGTTATGCGTTCTCAAATCTTCCAAAAAACCATCTTCATCGACTTTATCCGGCATAAAAGTTCTCTCAATATTCCCACAGTTTTGCTTCTGTTCCAAATAATACCGCAACAATTTACCCTGAACGGGAGACAATCTATGGTTTTCATGCTTTTCCAAATCTCTCAAGTGCCGGTAATATTCTTCCGGACGTGCAATAGTTTGAGCAGCATTATTAATAATAATATTCAAATAAGGAAGCTTTGCATTCATCCAAGCAATCATTTCTTCCACTTTCCTAATGTCCCGAAAGTCTATCCCATAAATCAACAGACGATCGGACCATTCCGCAAAGTCATTTTCCTTACTATACTTTTCCGCTGCATTTGCAGGAAAACGAGTGGTTATAAGTACCGTTGCCCCTTTACGCAACAAGGACAATCCGACTTGATACCCAATCTTTATGCGCGCTCCCGTAACCAGCACCATCATTCCTGCCATAGTAGTGTCCCTACACTGAAGTTGTTGTAACTTACGTTGATTGGCAGCATAACATTCGGAGCACATTGAAAAAGGAATTTCTTCCTTTTTTAATGGACGATGACAGATATAGCAATGGTCAAAATGACGACCTTTTGCTATCACGGACAATTTTCTTCGTACCATTTTCTATATATATTTAAAGCTCTCTGCGTATTTTGTGACAAGTTTTCCGGCAAGTCATCCCAAGCAAACCAACCGATTTTTTCATGCTTATCCGGTTCCCGGTTCACTACCCATTCTGTATTACAGCTATGCATAGCGAAAAACAAAGAACACCAATGAGCATTTTCCGAAGGCAGGATATAGTCAGTGTACCCTATAAACCTGGCTGTACAATCCGCAAGTCCCGTTTCTTCACCAAATTCACGAATTATCGCTTCCTCTACTGTCTCACCATATTCCACCGCCCCACCCGGAATCGACCAGCAACCGACTTCCGGCGCTTTCTTCCTTTTCAACAAAAAAAGCCTGCCTTTGTTGTCTTGCAATACCCCGCCTACACCTACTCTTACACTATTCATATTTGCTTCCTTTATGTTTACGGAACTGTTGTTCAAACCCTTGTCTACGAATATTGTTCAACCATTCATAAACTTCCTTCGGTGCATATCGCTTTTTCCCTTCCAAATCTCTTTCTTTTTCAAGAGCCAATGCCAAGAGGGCATATTCATCTTCGATGGAAGTATCAAAAATACCCCGGTCGTCCGTATTGACAGAAACCGATACTTGCGGACACAGTTCTTCTTCACCTATTGAGGGTAATCCCAAGCGGTACAATTGTGTAATGGGGTGTTGCGCATAATGTTTAAAACTCCCAATCAGATGATTGGAAGTGATATTGGCTTCAACACTTATATACCTTGAAGCAATCTCCTTGCGCATGGCATGCTGCACTTTCTTTATCAAGCCTATGATTTCCGATGACAAACATATTTCGCATCTTTCCTCTCCTCTTCGCCGAACACCGCTGTCATAATGATAATAATGATATAACCATACAGCAATCTTGTCCTTTCTCACATGAGCCATATCAGCAGTCAATGTATTCAAGGCTGTAATTTCCCACCAAGTGTGATATTGATATTCAGTAAGTTGACTTATCGGGTTTAGGTAATATGCAGGATCATCTCCACGCAACAGCCATGAATAGTAATAAGTAGTAAGGTTTCTGCCAGGATCCAACAATTCATCTTCAACAAATATATTTTCTCCTTCCCGCTCCTTTTTTCCTAAATAAATTTCATCATAAAAGTTCTCAAAAATATTTTCCAGTTCTAAAGCGACATTAACAGAAAGCTGTATCCCCAATTCACGTGCCTTGTGATGGAGCCAAGCCGCATTGTCCAGCATATTCTGCTTAGACATGACCACCCGATGATTACGATGTTTATAATATAAATCCACATCAATTCCCAAAGCCAAAGCATGTCCGATACGATCTCCGGCCTTCAAATTCAAAAATAACACCGCCTCGTCTATAGCTCGCAATCCATCCGTAATATCCCAAAAGTCCTCACCGACATGATAAGTAAAATTCAAGGAACGGAGTCCTTTATAATGGTCATATCCCAACTCATGAAAATCCGGACTATAATTACAGAAACATTTCATATAACGATAAACCGGTCCGAACACTTCCGGACGACAATACAATTCAGAGTTAGCAGCATCCACTCCTACAATCAATTCTGCCATACGCGGTCTCTCTCTCACCGTTTCCAGTATGGCCTCTCCCTGTTTTTTTATTTTCCGACGAAATCCATAATGCCTATAATCTACCATCACACACGGGTACTCGATCAAAGAATTCAACCTATTGTCCGATTCGGCATCACGTTGTTTAATAAAATGCAGTATGTAATAATGCTTCCTACCTTTCTTTTGCTTTTCTCTATTCTCTTCACTTGTTCTCTCTCCTGGCAACCGTCTGTTAATCTGCCGTTCAAGTAGCTCAATAGAATGAATCAGCTGGGAACTGGTATCCTTAGGGGTAATCCGACATTCCAAATACTTAAGATACTCTTTGGAAAAAGCCATATCTACCGCCAGTTTCGGTATGAGTTCCTGATATCCCCAACGTCCTTCTATAAATATCTCCTTACGTCGTTCATAATCGGAAAAGTTACTAAATCCCGCCTTTTCATTCAGTTGTATCAGTTCTCTCCTAATTTGTCCTTTCTGTAATAAATAAGCGTAAAATAACCATTTATCTTCGGCGGAAGCATTTCCTGAAAAGATGAGATAGAACATATTATACAAAAGACAACGTTCTCCCGATAAGATTTTCTCTGCAAGATTCCAACGTTCCACAGTTCCGAAACTGTCCAAAATCGCATAATCCGGATAAAAAGATTTATCACCGATTTCCAACTTGCTTCCTTCCGTAAATTTATAACTATCTATCAGGCCATTTACTTCCATAATAGCCCCTACTGTTTGGATAGCCATCTCATCCTCGCATTGTAAAATCACTAACAGTACCGGAAAAAAAGCTTCCGCCTTTTTTTTATTTGTAATTCTCATAAACAAATAATAGCGGATGGCATACGCTTTTATAGTAGTCAAATGAGCTGTTTCCCACTTTTCATTATCTGTCGTAATTGTTTTATGCGAAAGACATTTCTTTAATTTTTCAAACTCTGCCTGCCGACCAGACATATCATTCATCAAAGAGAGCCAATTCAATTCATAATTCAAGGAAGAACCCCGCAGATGAAAATGCAGGTCACACACACCTTTCCGCAAAATGTGAGCAATGGAAGGATTATCTTGCATCAATACCACAGGCCAGAAAAAAGAATCCCGTTTTATATTGGCATTGAAATTATTAAAAGCCAAATAGGAAGTCGTAAACAAATCCTCCCCCAACTTATAAGTGAGCATGCGCCATCTCAATAACTCCTGAAATCTGCAACATGGCTGAAAATCTTTTTCAATCAGTACCTTTTGACTGAAATGCAATAACACATAGAAGAAGTCGGGCTGTCTATACTCCAAGCACTCTGTAGGAAAGGATATCCAATCCGACCTCAGCAAATAATATAATTCCCTTACCTGGTCTATCGTATAGCATTTGTTCTCTATCATAAACTTGCTGCAAAACATATCCTCCGTCACTCCTAAAGTGGCATCCCAGTCTTTTTTGTGATGTAGGATCTCCGCACTGTTTATTTGAGAGAACAAAGTATCGATAACCGCACGAATATTATCCATGACTTATTAAATAAAATCTATATTATTGCTTTTATTGATTCTCAAGAAGGGATATTGTCTTTAAGAGTCTGTATATATTTTATCAAAAATCGCCTTATACTCCTCATTTCCAGGACTTAATAGCTCTGCCATAAAATCACGAATAACACCGAAGAATTCATATTTTATATTAGCTTGTAATCCTTGTCCATTCCTATAAGTTGAGATTTCAATCTCAGCAAGATTGTCAAACATTTTTTTGAATAGTCTTACAGTATCACCACTTTTATCAGGTCTTTGACGCTGAAGTCGATAAGAAATCTGCTCCAACAAATCAATGTTTCTTAAACTCACTTTATAAACAAGTCTCTTATTAGCCCACTCATGATCACGCTTCTCGTTAGCAGATGCTTGTAAAGGCTCATGACCTATAATGTAGTCTAACATTGCTAAATATAACGGATATTTAGCTTTATTTGACAACATCTCATCTTTAAATTTCTGCTTTGCACTCTTTTCCAGTTCGCTATCTTCTTCATCTTTCTTTGGATTTTCATCTACCTTTTCTACTTCACCAGAATTCTGAGCTTCAATAGGTTGCTGCCCCTCATTTAAATTCTGTTCTTGTTCTCCACTCTGTTGCTGTTTTTGTTCCTGCTCCTCTACCTGTTCTCCCTCTTGTCTTTGCTCTTGTTCTTTTATTTGCCCCTGTTCTGCATCCTGTTCTTTATTTAGCTCTTTTTCCTCATTTGCTTTTACCTCACGACTATTTTCCAAAACTAATTTATCAAAACGGCCATAGCTTTGAGCTACATTCACCAAATTATAAAATATGGAAAGCACATCAAAACAAATATATTTACGGGATTGAGCTATATTCTTTTCATAGTACACTTCATTACGTTTCCTATATTGAGAAAAAGAACTGTTGCTTTCTTTTTCCTTAGACTCCACCACAAAAGAGGTTGTAAGTAAAAAGAACTCTACAATCTTTCTTAGAAGTTCTTCTTTAAAATTCTCTTTAACAATTTTACTACAAATATCCGTTTTGGGTTCCCTACCAGAAATGTACTTAATCAAATCACTTATTGCCTCATTATCTATAACTCTTCTACATCTTGAAACACTTCCCTTATCCTTATCTATCTTCTCATAAGGAGCTACATTCAAATACTCAGAATTCAAAAAATTACCATTAACAATATCTCCATAGACAATCTCATTATTAGTCAATATCTCCTTATTTATAACTTCCTTTTGAGTCAATTTTTTCTTTTCTTCTGCTATCTCCTCTTTTTTTCAAATAATGGAAATATCCGTCTAATCTCTGCAAAACGGGACAAAAGCAACTTCCTGTCATGTCTATATTGTGGTTCCTTTTCTTCCTTTTTCATCAAATCACGGAACAAAGTCCCAATAAACAATTCCAAGATATTATGGTTACTGTCAAAGAAGAGCGGATCAATCACCTCACATCTATAAAAAGAAGTTTCTTTTAAAATATCTTTATAAATATCTATCTCCTTTTCCTTTATTTTTGCTTTATCTTGGTTTTTCTTTACACTATCTTCAATTTCAAACAAATCATCAAGCACAACCTTATGATCCCGTTTTTGCATACACAGTAGTTCCCTCGCTGTCAACATACACGAAGTTTTACCCGAACCTCTTTCTCCTGCAAAAACAAATATATTATTGGGAAATTCCCAAGAAGAATAAATGGCATCCTGCTTCTCTCCTTCCTTACAAAGCAAGAGATGCTCAGCAATGGCAGACAAGATCTGACGATATTGTTTGTAAAAGATAGAATTCTTTACTGTTATGTCGCTATCTTCTTGAGTAAAAATTTCTATTTTAGGCCGAGTCTCTTCTCCTAAAATAAAGCTATGATCATACATCTTTTTTTCATTCTGTTCTCCCATAATATTATTCTTTTAATTTAAAGTATCTATATGCTATTACAATTTCCTTTATTTGTACTTCCGCATAACGGGTTCCCTCGTGGCAACAAAAGCAACAGGCAAAACCTGAAGCTAAAAAAAGCAGGATACAAACAAGACCGAACCCACCTTGATACAATATGAATCCTACTATCAATCCTATCAAGGAAGATGCTATCAGCCCTTCATAAACCGCCTGCATTACCCAATATTTATTGATAAATGCCATCGTAGCAGCGGCATTTTCACATTCCCGCAAGTAGGTCCACATTTCCGTATAATACATTTTACAATCATCTTCGTCAGTATAATCTGCCAAAATTTTCTCTTTTTTATTAGCATACCTTACCGCTTCTTTAAAGCAGGTCATGAATCTTGTTTCTTCCACTTTCACCAATAGCACATAATGCTTCCGCCTATACATTATGACTGTCGCTCTAATAGTCTTACCAATAGTAAACGAAAGTAAACCACATAAATAAGTAAAAATAATAGCAGCAATCACATTCAACGAAGTGCTACCAAGGCTACCTAATAAATCATTCTGCCATAACCCATAACAAATAATGGAGAACGAAGCTATGCCCGAAACGATATAAGAGAAATCAAAGACTGTGAATATTTCACCTATCTTATCAATGATTTTAGTTACACTTGATATCATATTTCACCTAACAAATTATTTACAAAGTCATTCAATTCCTACTACCCACTAAAAACATATAGAATCGTGGTAACCATCTTTTCAGTAATACAGCTATCGGTATTGCTATCAAGATGAACAACCAAGGTGATAATAAATATGCAACCGCAAAACCAAAAGAAGAATTTCCCAATATAACAACCAGCAATTTTCTAACAATATTCAGAGTAGGTTCATGGAACAGATAAATGAAAAAAGTAAAACCGCATACTATTTTCAGTAAAGAATGTTCCTTCAACTTGAAATTCACTCCTACCAAACTATCATATAAATTCCATAAGCCTATAACTCCCAACGCCGTAATCGGTATATTCAACCATCGCCAAGCCACACTATCATAACTTAATTCCGCTATAGAAAAACCAAGGAATAAGAATAAGATAATTGTTGATTTATACTTTTTCAAATCAATTAGTAAAGCATCTCCTGCCATAAACCAAAATGCTGCAAAAGCAGGAACATATTGCCTGATTTCTGTTAAGGTCAGTAAAAATAAGTACCCAACAATCAATCCCTTATGTATATGCTTACGCAGATAATACAAAATAGGAGAAATACAAACCAACAGAATCAAATCCCGCAAAAACCAAAGGTGAAAAGCATAAGGAGAACCGCCGTCTTTTACTTTATAAAAAAGAGAACATAGAATATCTGCTACCGGTTGTTGTAGTTGTTCTGAGAAAGAAGCACTATTGACAAACTGTTTGGTTCCAGGAACAACTTCTAAAAGCAGATAAAATAATGGGAAGAACAAGCATGCTACCACATAAGGAATTAAAAAAGTATGCACCCTTTTTCGCATCTTATGATAAACATCATTGATACTCTCCACATTCAAAAAGAACAGATAACCAGATATCATATAAAACATAGGCACTGCACACCGTCCTATTTCCCCCGATATAATATCTTGCAGCAAGAAATTGAATTGCATTCCTGCTATTTCATGGGGATAATCATGGAAACCGGAATGAATATATAAGACCAAGACTATAGAAAAGAAAGATACTACTTTTATCTTTTCACTGAAATATTGATTCATAAATGGGATATTTAATCTTTGAAATAGTTTTCTTTCAAATATCTTCTCACTTTTTCACTGTCAAAGTCAAACTGTTTTTTGATTTCATAAATCTTAGCATCTACTAGAAAACGATACCAGAAACCCTGTAAAAAATGCCAGATAAAGCCTTGCTTGCCATCAAGAAACCCGGCTTTCAGAATGTATCGAATAAAGAAGTTGATGAAAGGACGTAGGAAGAGAGGAGCTTTGATGTATTTCATTTTAAGCCAGCGTTTACGCTGCTCCTCTGTCCCCCAAAATTTAGCTTGCACTTCTTTGCCTTTATCATCCATTCCATACTCCATCATCAGCATATCCACCATTTCACGAGTGGCATATCCGTTATGTTTCTCCGTCCACCAAGTAAGGTCATTCAGATTGGCATCCACTTGGTTACCTTCTTCTACAGTAATAGTTATTCCATCAAAAATACGAATATGCTCATCCATCCAACGGTTTTCACACTCACCATGACCTCTACGGAAAACTTTCAAATGATAGGATGGATACCAACCGCCATGAAGCAAGGGCTTTCCCATGAAATCAATGCGTTTACGCACGTATACTCCATTGACTTCACTACTACATTCAGCTAATGTATATTTCATTGCCTGACCTAAATTTCCTTCCAGAAACTCATCGGCATCAATACGCCATATCCATTCGGAAGTTATCGGACAGTTCATCACTCCCCAATTAAATTGAGTTGCATAATTTTTCCAAGGATTTTGATAAACTTTGGTTCCTAACTGCTTTGCAATTTCTAGTGTCCGGTCTTGGCTGAAAGAATCAATAACAAAGATTTCTTCACAAATACCTCTTAAAGAGTTGATGCAACGAGCTATATGCTTTTCTTCATTATAAGTAAGGATAATAGCGGAAATAGTATTATTCATAATATAATTATTAGACCTGATATATCCCTTTTCTATCAAAAGGTTCGTTTCCAAATATCTGTGAAAATAGATGAGAAGCACATTTCAATAAATATGCAGCAATAAATATAATTATGTAAATTATTAAGATATTAAATGGGAATATACCATTAAGTTTATCTGTAAAAACAGCATATTGCACCATATAAATCTCCAATGTCAAAGCTGAAATAAAATAAATAAATTTTCCTCCAAGTCCATATTCTAAAATACGATTAACAGCCGGTGTGCCACAAAAACGATACATCCAATAAATAGCAGTCAATAATGGTAAAAGAGACACAACTTGAAATCTGCAAAAATATGGTTCTATCTTATAAATGCCCATAAGTATATAGTACACGATTAAACTTAATACCACATAACTTCCTGCTTTAAAAGCAGATTGTTCTTTATATTTTTTAATAGCAGCCATAGCACCCAACATCATAAAAAGAAAATAATATATTCTCATAAAAGGTACTGCAGCATACATCACGGATTTATTAAAATCCAATAACCAAAAACTACTTGCTATTACAATAAGACAAGCAATCCCAAACACTATATTTAGATATTTAAACAAATAAGTACGTATCAAAAAGAATATCATATAATATATCATGATACATGGTATAAACCAATATTTAGGAGTTGTTATCAAATCTGTGATATTCCATTCCCATCCCAATATAGTAGCAGACAGAAAAGCCCACATAATAATTGTCGGATATATTCGATTAATTCTCCTTTTATACCAATTTATGAATCCATCTTTCCTACTTAAAAACAAAGTAAATCCTGAACAAAAAAAGAAAAGTCCATCTCCTATAGCACCTCCCGTTACCAACCCACCATATTGAGGAAATAATATTCCCATGTGTGAATAAGTAATAAATAAGGCTGCCATAAATTTCAGAACTATTATGGCTTTATTTTTACCCCCCCCTATTTTGTCAATATTTATTAATGAAAAGTTTGTCATATCAAATGTTATCAGTTATTTTTCTTGTTTTAATATACATTGCCGGATTGCCACCGACTACCATCCATGGTTCCACATTTTTAAAAACAGCGGCTCTTGCACCGACTACAGCTCCTTCCCCTATGATGATTCCCGGAGCAATAAAGGCTTCTGCCGCTACCCATGCCCTATCTTCTATGATAATAGGTTTTTCTATTTGTTCATGCCGAGGTGAAGATATATTATGTGAAGCTGTACAGAGATAAGCCCTCTGTGACACAGTAGCATTTATACCAATAATAATAGGAACTGCATTATAACAGTCTACTCCCGATGCTATACAAGCATAATCTTTCATTTCCAAATTCCAAGGCATAAAGATTTTTGCAGAAGCATACACATTTGCCGTACTTGCAATTTTCGCCCCAAACATACGAAGTAAAAAACGCTTCCAAGGCATTAGTGTACTTTTTGGAAAAGGACGAGCCAATAGAGTCCAACATACCTCCCATAGCATCCGTTTAATGCGATTGGTTGTGGTATATGGAGATACAAAATGCATGTAATCTATATTTTTCTTTTGCATTTTAGTTATATATTGTTTATTACTTTTTTATATAGAGCAACCATGTCTTCCGCCACTTTTTTTGAAGAATACTCACGTTCAACTAACCGACGTCCATTACGTCCCATTTTGTCTAAATCATTGGCGGTCAATTGTAGGAATGCCCTTAATGCATTTACGGTAGGTTCTGTACCAACTTCTATCCACCAACCACAATTTTCTGTTCTTAGTTCATGCCAAGGAGTACCTTTCGTCGTTACAACAGGAGTGCCACATGCCAATGCCTCTACCACCACAATGCCAAAATTTTCACTATAAGTGGGAAGTACAAATACGTCCGCATTACAGAATAATTCCCATTTTCTATTGCCGTAGACACCACCTATAAAATGAATATAATCAGCCACCCCAAGCCTATAAGCCATCTGTTTCAATTCATCGATATAACTTTCTTCTCCCTCACCGGCAATATTAATTTTATACCCCTTCAACTCATCTTTCATTACGGCAACAGCTTCAATCAGATGATTTATCCCTTTCTTCACATGTATCCGTGAAAGAAAAAGAATTTGTTTCTTTCTCTCCCATGACGTTTTCATCACAATATTATCAATGTCTATTCCATTTGCTATCACCTCAATCTTTCGATTATATCCCAACTTTACTAGGTTTTCTTTCTCACTTTCAGCAGTAGCATGGAGATAATCTGCTTTTACTACAGCGTTTTTCTGATACAACAAAAGAGCAGGCACTTTTTTAGTCCAATAATGCCGTTTCATAATCCATGGTTCCAGCATCCCATGAGGAGTCAATACAACCTTATACCCTAACTGTTGTGCCCATTTTTGAGCAAAAGCACATTGAGGCACCCAACAACAGTTTACATGTATAACATCCGGTTGAATTTTATTCAACATCGCCTGCCACTCTTTCTTCATTCCATTTAAGACAGAAGAAGATATGTAATGTATTTGACTATTCTCAATATTTACCGGGTTAAAACTTACATGCGAAACAATATGTAGTGCCACTAACTTGCCAAGTTCATTGGCTAATAATTGCATATACACAGTAGTACCACCCGAAGTGCGGTCTATACTAGGAATATAATGTACAACTTTCATTAGATAATTTCTATTTAAGTTTAAGATTATCTATCACCTACACAAATATTAAAAACCTTGGGTATTATAAGTTAAGAAAAAGACTAATCTGTATCTTATCACTTTCATATCATTTAGCTTTATCTATAACCGGTAAAACTGATTTCCGTGGAAACATATCCAATAATCCACCATTAGTAATATTGACAAGCTCTATCTTGTGCTTTTTACAATAATCTGCCAAACGGTTTAAGTCGTGCAAGTGGCGCGAATGCATCATCAAGTCAATCACAAACTGAGTTGTAGACTTGTTCTCCAACTCTTTGTCATTACCATAAAAATGACTATCTGCTGTTTTTACCATCTCATGCCCAATACCTGTTGCATCAAAACCTGTGAAATAAATATGAGCAAACTTTTGCTGGATAGCAAATGAAAAGCATTCTCCTGATACACCTAAATTATGAAAAGGTAAACTCCATGTCATCCAAATAATATGTTCTTTATAAGGAATAAACATCTTCATTTGACTCCATGACAAAGGCATTAAAATCTTTGTATGAGGACTTTTTTTCAATATTTCCCCCAACCACGACACCGGCCACACACCATTTATCATTTTAGGATCTACAAAAACATGATAAGCAGGTTGTAATTCTTCATATAAAGGATGCATGAAACCGCGGTTAACGAACATCACACATTCTCCCTTTAACACGCTTAAATCTTGCGTTTTAAGTGAGGGTGCATTCAGAATAATATAAATATCCCTACCCGATCCTACTAAAGGCAATGCATGCATTTGATTTTTCACTCCACTTAATGAAAGATCCATCTTATTCTTTAAACTACGTAACCCTTCTGCGAAGGAGATTATCCAGTCATCCTTCTTAATCATCAAAGACCAAAAATCCATTATCTTATCTTTTTACGCGTCCAGAATTTTCTCCACACATAAGACTCTCCACCTCTTATAGTCTCCTTTAATAGTATGCTTCAAACATGAAGCAGCTACTGCAAAATCAAGTGCTTTTTGTTTATCTTCCTTATAGGCCAACAAACCATAAATCAAAGCTCCCATAAACGAATCTCCACCACCGACTCTGTCCACAATATCTGTGATGTCATAGATTTTAGAATGATAAAACATACCTGAATCACAAAGAATTCCTCTCCAAGTATTATGATTGGCATTGATTGCACCACGAAGTGTCACAGCCATAGTTTTACAACGAGGGAACTTAACCATCATCTGATGACAAACCGATTCAAAAGCAGATTGGCTTATCTCACCTTGCGTCCGATTTACATCAAAATTCTCAGGCTTAATACCAAAAACCTTGTCACAATCGTCTTCATTACCAATGACTATATCACAACCTTTAACCAACTGTGGCATTATTTCGGCAGCACTCTTACCATATCTCCACAAATTAGCACGATAATTAATATCACACGAAACAGTAATATTCATTTCATTAGCTGCCTGTATTGCCTCCAAGCATACTTTTGCCGCATTTTCCGAAAGAGCGGGCGTAATCCCTGTCCAATGAAACCAACAAGCATCTTTAAAAATCTCTTTCCAATCTATAGTAGCCGGCTCAACAGTAGCCAATGATGAATTAGTCCGATCATAAAATATACGTGAAGGGCGGGCATTAGACCCCGTCTCTAAATAAAGAATACCAATACGCTCACCTCCTCTGACAATATGTGCTGTCCCAACACGATGGGCCAGCAATTCCATGATACATTTATCCGCTATAGGATTATTTGGTAAGCGGGTTATATAATCCACTGAAATACCATAATTGGCCAATGAAACCGCAACATTTGCTTCCGCACCGGCAAACGTCATATCCAATTGATTACATTGAGTCAATCTTAGGTAAACAGGCGCACCAAGACGAAGCATTATTTCTCCAAAGGTTACTACTTTTTTCATTTGCACAATTGTTTATACATAGCTTCGGCAATAGTAAAATCATCTTCCCAATCGATATCAAATGAATATATTTTATCCATTACATAAAGTAGAGGCTTCATTCCAATTCTATTTTTTTGTTTGAGATACACTTCACGCTTAGCTAAAAACATTGTATGATTAATTTCATACAATGGAGTAAGGTCCTGTGTTCTAGGCCAAGGTTTATTCGTTGTATTATTAATTAGCTTACCCTCTGCATTGAGTAGAAAATTCTTGAACTCAGCCACACCGACCAACGAATCATAGCCCTCATTCAACTTTGCCAAATACAGTTCAATGCCTTTGTCATACTGTTCAGCATCTGCAAATGGAGTAGTAACATGTCCCCAAAGTATATGCTCTGCATCTGTTATGGTTGGCACATAACAAATTAAATCCTGCAAATTAGTCGAACTCAAACAAAGTTCATCAGGGCGAGGAATAATACGTAAGCGAGTATCCGATTTAAACAGACCAGCTACTTCCATACACATTTCATCATTAGTAGAAAGAATAATCTCATCTACATATTTTGTGTCTAAAAGTTGCTTGATTTTATTTTCAACCAAACCGCCAGCAATATCTGCAAAAGGACGCGTATTTTTATTAACTACCCGCTCACTTCCTTTACGAGTAGGGAGGAAAAATGCTATTTTGTCCATAATATTATATCTATAACAGTCACGCCATTATAAGCTTTGATAAATTGATTGTATTTGAAGTTCACTATACAATGTAGGAGTTAAAGAAATAATCCTCTTACTTGTATATTCTGTAAATGTCAGAAAGAGTGTCCTATTCTCTCTTGTCAAATCCATTTCCTTTTCAGAAAGTATCTGTCCTTTATAGCCATCATAACCAATCATACAGATTTCCTTTGCACCAAATTCAATGACAGTTTGTAAAGCAACTGCAGTACATGAGTCTATGTATTCTTTTGAGAACGACAAATGTAACAACTCTTGCGTATATTTTTCGGCAAAAGCTGGAACTTCAGTCCCCATTGTCCGAGGATAAGGAGCTAATATACAAATCCCACGAAACTTTTCTGCACCAACATTGTTCAACAACCGTTTGGCCTCATTTCCAACCAAACAATAATATTTTTTATTACACATATCATTATACAGCGCTGCATGACGAGCTGTAACAAAAAGTAATGGCATTTCAGGATTATTCTGTATATATTCTGTAATAGCCTCTTGATGCTCAACAACGCTATCTCCACCACCAATTACTAAAACTTTATCAGCTTTCTCCAATTGTAACTTAGGATAACGGGCATTGTCTTCTACTTTATTCCTTCTATTATCAAGAGCTCTGACAATACTATTAAAACTATAAGTGCGATTTGTGACCCAGTCCATCACTTCTTTCTGGGGTATGGAATTTGCACCAGAAAGCATGTATGGCAGATTAGTACCCCACTGATACTTTTCTAATAAAGGATAGAAAGTTGTGATAACATCACCCAAGACGTTAAAATCGACATCCAACCCTTCCTTATTCAAATATGTCAGTAATAACTCTAAATTTAAGTTACCCGCTCCCCGTCCCATACCAAGGATAGTTGCATCGACATAATCCACACCACACTCTATGGCTGTTAAAGTATTAATTAATCCCAGTTGCAAATTATTGTGTCCATGAAAACCAATAGGACAAATTGTATTTTGTTTCACTGCTTGGAATATTCCTTTCAAATCCGAAGGAAACACACCACCAAAGGAATCAACCATGCAAAACAAATCAGCAACTCCATTAAGTTTATGTAAGTTCTCTAAAAAGCCTTCATATTCATTCCATTTGGACATATACATAGTATTGAATCCAACTTCAAATCCATATCCTTTAATTGCTTTTGCTAAAATTATAGCACGGTCGAAATTATCTGGATCGACAGCAATCCTTATCATATTTACGAGTCCAGAAATAGGAGTAAGTAGGGTCTCTAAATCTTTAATGCACACAGTCTTTTCATTAAGCATCACTGCAATTTTTTTATTGCAGTTTTCATGAATATATTTCAATACTGATACTGGTGAATAGCCAAACTTACCCATATATCCTTGAGATGGTTTATTTCTATAACCTACTTCCAAATAGTCTACAGGCAACGCATTCATCGCTAAGATATAAGCATTCACAACCTTCGAATCAAAATCCCAATTGGTGTAATATCCACCATCACGAAGAGTACAATCTAATAATTTCATGACAATTTAATATTGTATTTATTATCCTTTAATCCAAATAAAATTAAAATCCATTCTTCAATAAATAAATCCGAAAAATCAAAATATTCGAAAGGAGCCTCAAGAAAACTAA
>ERZ779889.605-NODE-605-length-43463-cov-4.690241_pt1 | contig 43463 bp, 35 predicted proteins | sample MGYA00511030_ERZ779889 | MGnify/ENA primary metagenome ERZ779889 (study PRJEB29588, sample SAMEA2160616) | human gut metagenome | biome: human gut; feature: human-associated habitat; material: faeces | place: Denmark | collected 2008/2010 ... | reverse complement strand
GGGCCGCCGCCTGGAGGTCTGGACTGACCAGCCCGGAGTGCAGGTCTACACCGGCAACTGGCTGGATGGATCACCCGTAAGCAAGTCCGGCCGTCCCTACCGCGACTACGACGGCGTGGCCATAGAGTGCCAGGACCTGCCCGACTCGCCCAATCATCCGGCCTTCCCGTCCACGGAACTTCGCCCCGGCCAGACGTGGCACCGCACCATCCTCTTCAAGCTCTCAGTTGACTGACAGACGTCGCATCCATGTCCCGGCATTTTCATCCTCCGCCGGGACATCGCTTTTGAATTGCCCGCCGACTGAGCCACACCATCTGCTGACGCCCCAGATTCTTCCCGCCGCTGTGCCAAAGTTAATGCTTTAATACAGCCCCTTTATGTCCTCGTAGATTAGGACACGTTCCACTATTGCCGTTCCTCCAGGCCCTTTATTTTCCACCAAGACCCGTTCACGAACATCCAGCAGTCGAAAAGACCAGGCCCTCCCACCGCTTCACGGCGGGCCCCTCCCTCTTGTGCCGAGGGCGGCAAGTCTTTTCTCGTCGCTGGATTTTTCATTATTCCATCTATTCTGTCTGTCTACCTAGATTAACCCGACGAGGACCTATCCTCGGTAGTGAATTGATAACGCACTAATACTCAGCACATAAGCCAGAGCGCCATGAGGATAGGGGTCGGCAGAATCGACCCAAACAGCCAAAAACGGCCACCCCTATCCTTAGACTATTTCGACTTATAAATTGAGATTCAAGGCATTACGCAATCCACATCAAGGATAGGTCCTAAAAGGATGGGACGCCGCGAAGCGGACAGGACGTTCGGGGCGGACGGCTTGAGGCCGTTCACACCGTGGATGGGCCGATGCGAAGCGAGTGGGACTGTGGAGCCGGCAGCATGGATTCGTCCCGGGGAAAGTGCCCAGAATTTGCGGGGAAACGGTTCACTTTCCCGACGAAAGGCTGGGACGAGAAATGAGAAAGGCCGATGAAAAGGCCGGGACGAGAAAGGGCGGCGGTGAAAAAGGACAGTGGGGCGAGAAGGCGGAGGGCGAGAAATAATAAAGGCCGGCGGAGAACCCGTCAGCCTTTATTACTTAACCTAATACTTAACCTATGAAAAAACTATCCGTATTAAGAACTTGCAAACTGCGTGCCACAAATCCAGAATGACGTTGCAGAATGGTTTAATCTCCGTGACAATCAGGCTACAATGCGATAACGTACAGGCTACAATGTCGTAGCGGGGTCAACCAGCTTGTCCTGATAATAGACCTCGTAGTGCAGGTGGTCGCCGGTGCTGGAGCCGGTGGTACCGACGTAGCCGACAAGGTCGCCCTTGTGGACATCCGCGCCTTTCTTGACCGCAATCCTGTGCATGTGGGCATAAGCGGTCTTGTATCCGTTGCGGTGATTGATCTTGACGAAGTTGCCGTAACCGCCGTTGCGTCCAGAGAAAGTCACCTCCCCGTCAGCCGTGGCATATATCGGAGTCATCTTCGGTGCGGCCAGGTCTATGCCCTTGTGGGTATGCTTCTTACGGGTAATGGGATGAACACGGGTGCCGAAAGGAGAGGATATGCGCACATACTCCGTAGGCTTTCCACTGGGAACAGAGGAACTCAGTCCTGCCGAACTTTCAGACGCAGTCGCAGAAGATGTCCCGACGGAAGTCCCGGCAGCTGATGCCTCGGTTTCAGAGGCGCCGGAAGCTTCATTGCCGGAAATTTCTTCCAGCGAAGGCAACTTGGAAAAATACTCCGGGTCATACGGTTCCAGCACAACCTCGGTCGTAACATTCACAGGCCCGTCATTCTCCTCTACAGCCACGGTCGCCATATCCTTGACTATCTCCTCCAGAATCCCGGCGGCCTCCTGCATCCGCTCCACAGTGTCCTGCTTGTCTGACAACACCGGTATCAGGTCCTCCGGCTTGAGATGCCGGATATTCCTCATACTCTCAGCCAGAATCTGTTTCTGGTCAGCCACCGTAGTCACCACCTTGGGCTGTACGGCCAGCATCTCAGGACGCACCTCTATACCGTCATCCGAGGCCATCAGGTCCATCACGGCCTCATCGTCTTTGAGATACTGCTGATACAGTCTCACAAACTGCTCAAAGGCTCCGTAATACGCAGCCTTAAAATGTGCGTATTCCTCGGCACGCCTTGTTTGATAGTCTGACTTCTCATGTTCCAGTTCCGCCTTGAACCGATCAAAATCATCTACATTCTGAGCCGCAGCCGTACCTGCCAGCGATAACATCAGCACAACTGCCAAAACAATCTTCTTCATAATTTAAATCTATTTGCCTAAAACAATTTACAAATGCCGCAACTACGGGATTGTGACATTCCTGTCTTCAAATGCAAGTACACTCTGTCAGGCAGCCACACTCTGCTAAAACTCATTCAGGAACTCAGCCTCAACCTTTTCCCGGAGCTTGCCGTCATAGTAGTTAAGCATGACGTAATAATACATATCCATGCCTTCGGACTCAGTATAATAGATTCTCAACTTGCATATTCTGCCGTCCGTATCGGTATAAGCGACGGACATTTCCCTGTCGTCCTCAATACAGTCATCCACCTCACGGACGATATTCTTGTCCTCCCCGTACTTCATGTCCAGATCCTTCATCAGCGGCAGGTAGCGTTTCTCCGCATCCTCCAGGGAATCATAGTTTTTATACGCCCTGACTTTATAGAACACTCCTTTGGGGCTGAAATAATAATCCATATAGGCCCAGTTCCTGCCCCCGAAATCCACATGATACAGGGTCACTTGTTGGCGCGGCTTGTTCTTCTTGCCCCGATAGTCTGGAACAACGACGTATGTATGATGCTTGATTTCCTGATGTTTGTAGATATCCTCATAGCGATCACCGAATCTCAGGCCGAAAAAAGTATCCTGAATTTTCTGCTGCGCATATACTCCGGCCGCAACTGAGAGGGCCAGAATGGTCATTATCATCCGTCTCATATTACAATTCCTCTATATAACTGTGTTCAACTCCCATTTTCACATTCTTGTTGTAGTAGTACAGGAACACGTAATTAAAATAGTGGCCGCTGATGGATGTCGTATACTCCCGGACCAGCTTGCACACCCCTCCGTTCTCGTCCGTATAGGAGACAGACTCATACTTGCTGTCATCCCAGTCATTCCGGCTTTCCCGTACTATACCCGGACGGTCCTTGTATTTCTTATCCAGCATCTCCAACACTTCCTCATAAGTGGTTCGGGAGACATCCTCGTTTTTGTAAGCATCGTAAAAACGCAGCTGATACAGACGGTGGGCCTCTTCATCAAAATAAAACGCACAAGCGTTCCACTTAAAGCCTCCAAACCATACATCCTCGACTTCATGTCTGGGCTTGGTTTTATCTCTCCAAGCACCGGACGACCTTCGGCATTGGCTCTTTACAATATCCGTCCTGCAGACTTCCTTGTAGCCCTCACCTAGTCTGACTCCGAAAAATGAGTCCTGAATCTTAGTCTGCGCAGAAACTGTCAGAGAAACCGCGGCAGATGCGACTAAGAGTAGTAAAAATCTTTTCATAACAGTTAAATTTAATATTTCCCTCAAATATAGGCATTTTTCAACGGGACTGTGTCAAAATGGCAAATTTTGTCGCAGTCTCTTGGGCGTGTTAGAATTGATAAATAACCATGGCTCAGTTCTGCTCGCGGTGACGTTTCCAGCGCTTGTGTGACCACAGCCAGTAAGCCGGTTCCCTGTATATGGTCTTCTCAAGCATCTTCATAAATTCACGCGTATACGGATTCTGACCGTCATCCGAAGGATCCGGAGTAACGGGTACAAAAGTCAGACGATAATGTCCGCGAGAAGTCTTCTCCACATCAATGTACACGAACTCCGCCCCGACATGGTTACCTATTGTTTCCCCCCCGATAGAATAAGGTGTGTCCTGGCCGAGGAAGTCCGTCCAGTAATGAAGAGCCGAACCCAAAGGCCGCTGATCGGAAATGAAGCCTATCACGAACTTCTTGCCTTCGCGTTCAATACCGATAAGCCTTCGCACGGCATTCTTCTGCGGGATGCATTCCAGGCCGAACCGCGACCTTACTTTAAGCATCAGCCGATCCATTACTTTATTTCTCAACGGCCTGTATATCTGGCCGCCTACCAGTGGCTCATGGAAATGATGAATTATGGCCTGCACCCATTCCCAATTACCGTAATGGCCAAGGAACAGAACAACCGAACGCCCCGACCTGACGATTCCGTCAATAAGCTCTCCGTTGGTCACATCCACTCTGCGGTCAATCTCCTTGTCTGAGATGTGCAGCAACTTCACAGTCTCCACCATGCAGTCACACAGGTGACGGTAAAACTTCTTTTCTATCCGTCCAAGCCGTTTCCTGTCCGATGTTCCGAAAACAAGCTCAAGATTATGGCGTACTGTCTTTCTTCGGTATCCGATAACATAATAGACAATAAAATAAGCCATATCACTGAACAGGTACAAGACCCCCAATGGCAATAGCGCGAAACACGTAAAAAAACTTTTCAGGATTTTATATTTACTATCTATAGTCATTAATATACAAGTTCAACACAAAAACAAAATTATTGAAATTTTCCCTGAATACACACAAAAAACTTAACTTTGCATTCTTTAAATAAGAACTTACTTAACATTAAGAATGGATATTGATTTTGTAATCACGTGGGTGGACATGAACGACCCGAAGTGGCAGGCGGATTTCGCAAAGTTCTCCGGCAATAAGGACAATACCAAAAACGGAGTATCCGAAGCCCGTTTCCGCGATTACGGTCTCCTGAAATACTGGTTCCGCGGAGTGGAGAAGTTCGCCCCGTGGGTGCGCAGAATACACTTCGTCTCCAGCGGACAGATACCTGAGTGGCTCAACACAGACAATCCCAAGATACACATTGTCGACCATAAAGACTTTATCCCCGGACAGTTCCTGCCCACGTACAATTCAGTCGTAATTGAACGATACATATATAATATTCCCGGCCTTGCCGAGCATTTTGTATATTTCAATGATGACTTTTACATCATCAACCATATCGGCCCTGACAGGTTTTTCCGCAACGGACTGCCATGCGACATCGCCGCTTTTCTATATAACCCGTCCTGGTCCCAGTGGTACAGGCGAATCAAGAACAACATCAATATCATCAACCGCCACTTTGACAAAAAAGAAGTAATGGCCCGCGACCATGACAAGTGGTTTGACAAGAGTTACGGTTCCAAAGCCCGCTGGAACCGCCTGCTCAGGCACTACGGCAAATTCATAACCCTGCGTACTCCCCATAACGCACAGCCTTTTCTAAAAACCACTTTCGAGGAGGTGTGGAATGCGGCCGGCAAGGAACTGACCGAGACATCCGCCAACCGTTTCCGTGCGCTCAGCGACTACACTCCGGAACTTTTCCGCACGTGGCAGATATGTAAAGGTAACTTCGAACCCTACAACACCTATCAGGACACAAAGATGTTTCCGCTCATGATACGTCCAAAGCAGGCCGTACAGGCCATCTACAACCAGTCCTACTCCCTGATCTGCCTGAACGACAACGTGCATATCCGCAACTACACACAAGTCATGGAGAACATCAGGAGTGCATTTGAGCACATCCTACCTGAGAAATCCGATTTTGAGCACTGACAACTAAGTACTTATGAATAAAGTCCTAGCAGAAATCATCGCCGGGATAATTCCATGCAAGATGAGCCGGAACCGATGGCGCGGAATTCTGCGCTACGGAGCGATCAGAGCACTGAAATTGAAGCATAGGTTAAAGCACTGCCATACGCAGCCACAATATTATCTGTCAGTCTGTGCCATAGCCAAGAATGAAGGGCCATATTTCAAGGAATGGATAGAATGGCACCGCTCAAAAGGGGTAGAGAAATTCTACATCTACGACAACGGCAGCACAGACAATACTAAAGAGGTACTTGCACCCTATATAGAATCAGGTTTGGTGGAATATACCTTCTTTCCGGGACAGAAACGGCAACTTGCCGCATATGACGACTGCTTTGAGCGTCACCGATCAGAGACCCGCTGGCTGGCCGTGATAGACCTTGATGAATACATCGTGCCCGTAAAGGACAGAACGATTCCCGGGTTCCTGCATCGGATGGAGGAGTTCTCTGTAGTAGAAATCAACTGGTTAGTATATGGAAGCGGCGGTGCTGAGAAACGTGAGCCGGGTGGAGTAATGGAGAGGTTCAGAAAGCATTCTCTTCCCGGGCACAGGCTGAACAGGCACGTCAAGAGCATTGCCGACCCGCGCCGCGTCTGCACAATGACAGGCTGTCATGAGGCGGCCCGTCTGTCCGGCCGCGCAGCCGACTCTCACGGCGTGCCGTTGAAAAAAGGCTTCCGTGACCGTGAGCCCCAACAAGACATTATACGCATCAACCATTACGCGGTAAAGTCATACGAAGAATTTCTCGGCAAACGTGCCAGAGGCCGTGCGCGCATCAATAAGTTGCGCGATTTAGATTACTTTGAGCAGTATGATCTGAACGACATCGAGGAGTATGAACGCATCTGACACGCTTGTAAAGGTCATAGTTCCAGTCTACAGAGACCGATTGGAGCAGTATGAGCATATCTCATTGAAACAGAACCGGAGAATTCTGAACGCTTATCCCTTTGTCTTTATCCACCCTGAAAGTCTGAACATAACCCCTTTACTGACAGAATTCCCAGAATGCGCGGAAGAAGTTTTTGACGACAATTATTTTCGGGACATCAACGGATACAACAGACTGATGATGTCTTCTGATTTCTACGCACGCTTTTCAGACACCGAATATCTGCTGATCTGTCAATTGGACGCCTATGTCTTTCGAGACGAGCTGCTATATTGGTGCAATGAAGGATATGACTACATCGGAGCTCCATGGCCGGTGCCCATGCACTTCCGCCTGCCTTTACTTAAACAATGGCGCAAACATTTCCATAGCCGATGGCGAACTGAAAAAGATTTCAAAGTAGGAAACGGCGGATTTTCTTTGCGGAAAGTATCCAGCCACCTGCGGGTCACGGAACAGATGAAGAATATCATTCACGAACATCTATCCAGACAAGGTTATTATTCTAACGAAGACCTTTTTTTCGCCTTGGAAGTAAACAGACACGGATTGAACTTCAAGTATCCCGACTACAAAAAGGCCCTGCAGTTCAGTTTCGACAAATATCCTGCCCTCTGCTATAAAGAGAATTCAAACAGGCTGCCTTTTGGTTGTCATGCTTGGTATAAAGGGAAAATGAAGGATTTTTGGTTTCCTATCATACTTAATGAGGGGAATACTCAACCAGTCCAATAGTCAGTCTTATCCATTCTCCAATATCCGTCTTAGGCGAGGATAATGTTCCAGTATTTTCTCCAGTGCTTCCCGGTTACGGTCATCCCCCGACCGCAGATTGACGGACATAAGGGAATACTGCATAGGCTTTCCTACTGCCTTGGCCGTACGTTGTCCATTTGGAAGCGGCACCACGTAAGTGCCACGGGATACGGCTGCAGCCCAAAACCACACATCGTCGTTTGTAGGAGCCAAAGTCATGAAAAGTGCAGGATCGAGCATCTTTTCGTCCAATGAATGAGGAGGATACAATACACCGCCTACTCCTGTCTGCATGGCGAGATGACTGAAATGGTACTTCTTGAAGATAAAATCGTACCATTTGTACTTTCTCCATTTTCCATAAGGAGCATTCAGTCTCACATGCCTTACACGATGCGCGACAATCGCATCAGGCAACCGTCTGTGCAGACGCAGGAGATCTCTCAACAAATCCGGATGGTAGCGGATATCATCGTCAACAGTCACGATAATATCTTCAGGAAAATCTCTTAAAGCAGGTATCAGCTTCTTGTACGAACGTATTTCGGCAGGATCAAACCTGACTTCGAAAATAGGGTATCCGGCTTTGAGAGATTCCAGTTCCTGAGGCAGTACTCCGTCCGGAAAACTTTGTGTGTCCAGGTACAACACTATTTTATCAGGTTGCAAAGAGCCGTTCAGAATGCAGCGTATGGCCTGCACTGCATAAGGGATAGCCGCAGGAAACGAAGTCAGCGACACTATAATCTTCCGCTCACCGTTCATTTCCCGTCTAATTTATTGTTTTTACCTCATAATCAATCCGTTTCCCCACTTCAGGAAATCTCTCCACGATAGCATTCAAAGCAGCCGCATTGCGGTCTGTTCCAGACTTGAAGTTGGTAGTTTTCAAGGACAGCACCCGCGGCTTTCCTACCCCTTTCGGCTTATTATGACCGAATGGAACTGGGACTACAGGTGTTCCATGAGCCACCGCTGCTGCCCAAAACCATATGTCATCCGTTGTCGGGGCCATTTGCGTGAAAAGGTCTATATCCAACATGTCTGACTTTAATGCATGGGGAGGATAGAGCACCCCTCCCACACCGGTCTGTATGTTCTTAAAACCAGAGTGGATTCTCTTCCATACAAAGTTATACCACCGGTATTTGCGCCACTGACGGTACGGCTTGCCTGGTTTCATGCGTTTGGCACGATGAGCCAGCACCGCATCGGGGTACTGAGCGTGCAGGCGCAAAAGGTCGCGCAACATATGCTTGTGGTAGTCCACATCATCATCCACAGTCACTATCACGGCTTCCGGGAAATCCTGCAAGGCTGGAATCAATTTCCTGTACGAGCGGATATCCCTGTCATAGTTCCGTATCTCGAAAACAGGACTTCTATCGGCCAATGCCAGCAGTTCCTGCGGCAGTCCGTTGTCACCAAACTGCGCAAAGGTAAGATAAAGCACCAGCTTATCGGGCAATACGGAACCGTTCAGAATGGACTGCACGGCCTGTAAGGCATACGGTATGGCAGCCGGGAATGAAGTCATTGATACTATGACCTGCTGCTTATGGATATCAGTATTCATGATTACTCTTTGGTGGCAAAAATACAACAAATCCGGCAAGTTCCTATAATTTCCTGCCCCGCAGACGAAGGCTGTTGGTGACGACACTGACGCTGCTCAGGGCCATGGCGGCTCCTCCGATCATCGGATTGAGCAGGAAACCGTTTATAGGATACAGCACTCCGGCGGCCACCGGCACTGCGATGATATTGTAGATAAAGGCCCAGAAAAGGTTTTGCCTTATAGTGCGGACAGTAAGGTGGGACAGACGGATCGCGTCAGGGACCTTCATGAGGTCCGAGGACAGAATGGTGATCATGGCCGCATCCATCGCGATGTCACTGCCTCCACCCATGGCGATACTGAGGTCTGCCTGAGCCAGAGCCGCACTGTCATTGATGCCGTCGCCTATCATCGCCACCTTACGGCCCTCGTCCTGCAGTTTTTTGACAAAGGCCGCCTTGTCCTGCGGCAATACTCCGGCATGGACTTCATCTATACCTGTCTGACGGGCCACCTCACGGGCGGAAGCCTCATTATCCCCGGTAAGCATGACTGTACGGATACCCATGTGGCGCAGTTTGGTCACAGCATCGGCAGACGTGGACTTTATCCTGTCGGCAACCGCCAATACCGCCAGAGCCCTGACACTGTCGGCAAACCATACCACTGTTCTGGCCTGAGCCAGCCATTCCTCCGCACGGGAAAGGAGTTCTTCCGACAGTTCTATACCATTGGAGCGCAGCAGGTCCAGATTGCCGGCAAAATAGGCTGTACCGCCACAGACTCCGCGGACTCCCTTGCCGGGGAGATTCTCAAAGGACACAATTTCGGGAACTGGCTGAGATTCCGAAGCCGAGTCATCACGGAACGCATTCACCACAGCCTCGGCCAGCGGATGCTCCGAGAGGGACTCAAGCGCGGCAAGTACAGAGTGCAGAGAGGCGGATCCCGGCATCCAGTGCTGGTCCACCACTTCGGGATGGCCCTCAGTGAGAGTTCCGGTCTTGTCCAGCACCACTGTATCCACCTTGCGGGCCACCTCCAGACTGACAGCGTCCTTAATCAGTATGCCGTAGGAAGCACCTTTTCCAATGCCCACTATCAGCGCAGTCGGAGTAGCCAGGCCCAGAGCGCACGGACAGGCGATGATCAGGACCGTTATCATGGACAGCAGACCGTGTATGAATCCGTCCGAAGGAGCAAATATCCACCAGGCCGCGAAAGACACCAAAGCGACACCCATGATTACAGGCACGAAGACCGAAGCCACCCTGTCCACCATATTCTGCACCGGAGCCTTGCTGCCCTGGGCATCCTGCACCATGCGGATAATCTGAGACAGCATCGTGTCCTTGCCGGTCCTGTCGGCCCGGAAACGGAACGCGCCTTTCTGGTTTATAGTGCCGGCGAAGACCTTCGCATCCGGCTGCTTTAGCACCGGCACCGGCTCACCGCTGAGCATGCTCTCATCCACATACGACTCACCGCTGAGCACAGTACCGTCCAAAGCCACACGCTCGCCGGGCCTGACAACGATAACATCTCCGGCCTGCGCCCACTGGACTGGAACTTCTTTCTCGACACCGTCAGCGGAGACCAGCGTCACCGTCTTGGGCTGGAGTCCCATGAGGGCCCGGATGGCTCCTGATGTCTTCTGCTTTGCCCTGGCTTCCAACAGACGGCCTATGAGGATAAAGGCCACTATGACGCTGGCCGCCTCGAAATACAGATGCGGCTCGACGCCACGGGAAAGCCAGAACCCGGGGAAAAACAGATTGAAGACGCTGAACAGCCAGGCCACTCCGGTACTGCTGGCCACAAGGGTGTCCATATTGACCGCTCCGTGCCGCAACTGCCTCCAGGCATTGATGAAAAACCGGCGGCCGAAGACGAAAAGCACTACGGTGGACAGGACGAATGTCACCCACTGTCCCCAGCGCAGGTCCATGAAGAACATACTCAGCACAAAGACAGGCAGGGCGCAGATGACAGCCCCTATAGTCTGCCGCTTAAGAGCGCGGTACTGCTTGAGACGTTCGGTCTCAGCAGCCTCCTCTTCATCTTCCACATTGATAATCAGACCATATCCGCTATCCTCAACGGCCTTTTGAAGAGCCTCGGGCGAGCATTGGTCTGTATCGTACTCCACCAATGCGGTGGCTGAGGCATAGTTGACATTGGCCTCAACGACACCTTTCTGGGCATTGAGCACCTTCCCTACCCGGGCCGCACAGGCTGCGCAGCCCAGACCGGTCACAGGAAATATCTCTTTCTTCTGCATAATACTTTTTGATTAGTTTATGCAAAGATACGGCCGGAGAGACCCCCGGCCGTTACATTATTATGGATAAAGTTTATATCTTACGTCTCTACCTGACCTCGTAATCCAGACAGAAAGTAGGGTAGGAATAATCACCGGTTATCACATCGTAATCGTAGAATATGAACTTTACCGTTATGCCTCTGGAGGGATCCAGCCAGATATTGTCACCCCTGTCGGACCAGCCGGCGTCATTCATGCTCTCCACCAAGTCTGCCCTGAGCGTAGAGTTGTCCTCGTTGAAGAACTGATACGGTTCCTTGCCGAAAAGCTGAATCCAGTACAGTTTTTCGGTCGGCCCGTCGAACACATAGTTGGCAAAATAAGTACCGAATTGATCTACCGGAATGTCATAGGCCAGATTGGTCGAAGAATAGCACCATGCCTCGTTAAGCACTCCACCGTTTCCGGACTCAAACTTCCTCACATCCTCCATTAATGCCCCGAAATCCATGAATCTCTCAGGCAGTTCCGGCTTATCAGCCGGTTCTTCCCCAGAGCCGTCATTGAGAGGATCATCCTCAAGCACACGGTACTCTATCACTCCGTACATACGGTCCGGATCATCGTTATATGGCTGCACATATATCAGTGCCGACCTGTCCGCAGGCCCGTTGGCATACCAGGCCGCATAACTGCCGTCTTCCATATCGATTTTCTTCTTCCATACATAGCCCTGCTCGGCCATAAGCTCCACCATCACTCCGTCAACCATATCCTGACTGGAGATTCCGAGACAGTACCCCCAGGCAAAACGCTCTCCTTCCCGTGCATTCAGGTCGTAGAAAGTATTGTTGAACATAGGAGAAGCCGGACCGTGGTCGAAATAATCCCTTATTTCGTAGGTAAGGATACCGCCGCTCTCGCTTGTAAGCTTGCGGAGCAGAAGCTCATCCTCGGTCGAGGCATTCTCGGCAGCCTTTATCCTGTCGGCCGTAGTCGGCCATTCCAGATACGGATACGGAACACTCAGCCATGCGGGATCGTATTCCACAGGCTGGGACGCATCCTCCACTATCACCATGCAGTAAGCGTACAGGTCTCCGACAGAAGCCATCACGCATACGGAGCCGAAAGCCCTGGCCGTAACCTCGCCGTCGGAAGACACAGTCACTGCCTCCTCGTCCGAAGAGCTCCACAGCAGGTCGGGATGAGTCCAGTTGTCCGAGCCGGCTGCAATCACATTGATATCCGCCGTCTCACCCACCGAAAGACGCACCAGTTCCTCCGACAGGGCGATGGCATCCGGCATCGGCTCATCTTCCGGAAGCACAGTCACAGTACATTCTGCGGACAGGGTATCCCCTATGCTGTACACTATCACCGTACTGCCTTCGGCTACAGCCGTAACCATGCCGTCATTGTCCACAGACGCCACATCGGGGTCATCGGAGCTCCACACTCCGGACACTGTATCCGCATCTACCCCAGACGGTGTCAGGCTCACCTTAAGCAAGAACTTCTCACCTGCGCTGACCGTAGTGTCCGAAGGGGACAGGCTCACACTCTCTATCCCCGTCTCTTCATCCACTGCCGGAGGAGTATCAGGCTCAGGCTTGCTGCAGGAAAGCAGCATGAAAGACATCAATGACACAGCCGTCAGAACCGAGGCCAGTGTGCTGAAAAAGGAATTTCTCATCATAAGTCAAAGTATTAAGAATTTGTACGAATGTAGAAAACACACCCGCTTCCGGCAACACAATCAAGGCCAACCGGGATATCAGATGCCTGAACCGGGATATGCACCGCGCGAATCCGACTTGCCTCCGAGCCAGGCAAGGAAATCATCCCTGCGTCCTGAACTGACTATGACTTCGGACTTATCGGTCAGGACAACCTTCAGCCGGCCTTTGAAATATTTCCTCACGGACACTATGCCGTGTATGCTCACGATGATGCCTCTCGATATCCTGAAAAACTTCTCCGGAGAAATAGACTGCTCCAGAACATTGAGGTTGGCATATTCCGTAATATGCTTCTTCCCGGAGAATGTATGGATGAACACATAATGTTCCTCACTCCGAGCCATGGAAATATCCTCACATGGAATGTAAAAATAGTTGTCCCCCTCGCTGATAAGTATCCTGCTCTTACAGGCAGGATGCGGAGATGCTGCGGGAGAACAGACTGTCTCCGGCAGTCTGAAACGCTCGAACTTATCAATGGCTTTCTCAACCGCCTCCTGTGTAAGGGGCTTCAGCAGGTAATCCACGCTGTTTAGCTGAAAGGCCTTGATGGCGAAATCACTGTATGCAGTGGTAAAGATGACCGGAACATCTATTCTGACCTGTTTCAGTATATCAAAACAGTTACCGTCCACCAGCTCCACATCCATGAATATAAGATCTATATCCGGCCCTGTACGGAGCAGTTCCACCGCATCCTCCACGGATTCCACACAGAAAGCCGGCCTGTATCCGCTTCTCACTGCAGCTACCAGCTTTATCAGCTTCATCCTGGCAAAATACTCGTTTTCTATGACCAGATATTTTATCATCCGCACAAATTTAACTATAAATACGGTATTCTGACTGTAAAAACATCACTGCCGCGCTCTATTATCACCTCCTTGCCGTTGGCCCTGTACTGCTCGGATATGTACTTAAGACCTACCCCCGTACTGCCGGTTCCCTCTCCGCTGACATTTCTCGACCTGACTGGATTGCTTACCGAGACATAATCGGATGACATGTCCACCGAGACCGACATCGGATACTTTGTCGAGACTATATTATGCTTTGTAACATTCTCTATCAGCAACTGCAGGGTCATGGGAACTATCTTCTTTCCTACAGCATTGTCCGTCCCTGATATCCTGACCTCAAACTGATTGCAGTAGCGCATCTTCAATATCGACACATAGCATTCAAGACTCTCCAGTTCCTCCTCCATGGGAACCACCGCCTTGTCCTGCGAGTCTATCACATACCTGTACATCCGGGACAGAGAAGCTATGAACTCCTCCGACTTGCGCACGTCTATGGACACCAGAGAGGAAAGAATGTTGAGGGAATTGAACAGGAAATGAGGATTGACCTGTGTCTTAAGCACATTGTATTTATACTGAAGAGCCTCGCTCCTGGCCTCCTCGGCCTGCTTGACGGTTACGCGGTAATTGTATGAAAAGTAAATGGTCTCCACTATGAACAGGATAAGAATCACATTGGCGAACGCCTCATCCCAGTTGATACGCAGAGCCGGATTGAAAACATGAAACACGACCAGAAAAAGCCTGTACACAGCAAAGGCCACCGCCATAGAAAGGAGAATATCCGCTATCACCTTATAGAAATTTCTGGAGTACAGCCACTTCTGTCTGGTAACATAAAACACGGTCAGAAATATTATAAAGGTGATGATTATCTCGGGAATCACTGTATATGCGAATATGGAGACAATCTCCCAGAATCCCTTGTCATTCAGCTGGGGTTCCGAACGCAACACTATCCCCAACAGAATCACCAGCACATTGTAGAGCTCCACCAGAAAGGTGTAGGCGACTATTCTCCTCAGCGTAATCATCCTTACGGGAGGTGCGGTCCGACTGCCTGCTTCTGCGCTCATATCCGGTCAATTGAGGTGAGACTGCGGTTCTTCATGTTGCGGAACTGAGTAGGCGACAAGCCTGTCACGGACTTGAACTGAGCGCTCAGGTGCGCCGTGCTGGAATAATGCAGACGGTCAGCAATCTCACTCACCGTCATTTCTCCGTAAAAAAGCAGTTCCTTGGCAAGTTCCACTTTCTGCAGGATACCGAAACGCTCTACTGTCATTCCGCGGACCTCCGTAAACAGCTTGCTCAGAAAACTGTATTCCCTATGACATTTTTCCTGAAGATATCCGGACATATTCATCCTCTCCTGAAGTTCAGGACTGCGGACATATTCGATAACCCCTACCCTTATCTGCTCGACACAACGCATCCGACTGTCATCCAGCAACTCAAAACCGTATTCCTCCAGCATATTGCGGATTCTTTCCCTTACTTCATCTGCGGGAGGAGCCTCCAAAGACACTACGCCAAGTTCCACATTGAGCGGCGCGACTCCACAGCGGTCAAGTATGTTCCTTACGGTCATTATACACCGCGGACACACCATGTTCTTAATATACAGCCTGCTGTCATCCATACCTACTATAATAACAAATCAGCCGCCGGAACGTTCCGACGGCTGCGGGCGGGTGGAAGATGGGATTCGAACCCACGACCCTTGGTGCCACAAACCAATGCTCTAACCAACTGAGCTACATCCACCATTTATCCCTTTTTTCTCCAAAAGGGACTGCAAATATAAGAATACTTTTCTTATTCACACAAAATTTCTATATTTGGAGAAAATTTTTAACGATTTCAATAAACACTAACTAACCATTCATGGCACGTGAAATAAAATTCTCCCTTGTATACAGGGATATGTGGCAGTCCTCGGGCAAATACGTCCCCAGGGTAGACCAGTTGGTGCAGATTGCGCCGGTTATAATAGAGATGGGATGCTTCGACAGAGTGGAGACCAACGGCGGGGCATTCGAGCAGGTGAACCTCCTTTTCGGAGAGAACCCCAACAAGGCCGTAAGGGCCTGGACCGCGCCTTTCAACAAGGTCGGCATCCAGACACACATGCTTGAGAGAGGCCTCAACGCTCTCCGCATGAATCCGGTACCCAGGGATGTCAGGGCCCTTATGTATAGGGTGAAGGCAAAGCAGGGCACCAATATCTCCCGCTCTTTCTGCGGCCTCAATGACCACCGCAACCTGAAAGACTCTGTAATACTGGCCAAGGAAGGCGGCATGATATCCCAGGTCGCGCTCAGTATCACATATTCGCCCGTACACACCGTCGAATACTACATGGACATCGTGGACAAGGTGGTGGAATACGGCTGCGACGAGATCTGCCTCAAGGACATGGCAGGTATCGGCCGTCCCGCTTTTCTGGGCCGTCTGACAAAATGCATCAAGGACAAATATCCCCATATCGTCGTACAGTACCACGGCCATTCTGGCCCTGGCTTCTCGGTAGCCTCCATGCTGGAGGTAGCCCGTGCCGGTGCCGACTATCTGGACGTGGCCATGGAACCGCTCTCATGGGGCAAGATTCATCCGGACGTTATCACGATCCAGGCCATGCTCAAGGATGCCGGCTTCCTTGTGAAGGACATCAACATGGACGCCTACATGGAGGCCAGAAGGCTCACCCAGACCTTCATCGACGATTTCCTCGGCATGTTCATCGAACCCAACAACTATATCAGCTCCTCCCTCCTCGTAGGCTGTGGCCTGCCCGGCGGCATGATGGGCTCCATGATGGCCGACCTTAAAGGATTCCAGAGCGCCATCAACATGTCACTGCGCAATCAGGGCAAGAAGGAAGTCTCCCTCAACGAGCTGATGGTGATGCTCTTCCAGGAAGTCGAGTATGTATGGCCCAAGCTCGGTTATCCCCCGCTCGTGACCCCGTTCAGCCAGTACGTCAAGAACACCGCGCTGATGAACCTGATGCACACCCTCAAGGGCGAGCCCAGATGGAAGACCATCGACAAGGATACCATGAACATGATCCTGGGCAAGACCGGCAAGCTGCCCGGCAAGCTGGCGCCGGAGATTCTGGACATCGTCAAGGAGAAGGGCCTGGAATTCTACACCGGCAACCCTCAGGACGCATTCCCCGACGAGCTGCCCAAGTTCATCGAGGAGATGAAGAAAGAAGGCTGGGACCGCGGACAGGACGACGAGGAGCTCTTCGAGTTCGCAATGCACGAGCGCCAGTACCGCGACTACAAGAGCGGCATGGCCAAGGAGCGTTTCAACAAAGAGCTTGAGGCCGCCCGCGAGAAAGCAGGCGCACCTAAAGTAGTCACCCGCAAGGTAGTTGAGGTACCCGCTTTCGACATCGATAAGCTCATGGCAGAGCATCCCAAGGCCATGCCCATACAGGCTGTGGCCAAGGGCAAGCTGATCTGGAGATACAATGTCGCTGACGACAGCACGGCTCCGGCTATCGGCACCAAGTTCAAGGAAGGCGCCCCTGTCTGCTATATCCAGACCTACTATGGAGTAGAGCCAGTCTACGCTCCCGCCACCGGCAAGCTCATCCAGGTCGAGGTAAAGCACAACGATAACGTGGACATCAACCAGGTACTCTGCTTCATCGAGTAACCTGGCATCACTATACACAAGAAAACCGACGGGAAACGATATTCCCGCCGGTTTTCTTTTTAATGAGCATCTGCCGCTCAATAACCTGCTGCTGCAAGGGCTGCTTCCATCTTCTGCCGGCCCAGGGCGACTATCTCGTCGTATTTGTAGAACTCCATGGTGCCGTAGGCATTCTTCGCTATGCGCGCCAACACGTCCGGAGGATACAGCCTAAGAGTCAGGTCCGCATTGGTCTGAATCATCATGCCGGAAGACTCGTTTAGGATGGACACTATGCCCATATCGCTGTCATCATCCTCTTTTCTATACTCATCCTTATCTTCCGCACCGGCCATCAGTTCCCTGTCCACCTCCTCTTTCCGGACCTTGTCCATGACTGTGTCCACCATCTGCTCCAGCCTCTGACGCACACGGCTTTTCTTATGCTCCGGCACACCGTTGTCCTTTTCCTCGTAAGGACCGTTCAGGTCCACGGCAACCAGAATGTCTCCCGGAGTCCTGCGCACCCTGTTGACTGGCACCGGGTTGACCACACCTCCGTCAATCAGGAGCATGTCGCCTATCCTGTTCGGCGTAAAGACAGAAGGCAGGGATATGGAAGAGCGGATGGCATCATACAGACTGCCGGAGTCGAAGACCACCTCCCTGCGGTGCAGGATATCTGTGGCGACGGCGGTGAAATGCACCGGCAGCTCCTCTATCTTCCGGTCTGGGATAATGGACTTGAGTTCCTCTATCACCCGCTCGCCCTTGACAAAGCCGCCATTGCCTATGGTGAAGTCCATCAGACTGAAGACTTTCATCCTGTCGACCGTCCTCATCCATTCCTTAAACGCGTCCAGGCCCCCGGCCGCATAGATTCCGCCCACCAATGCGCCCATAGAGGCCCCGGCGACGGAGGCTATCTCAAACCCCCGTTCCTCCAGGACCTCTATCGCACCTATGTGGGCCAGGCCTCTCGATCCGCCGCTGGCCAGCACCAGAGCGACTTTCCCGGCTTTTTTCATCAGCTCTACTTTATTTCACGGATAAGCATTCCCGGAAGGATTTCCACTCCTCCGGTAATCTTGAATGTTGTGGCGTTCAGCTCAGAACCCACAGCCTGCTCGTCATTGGCCATATAACGGTTGTCCCAAATCTTCTTGGGATCCGGCTTCAGAGTTCCCTTACGGTTGTACTTGAATTTCCCGGTAGCCTCATCGAAGACAGGCACAAGTATCTCGTATTTCGACTTGGCGGTGACTCCCTCCTTCATACCGATCTTCGCCGTAACGGTCTTTGCCTCGGCATCCACACTGCTGATAGGCACTTTTACCTTGAACTGGTCGAATTCCTTCTGAAGGTTCATCACGTTCTTGTCAATGGCACGGGCGCAGACTTTGCGGAATACATCCTCGGGATTGTACAGTCCCCTGAGCACCGGATTGTCACTGCGCGCCTTATAACTGCCCACATATTTAAGTCTGAATGTAGAGTCATCCGCCTCAAAAGCGGCTTTCCGGGCAGCAATCTCAGCATCGGCAAGGAAGGCGGCCTGCGACGCAGAGTCCAGTGCCGGCTTGTCGTAATAGTAATTGTCATAGAAATAGTTGGCCACACTGTCGTTCCAGTCCAGCTGATACAGATACGACGTGGTGTTCACGGCAAAGCCGGAAATCATGCTGGAAACCATGGATCCCAAGGTGGTCAGACTGGTAACGATGTTGTTCTCGTCACCTGTAACAGCCGTTGCGATACCCCCGATAACAGCCATGATACCCGTAGCCACGTCCGCATTGGCCTCATGGTCCACGTAGGTAATGTCATTGACTATGACAAAAGTATTGTTTATCAACTCGTAGCCGCCGTCCGCAAGGGCGTCCACACCTCTCTTGGTCTGAGATGCGGCTTCCACATCCAGAGCCGAAGCGTCGTACAGACCACGGTCAAGCACGAGAGAAGGCTCGAAGCCGCCCGTCTCCTTGTTCCTCAGGAACCATTTTGACACCAGTCTCTTGGCCACGTCATTGCGGACAAAGAACTCCTCGACCTCAAGCTGAAGGTCCTCTTTCTTGCTGTCGCTGGTGATACACTTGACACTCAGGTCATGATTGTTGTATTTGTCCGGAGTCTCAAGAGCCATGAACGCGCCTACTATCTCGCTGTCCATCTTCTTGTCCGGATGACTGATCATAAACGAATACAGTGAACTCCTCCTGTAGCTCATCGCGGAATCCACATCCTGAGCATACATTGACTGAGGCAGAACGGCGGCCATCGCCAGAATTGACAATATATAAATTCTCTTCATAGCTTAAATTTTAATAATCCCACATATTTTCGTCCACCGTGTCAAACACGGACACCCTGCCGTCAGAGTCTATAAAGTCTATCACCACCTCGCCCTTCTCATTGAGCCAGGCTATCTGACCGGCTTCATTCATGACCCATCTCACAGCACCGGTCTCAGGATGAAGCAACAGCGCCGCAGGATGAGAACCGGGCGCATCCTGCACCGTCACGTACTTGACGGGGATAACCTCCTCCCCGCTCGTGTTTATAAAGCCGAACAGACCGCCGCGCTTTACCCAGGCCAGACCGTCCTCAAACATTCCGACAGCCTGATAAGGAGATAACGCATCCGTGACCGCAGTGCCATTGCGGTCTATCAGCACCCACTCTGCATCCTCCATGACGACATTGCCCGAGTCATCCGGCATAATCATATCCTCCAGCATAAATGAGGCGGAGACTCCAAATATGATATTCTCGTCACCGGTAGGTTTGCCCTTCTTGTCAAGTATAGGCATGACCCTCATCTGACGCTTCATGGAAGTCGGTCTGCTGTTGACCCAGGCCAGACCGTCCACATAGGGGCCCACCAGATTATAAGACCCGGCAGACTCCGAAAGATCTGCAAGGCAGATGAATCTCCACTGGCCCCCGGTCATATACAGGCTGTCTGCATCCACCGGCCCGGTGTACACGGCCACCATGCCGTCATTGCACATATCCACATAGTCATACTCCACGGAAATCACCTCGCGTCCGTCCGAAGCAACTACTCCCCACTTGTAACCGGAACCGTCATACAGGCTCACAAGACCAAAACCGTCCACAGCCTGACTCGCATCGGCATACCTGGCCTCGACGATTACTTTCCCCTGAGCATCCTTATACCCCCATGTCTTGCCAGACTGGAAAGGTATCATCGTCTGGGCTGCGGCCGGTGCCGAGCACAAAACCGCTCCCAGACACGAAATCAATACAGTTTTTCTCATAAAAAATAGTTTAGAATTATGTTAAAGATAGTCTAGAATCCCGATGACAGTCCCTTTATAACTCCCTGATCCTCCAAATACTTTCTGAGATTGTCCTTGGCTACGGACACCACATAACCGATCTTATACTCCCTGGCCCGCAGTTTGAGAATCCGTAGGCTTCCGGAAGCCACTGAGTTGATATAGTCCTGATATTCGCCTTGGAAGAAATTGCCGAAGAAAACCGAGTCCGAGGCCGTGACCGCATCTGTCTTGAGCGGAGGCTGCGACGCGGCTCCGTTGCCTGCCGGCACGCCCTTGAATATCACGGCGTGTACGGCATTGCGCTTGGCCACCTCCAGCGGCATCTTGGCATTCTTGTAATAACTCCACACTCTGATGGCGTAAGTTCCGTCCGCGCCCACACCCACGCTCTCGATTTCATAAGTCCAGGGGGTATCGGCCTTGCTCAGTCTGGACGCGCTTCCGCACGATGCGAACATAAACGAAAATGCACAAAGAATTAAAAATAGAGAGATTTTCCTCATAGTTTTGTTTTATTTGCTTACAAAGGTATATTGTTTTGATGAGTTTTCAAAATCGTTTTGTATCTTTGTAAATTAAATCAAAGACCGTAATAGACATGAACGGAGAGAAGCAGACAAATGTCTTTTTTGACAGATCTTACGGATACGCTAGGGCCATCGTCGCCCTGATAGGAGGCCTGGTACTGGTCATCTGGCCGGAGCAGGTCAAAAACTACTGCATGTACATCCTGGGTGCGCTTATCCTGCTTATTGGCATTGTAAACATAGCTCTCTACTATACGGGCAAGTGGAAAAGGGAGAAGACATCCCTCCTCATGCTCAATTCCATAGTAGACATAGCATTCGGACTTGTACTGCTGATATTCCCGTCATTCTTCATCAACTTCATCATGTTTGTGTTCGGGCTGGTGCTGCTGATTTTCGGACTGGGAGACATCGTGAACCTGGTCAGGACAGCAAAAGTGGTGCGGATACCGTGGACAGTCTTTATAGGGCCGGCACTCACTGTCATTATAGGCGTGATAATGTTCTTCTTCCCCAGCAAGGCCAGCAACTGGCTGTTCATACTGTTCGGAGCCGGACTGCTGCTTTACTCACTGTCGGAGTTCGCATCGACCTACATCGTAAGAAAAAGAATGAAGGAAATCATAATAGAAGAATAGTACCTCCGTGGGGAATCGAACCCCAACCAAGAGAACCGGAATCTCTCATTCTATCCATTAAACTACGGAGGCGAAAAGGAATGCAAATGTACAAATAAATTTTGAAAAAGAATATGACTGCTTATGTTTTTCCCGGACAGGGAGCACAATTTACAGGGATGGGCAAGGATCTGTACGATGCAAGCCCCAAGGCCAAGGAACTCATCGACAGCGCATGCGACATCCTCGGATTCGACATCCGCAGCATAATGTTCACCGGTTCTGCCGATGACCTCAAGCAGACAAGAGTCACACAGCCTGCTGTATTCATACATTCTGTAGCAGCTGCAGCCACAATAGAGAATTTCAATCCCGGCATGACCGCCGGACACTCCCTCGGAGAGTTCTCGGCACTGGTGGCCGCCGGAGCCATGTCCTTTGAGGACGGACTCCGCCTGGTATATGCCAGGGCGATGGCCATGCAGAAGGCCTGCGAGGCCAGACCGTCCACCATGGCCGCCATCATCGGCCTGCCTGACGAACTGGTGGAAAAGGTCTGCGCCGAGACTGACGGCATCGTAGTCCCGGCCAACTACAACTGCCCCGGCCAGCTGGTCATCTCCGGCGAGATAGAAGCCGTGGACAAGGCCTGCGCCACTCTCAAGGATGCGGGTGCGAAAAGAGCACTCAGGCTTGCCGTAGGAGGCGCCTTCCACTCCCCGCTGATGGAACCGGCCAGAGTAGAGCTGGCCGAGGCGATAGGCAGGACAGAAATCAAAGTTCCGGTATGTCCGGTCTATCAGAACGTGGACGCACAGCCCTCTACCGATCCGGTGGTAATAAAGGACAAGCTGCTGCGCCAGCTCACCTCCCCCGTAAGATGGACCCAGACGGTGCTCAACATGCACCGCGACGGAGCAACTGAGTTCGTGGAGCTCGGTCCGGGCGCCGTCCTGCAGGGACTTATCAAGAAATGCCTTCCGAATAAATAAAACTACAACAAATAACAATAACTACTAAAATCGTCCTAATAATGGCAAAAGAGAAAACATTTATCACATGTGACGGCAACTACGCCGCAGCGCATGTAGCGTATATGTTCAGTGAACATGCCGCTATCTACCCTATCACACCTTCTTCGACCATGGCCGAATACGTAGACGAATGGGCCGCCTTCGGCAAGAAGAATCTGTTCGGGGAGACAGTAAAAGTAACGGAAATGCAGAGTGAGGGAGGAGCGGCAGGTGCTGTCCACGGCTCACTTCAGGCCGGAGCCCTGACTACCACATTCACTGCGTCACAAGGATTGTTGCTGATGATTCCCAATATGTACAAGATTGCCGGCGAACTGCTGCCTACGGTATTCCACGTATCAGCCCGCGCCCTCGCCACCCAGGCCCTGTCCATCTTCGGAGACCATCAGGACGTGATGGCCTGCCGTCAGACCGGTTTCGCCATGCTGGCCTCATCCAGCGTCCAGGAAGCCATGGACCTCGGCGCCGTAGCACATCTTTCGACCATCAAGTCCAGCGTACCTTTCATCCACTTCTTCGACGGATTCCGCACATCGCACGAGATTCAGAAGATAGAGGTGCTTGACCCCGATGCCCTCAAGAGCATGATCAGCGAGAAGGCCCTGGCAGCTTTCCGAAAGAGAGCCCTCAACCCCAACAAGCCGGTCACCAGAGGCACTGCCCAGAACCCGGACGTATATTTCCAGGCACGTGAGGCAAGCAACACCTACTACGACGCCGTTCCCGATATCGTAGCCCGTTACATGGGTGAGATCAGCGAGCTGACAGGCCGCCATTACCTGCCGTTCGACTACTACGGAGACCCCAACGCCAAGGATATCATCATCGCCATGGGTTCCGTATGCGAGACCATCCGCGAGGTCGTGGACGCTCTCATGGCAAAGGGCGAGAAAGTCGGTGTCATCACCGTCCGCCTCTACAGGCCTTTCTCTGCCAAGTATTTCCTCAGAGTACTGCCCAAGAGCGTCAAGAGGATTGCCGTCCTCGACCGCTGCAAGGAGCCCGGTAGCGTAGGCGAGCCTCTCTACCTCGATGTCAAGTCCACACTCGCAGAGATGGGCGGAGACGCGCCCTACATCATCGGCGGCCGCTACGGTCTGTCCTCCAAGGACACCACTCCGGCCCAGATATTCGCCGTATTCAAGAACCTCAAGCAGAAACAGCCCAAGGCCGACTTCACTATCGGCATCATCGATGACGTCACTTACAAGTCCCTCCCTGTAGGCGAGGAAGTGTCCATGGCCAAGAAAGGCACTTACGAGTGCAAGTTCTACGGCCTCGGCTCTGATGGCACAGTAGGCGCCAACAAGAACACCATCAAGATCATAGGTGACCATACACCCAAATACTGCCAGGGCTATTTCGACTACGACTCCAAGAAGTCCGGCGGATACACCTGCTCGCACCTGCGTTTCGGAGATAGCCCGATCACCTCTCCCTATCTGGTGTCGACCCCCGACTTCGTCGCCTGCCACGTACCCTCGTACCTTTATAAATACGACGTGCTCAAAGGCATCAAGAGAGGCGGCACGTTCCTGCTCAACAGCCTCTGGTCGATGGAAGAGACTGTTAAGAGGATTCCCGACCATGTAAAGCAGGTCATTGCGGAGAAAGGCCTTAAGGTCTACATCATCAACGCCACCAAGATCGCCGAGGAGATAGGTCTGGGCAACCGCACCAACACCATCCTCCAGTCAGCGTTCTTCAAGATCACCGGCATCATCCCCTACGAGCAGGCCGTTGCCTTCATGAAGAAAGCCATCGACAAGAGCTATGGCAAGAAGGGCGAGAAAGTGGTCAGCATGAACTACGCCGCAGTAGACCGTGGCGCCGAGTACGAGGAGCTCACCGTTCCCGCTGAGTGGAGCAACGTAGTGGCCCGCTTCCGTCCGGCCAACTTCGACCGTCTCGCGCCCGAATGGGTACGCAGCGTGGCCGACGTGGTCAACGCCCAGAACGGATACGAGATTCCTGTTAGCGCATTCACCGGTGAATACGCCGACGGCACCATTCCCGCCGGCACTGCGGCATTTGAGAAACGCGGCATAGCCGTCAATGTTCCCGAATGGAATCCCGAGAGATGTATCCAGTGCAACCAGTGTGCCTACGTATGTCCTCACGCCGCCATCCGTCCTTTCCTCGCCACTGAGGAGGAGCTGGCCAAGGCTCCCAAAGGTGTAAGAAGCGCGGAGGGCAAGGCCGCATTCAAGGCCTACCGCTTCACCATGCAGGTATCACCTATGGACTGCACCGGCTGCGGCAACTGCGTAGACGTATGTCCCGCAAAGGAGAAAGCCCTCGAGCTCAGGCCTATCGACACACAGATGGACCAGCAGGCAATATTCGACTACATGCACACCAACGTCGGCTACAAGGACACTGTCGCCCCCAAGACACAGAACTTCAAGAACTCCCAGTTCTCGCAGCCTCTGTTCGAGTTCTCAGGTGCCTGCGCCGGATGCGGTGAGACACCTTACATCAAGGCCATCACACAGCTTTTCGGAGACCGCATGATGGTTGCAAACGCCACCGGATGCTCTTCGATCTACAGTGCCTCATTCCCGTCCTCACCTTACTGCACCGACAAGAACGGACGCGGACCGGCATGGGACAACTCCCTGTTCGAGGACAACGCTGAGTTCGGTCTCGGAATGAGACTCGGCTCTGAAAGACTGCGCAATACTGTCGCCGAGCTCATGAAACAGGGTCTGGAGTGCAACAAGTGCTCCGCCGACATCAAGGCACTCTTCGAGCAGTGGCTGGCCGACAGAGGCAACGCCGCCGCGACCCGCGAGATATGCGACAAGCTCGTTCCGATGCTGGAGGAAAGCGAGTGCGAGGCCTGCAGGAAACTGTACGACTACCGCGACTGGATTCCCGCACGCAGCCAGTGGATCTTCGGCGGTGACGGCTGGGCATACGACATCGGATACGGCGGACTGGACCATGTCCTGGCTTCCGGCGAGAATGTCAACGTCCTCGTGCTTGACACCGAGGTGTACTCCAACACCGGCGGACAGTCATCCAAGTCCACACCTGCCGGCGCAGTCGCCAAGTTCGCGACATCCGGAAAGAAGGTACGCAAGAAAGACCTGGGCATGATGGCCATGAGCTACGGTTACGTGTACGTGGCACAGGTGGCCATGGGAGCCAACCCCACACAGTACTTCAACGTGCTCAAGGAAGCCGAGGCCTACAACGGGCCGTCACTGATCATCGCCTACGCGCCCTGCATCAACCACGGTCTGCGCAACGGCATGGGCAAGAGCCAGAGAGAGGAGAAGCTCGCCGTAGAGTGCGGTTACTGGCATCTGTACCGCTTCAACCCCGCTCTCGCCGAGGAAGGCAAGAATCCCTTCACCCTCGACAGCAAGGAGCCTGACTGGAGCAAGTTCCAGGAGTTCATCAAAGGTGAGGTCCGCTACAGTTCGCTGATGAAGAGCTTCCCCGACACCGCTCAGGAACTCTTCGACAAGACCGAGCAGTACGCCAAGATCCGCTACGAGTCCTACAAGCGTCTGGCCCTGTAACACAGGCAAGCTAAAATCAGTAAAAATCCCGGCAGAAACTGATGTCCTGCCGGGATTTTTACTAAATATTGCCTAAGCGACAAACTCTACAGTCTGCTTCGCTTTTATACTTCGACTACTCCTCAGACATGAAGTATATCGTCGTATAGAATGCGGTATCACTGGTGTAGTTGCCGACAACCACAGTCCCGTCATCACTCGTTGCCAGAACAGAACCTTGAATAGTCACGCCCTCGGGAGCATATCCGTACTGCTGAGATGCATAGTCCGCGAAAGTCGAAACCTGATCTGTACTGAAATCCCATACATAGGGCTGGCTGGACACTCCGAAAGGAACATCCGCCAAGAAGAGCAGACCAGTTGAGGTCACAGCGCAAGGTCTAAACTCATTGTATGCGACATCACTGATTTCGTACATCCTGTCCTCCTCGGAATCATAAACGTAAGCCAGCGTAGGCATATGCTCCCAAGACTCGGAAATCTGCAGTTTCCCAGCCAGATACCTTCCGCTGGGAGAGATGACAATCTCAAGATCCCCATATCTCTTCGTATATGCATACAACTCTTCATTCCATTCTCCCGTATACTCATCCGTGAAGAGGTCAAACTCGTGAGAAGTTCCCCTCCACATACAGCCGAATTCCTGACCATACTCAGAATCCAGCAGATACCCTGCGATATTGCCGTTGGCACCGATTCCCTTTGCCACAATACCATCCGGAGTCTGTCCGTTAATATCCGTACCTGTGATGTTAGCGATAGTTCCGTTCTCATAGACGATGGCAGTATTATCGTATGTCTCTGTCATACAATAGCCTACAGCGACCGATCCATCCGGTGACACCCCGTAGAATCCACTCTCCATAGAGCCAGCCGGTGCCGCTACTGTCTTAATCTGACCGTCCTCATAATACACGGGACCGGCAAAATCCTTTCCGTAAGCCACTCCTGCATCGGTTATATCATACAACATAACACCGTCAACTATAGTCAGCGAATCACGACGCACATCATAAATATACGAAGCCATCGTCTCTCCCTGATAGTTGCCGACTACCCAACGGCCATTGTCTGAAACCGCATAAGGAGCTATTATCGTTCCTTCCGGAGCGAACTCTACATAGGGCCTGTAGGTCTTGACGCTCTCCACAACGGGTTCTCCGTACACAGAACCGTCATTAATCTGGGCTACAAACGCATAATAGTGTGTCTGCCAGAGCAGATCCTGATAGATCTCGGTAGAAGGACCAGTCTTAAGCTCCGCACTGGCTACCTGGTCATTGATATAAGAGACGAGACCGTCTTCTCCCAAGGCCGCATAATCATCCTCCATAATAAGACCCGTACAATAACTTACAGACTCATCAGACGGTACCACAGATACTCTGACAGTATTTCCGTCATTTGCCATATCTACAGTAAACTCACTTACAGCGATATCACGCCCCTGATCACATGAGGCAAAAATCACAGATGCAGCCGCCATGACTGCCATTACAATTTTTCTCATATTCCTTAACATTTTAATTATTTAAAAACCGGGCGCGAAGAAAATAATAATCTTGATTTCAGCCAAATTTTTTTTCTTTCCTTAACATAGCATACTCACTCCTGACATCATGACAACCCGTTTACCCCACAAGTGTCATTACTGCCGCCGTGCAGACAACTATGCTTTAAGGCTAGGCTTTTCCTCTGGAGCAAGGCCAGTAATCTCGGCTATGTAGCTCATCGGCAAGCCCTTGAGTCTCAAACTGCTGGCTATCTTGAGCTTTTCTTGCCTCACTCCCTGTTCAATGTCTTGCTGGATGCCCATGCGTATCACGGGCTCCGACATCAGGTCCTTGGGAGCCTCGCGGGTCTTGGCGTTGATCTCCGTCAGGTAACGCAGCCACAGAACCTGCATCTTCTTATCGCTGTATGACATCGGGTCGAATTTAGGCAGCTCTATGAACACGAACCTCAGTCCGTCTATCACCTCGTCCGTCTCCTCTATCGCCACTATGCGGTACTCATGATAGTAACTCGGACTGTCGCTGTACACGTCGTCCACGATATTGAGCGAGTACACCGGCTGGAGAAGCTCGTACTCGTCGCCTGTCTCCAACTGGCTCACATACGCCTTCGAGGCATTGAACAGCACTCTCTGCTTGAACGCCGAGGTCCACATCATCTGCATCTCCACCACGAACTGCCTGCCGCGCGCGTCATGGCAACGAAGGTCCACCACGCTGTACTTCTTCAGCGGATTGCGAGGCATCAGCTCCGGGTCTAAGTACTCCTACACTTCCTTTATCTCCTCCTCCGGTGAATCGAAGGGTAACAGAGCATTCAGGAAACTCACAACCAGGTCCCGATGCTCACCGAACACTTTCTTGAATGTAAGGTCGGCCTTTGGATCCAAATACTTACTCATCTTTAGAAAATTTATTGGCTAACGGAGGCAAATGTAATCAAGTCACTCAACATTGCCACTATATTTTACGTCTTGACTATCATTATTTTACAGAAATGGTAAAAAATGAAATTCGTCATGTTCTGAATCATTGCGACCGGGCCAGATTCCAATCCATAATCGCTTCATTATCCAGCTATTACAATTTTACAAGGTGCCGTATCCCGTTTTGAAAAGCTTATGCGGCACCTCCCAAAATCAAGACTAGCTGATTTACAGGCAATTGAAAATCATAGCCTTGCCCGTAATACTTCGTAACAAGATTCATAGGAGATACTCCAACACCCTTCCTTTAGTTTTGATTATGATTTTGTCACTGGAATTCACACAGCATGGTGGAAGTTGCATGAGAACTTGACGGTCTGGAATAAAACCCGTAACTTTTGCTAACACATTAAAAACACACGAACTCATAAATGAGATTCAGAATTTCTGTATTGTCATGGCACCATCTGTCGGACAGACACGCCTTGTCCCCGAGCCTTGACAGGGTGTCCTCAAGAAAAACGATATAGTTAGTACTCGAAGAGGTGTTTCCCGGTAAGCATCTCCACAAAATTAAAAAAGCTCCGGGATGTCCGAAGCTTTTCATTATCTGCAAGCCCTACGCCTAGAGGGCGACGATTAGTGACAGGTTGACGCCGGTGTAGGCGGGAGTCATACGGCATACACCGCCAGAGCACTGATAGCCTTGTTTAAAACGTCCAAAATTAAGTTGCGCACGTACCTTGGAATAAGAGTAACTTACGCTTCCATTTATGTAGTGGTTCTTATTACCTTGATAGTTCCACATATCCTGAATGGACACGCTCCAGCGGGGCGCGAAATTATACTCAAGCAAAGCAGCAGCCCAATTGCCTTTCTCACCGTTTGTGATATAGTCATCTTTGGTAAAAAGATGCTGTAATTCAAGTCTAAGAGAGTTTTTGCGGTCAAACTTGTATGTAAGATCTGCTACTACTGTATGAGATTTCCACATAGATTCCTCGTGACCTGAACCTGGTGCATGATTGTAAGTCTGCCATGTATAGAACAGTATCATCTTGAAATTGCTGCCGAACCAGCGTTCCACATCCAGTGTCAAATCTCTGAAAAGCAGCTCATTTCGTGCTTCGCCAGTTATCTGATTAGCCACATTTCCATAATATGTGGAGAAATTGGCGTGCACTTTCATGCCTTTCTTACCACCCATTACAGTTCCACGACGGAAATTATAATAGAGATCCGCCTGACCACCGATTTCATCACTCTGGGTTGTGTATGGATTCAAAGTTGCCAGTGAGTATGTATGCTGCTGGGTCAAAGCCGGCACGTAGTTGATATACGTGTACATACCGTCAAATGAACGTGATCCTTGCAGGAAAGGATTGTGAAGTTTGCGGAACGAAAGCAGGGCTCCGAATCCATAACCGGTATATCCGAAATCCACCTGTATAGCTTCACTCCTTGTCGTATCCAAATTATACAAACTTGGATCACTATGCCTATTCATATACTCACCACTCAATCGAAAACCGGCATACCCCAAAGCCATCCTGGCAGAATATCCTAAAGTATGAGGCTTGACTCCAGGTATATTCGTTGTCTCTACAGCCTCGTATTTATCCAGCACACTTCCCTCTACAGTCCAGTCAAATGCATCCCAGTTGGCTGCACGTGAAATGGAGAGTGAAAGATCCGCGCCTGAGACAAATGCTCCGGTATAATCCTTGATATCTCTCGTTCTGCCATACAAAGCCCTGACTGTCAAAAAGTCCCCAAACGTATATCCTACACGGATACCCTGCAATGCATTATTTATACCGAGAGTCCTGTCCTCGTAAGTACGGAAAAGCAAGCCGCTGCCAAACTGCTCATACAAACTTCCCAGACGGATATCCCAACCGTGGCCGCTGTAACCGGCATAGAAGTCATATCTGCCAAACATTTCATATTGATTATTCCCTGATGAAAAATATCCCAACAATGGAGGCAAATAACCTTCCAACTGAATTCCGGCCGAAAATCCTTTCCAGGAATAGTCCATCTTCAAATAATTGTTGGAGCCCATCCTCCCTTCAGGAGCTATTGAACCCGTTTTATCATCATTAAAGTAGTATGTCGTATTAGTCTCCAACCCTGCAGAAAAGTTGCCCTTGTCCTCATTTTGGGCAAAGGCAACTGCTGTCAGAGTCAAAAGACCTACTGCCAAGGTAAATCTTTTGAGCATAAGTTTACTGAAGTTTTAAGATTTGATCAAAAAGTTCCTCCTCGCTGCCGGGAGTATAGCCGGTATGGGTATATACCACATTGCCCTCGCGATCAAGAACAAATACAGTAGGTTGAGTCTGCACGTTCATCGCGCGCTTCAAGTCACTGTTCTCATCCAGCAGAATAGTAAAATCAGTCCAGCCGCGACCTCCTACCATAGGCTTTACCTTCGCACTGGAACGGGAATCATCTGTCGATACAGCCACGACCTTAAACTCCGCCTCTTCTATCCAGTCTACATAAGCATCATTAATGGCTCCCAATTCCTGCAGGCAAGGCTTGCATGTAGTGTACCAGAATGAGAGGATTACGGGAACTCCGTCATCCATAATAGATTGGACATTAACGACGTTGCCGTCTATATCCTTTACTTCCACATTAGGAAGCCCCTTCTGTGCCCATACAGCAAGCGGAACACAGAACAATACTGCCAATAACAGAAAACGTCTCATACGATTATTAGTCTTCATACTCAAACAATGCAAAACCATTTATAGGAATATCAGATACGTTATCGACGACATAGCCATAATCCATATAAGAACGTCCTGCCGTTCCCTCATATGTACCTTCTCTCATTGTAAACACCAAAACGTGCAAATTCTCAGTATTCTGTACATTTGCAGGAATTTCAACACTCAAATTGATAGTTTCGTTACCTTGCGCCGACAATGCGTATTCATCTCCAAATTCGTCAGTAATCGAAGCCCTCAAAATGTCACTATGTTCATAATTTCTCGGGTCATCTACAAGTCCTGTATAATCAGACTGCTGACCGATAACACCGTCTTCCAACAAGAATGCGCAGACATTATATGTACCTGCCTCCTTTGAGGCTATATTGATAGTCACATTCACCGAGCCACCATCAACCGAAGCGACACCTCCGATAACGGTATTAGACTTAAGTTCTTCAGTCTCGACTGCTTCCTTGGCAAGATTCACAAACTCGTCACGGGCTGTCGTATATCCGCTACTATAATTTCCAACTTCTGAATAATAATTAAAAGACGCAAATGGCGCGCCACCTCCTGTGCCAAATAAATTCTCAAATATTCTAACACTACTACATGTCAAGGCTCCTGAATTAGTATAAAAATTCACTAACTCTATGTGGTTGGGATACAGCTCTATCGCCTCATGAGCAGAAAGGCTCAGCTGAGGGCACCAACCGCACCAGTTCCCCGTTATTTTCAAAATCAATGAACGACGAATAAATTCGCGGCTAAAGTCTGCAACAAGTTCCCCCATCTGAGAGACCTCGATAGTGTCTTTCACAGTTCCGTCCACACTATTGAGATAAATCTCTGTGCTGCGTACTTCACCATCGTTGGCCTCAATCTGCATATTGATATTGTAGGTGCGGTATGCAGAGTAAGTGGTATTGTCGGACAGGAGCGTTGAATCTGACTCCGTAACGCCGTCTATGGTTATCCAGTCAACGCCTTCTGCTAGTACTGCCTCAAAGTCAAGATTACCCTGGATGGGGAATGTGTACGACTGGGCTTCGCCACTTACAGAAGCTGTCGATGTTTCCAAGTTCCAACCGGGAATCGGGTCCTGGAAAACATAGTACTGAGTGTTTGTCTCATTTTCTCCAACACCGACAGTGATGATGAAATCGGCTTCCTTCTCGCGCAATTCGGTATTTGCCTCCAACACGGAAACAGAAAGTTCAACAGTGCCAGGATCTCCGCTAAGAGGATAAACGGAAAACCACGTATTCGAGTTTCTCACCTTCCAGACATCGTCTAATTCCATTGTCACTGTAATAACGGTATCCGCAGCATTGGGCAGGAATATGGAATTGCCGACCATATCAATAGGTGGTAATGGATTATCACCGCCTTGATTCTCTTCGCAGGAAGAGACTATCACAGCTGTACCCAACGCGGCACAGCAAAGGAACATTTTTGTTAAACTTTTCATGATAAAAACATTAAGTATTGATTAATTATTGCTTGCTGTAATTCTCCAGTCCTTTCTTCAGGAACTGTACAAATGCATCTACATCCAGATCATAACTTCTGGGCTCGGCCAGCAGCTCTCCGTTACGGCCCTCAAGCACGTAGCAGGGCTGCGCATTAACACCATATTGGGTAGTCGCTATATGCGAGTTTATCTTCCCGATATCCTTCAAAGTCCTGTTGCCCACTGTAATCCAATCGCTCTCGTCAGCCTTCTTCTTATCATCGCAGTACATGGCCAAGATCACATAATCATTGCGGAGCATCTCAAGCACCTGAGGATCTGACCATACGCGCGCCTCCATCTCACGGCAGTTGACGCAACCGTGACCGGTAAAGTCTATGAACAGCGGCTTACCGACTTTCTCTGCATATGCTCTCGCCTCGTTGAGCTCGAAGAAACCCTGCAGACCGTGAGGCAGGTGCAGGAAATCACTGTACTTCGGAGTGCCCATATCCGATACTGCCGCCTGATTGGAAGTTCCGGCACCGGAAGCCTGTATCACGACCGGAGCCTGCTCCTGACCCAGAACGAAATCCTGAGTAGTTAGAGGAGGAAGGTAGCCGGACAGGGCCTTCAAAGGCGCTCCCCACATACCGGGGATAAGATAAACCACGAACGAGAATACTATGATAACCAGAGTCAGACGTCCCACACCTATGTGTTTCACCTCATCGTCGTGTGCGAACTTGATCTTGCCCAACAGATAGAAACCGAGAAGAGTGAAGACCACAATCCAGATGGCCAGGTAGACCTCTCTGTCAAGAAGTCCCCAGTGATAGGTCTGGTCGGCCGTAGAGAGAAACTTGAAGCCAAGAGCAACCTCTATGAAAGCGATAACGACCTTTACCGTATTGAGCCATCCTCCGCTCTTCGGCAACTTCTTCAGCAACGAGGGGAAGAGGGCGAATATCGTAAACGGAAGCGCAAAGGCTATCGAGAACGCCAGCATCGTGATGATTGGCGCCCAGAACTCACCCTGTGTAGACTTGATCAGCACGGCACCGACAATAGGTCCGGTGCAGGAGAACGACACAAGCACGAGAGTAAGAGCCAGGAAGAATATACCTCCGAAGCCCTTGGTATCGGCTTTCGAGTCGGACTTGTTGACCAGCTTAGAAGGCATCGTAATCTCGAACGCACCGAAGAAGGATGCGGCAAAGACCATAAACACCAGGAAGAAGATGATGTTCGGCAGCCAGTGCGTAGCAAGCCAGTTGAATATGTCGGCTGTCACGGCATCTCCACCTACAATCCTTGTCACCAGGATAATAATCGCTATGGGCAAGGTGTACAGTGCCACGATGAATATACCGTACATGGCGGCTCTCATACGGCCCTTGGCTGCGCCTCCCTCTCCTTTAAGGAAGTAGGACACAGTCATCGGCACCATAGGGAACACGCAAGGTGTCAGAAGAGCGGCAAAGCCCCAGAGGATAGCCTCGAGGATAAGTCCCCAGATGCTCTTGCCCTCAGTACCGGCCGCAGCGGGAGCTGATACGGTATCCTCCGCATAAGGGTCCACCTCTGCGACAGTCATATCGGGAAGACTTACAGTCCACGCCAGTTCCTGCGGGGTAGTACAGTTGTTCTCGTCACATGTCATCCACTCGACGTAAAGGTCAACTTCCGCATTTTTCTTTTTCAGCCTGATATCCTGCGAGAATGTCACAGTCTCCTCGAAGTAGCCGATCTCCATCATGTAGATGTCATCGTAATACTTATAGGGCTCCTTGGAGATAGTCACTCCTCCGACTTTCTCCGCACGACGGCCGTCAACGACATTGAACTCCGCCACCGTTGCGGTGGGGCCGAACTCAGTCCTGAGAGTGTCATAGATATGCCAGCTAGAGTCTATCGCCGCTGTCATGGAGACACGGTAGAGATTCTTCTCCAACTGCTCTACCTCAGCCTTCCACTGCGCATGGGTCTCCTGCGCGGCCACTGACACCATTGACGCTCCTATCAGAAGAAGCAGCAATACTAACCTTTTTTTCATTTCCTTAATAATAAACAATTTAATACCTAAACCTCTGTTTATAACTCACACTAAACTACAAAAGTATAAAAGCATTTTAAAAAAACAAAAAAAGCCGACTGAAAATCAATGATTCAGCCGACTATTTTAATACTTCGCCTAAAGCATACCGCCGTCGCAGATGATGACCTGTCCAGTCACGTATGAGGAAAGGTCGGAGGCAAGGAAGAGGGCCACGTTGGCTATGTCCTCGGGGGTACCGCCACGGCGGAGAGGAATTTTCTTGTTCCACTCGTCGCGTACCTCCTGTGGCAAGGCATTGGTCATATCGGTGATAATGAAACCAGGCGCGATAGCGTTGGCCCTAATGCCGCGTGAGCCCATCTCCTTGGCTATGGACTTTGCCAGACCGATCAGGCCGGCCTTGGATGCGGAATAGTTGCACTGCCCGGCATTGCCGTTTACTCCGACCACGGACGAGATGTTGATGATGCTTCCGCCTCTCTGACGGGCCATTATCGGAGTCAGCGCATGAGTGAAATTGAACGCGCTCTTGAGATTGACCGTGATGACGCTGTCCCACTGCTGCTCCGACATTCTCATCATCAAGCCGTCACGGGTGATGCCGGCATTGTTGACCAGCACGTCGATATGACCGAAATCCTTGAGTATCTGATCCACCGTCGCATGGGCTTCGGAGAAGTCTGCCGCGTTGGACGCATATCCCCGGCATTCCACTCCTAATGCCTTTATCTCAGCAACAGTGTTTTTGAAATTGTCATCTTCCTTCAAATCTGTAAAAGCGATATCCGCTCCAGCTGAGGCCAGTTTCATGGCAATAGCCTTTCCTATGCCTCTGGCAGCCCCCGTAATCAGGGCAACCTTTCCTTTTAATAAATCTTCCAACATAATTTTCCGTCAATTAATTGATTTTGTCATTAGGTACTACTGCAAACGAGAGGCTGGCCTCTACGCACAGATTGCCGTTTACATACGCCTTGGCATCTATCCAGAAGAGCATCGCCCTATGATTGGTGATATTGGCATGCACCTCAATGGTATCTCCTGGCACGACCTGGTGTTTGAAGCGGGTCTTGTCTATGCCGGTGAAAAGAGTAGTGTGTCCTACGAGATAGTCTTTAATGAGCAGCGAGCTGCACTGTCCCATAATCTCACACAGTATGACTCCGGGCACTATGGGCTGTCCGGGAAAATGTCCCTGGAGGAAGAACTCATCGCCCCTGACATGATACTTTCCGATGACAGAGCCGTCCTCCTGAAGTTCCATCTCATCCACGAGCAGCATCGGCTCGCGATGGCGTAAAAACGTCTTAATCTCTTCTCTATCCATATTGAGTTTGGTTTTAGTTGTTTGTCTTTGTTACAAGCGTCTGAAGGCCAGGACAGCATTGTGGCCGCCGAAGCCGAGCGACGAGGACAGGGCCATGGTCAGCTCAGCCTTGCGGGCAGTGTTGGGATTGACATCCAGGTCACATTCGGGATCGGGCTCCTTATAATTGATGGTGGGGGGCACGATACCGTCATGCAGAGCCATGACTGCCGCTACAGCCTCGATACCGCCGGCCGCTCCGAGGGCGTGTCCGGTCATGGACTTGGTGGAACACAGGATGGCACGGCGGGCCTCGGTCTCACCGAGAGCCAGCTTTATGGCAGCAGTCTCCGACTTGTCATTAAGCGGAGTCCCGGTTCCGTGGGTATTGATGTGCAGCAGATCCGAAGTACTGTAATGCGCCTCGGTCAGGGCCTGCCTGAAAGCCTTGGCAGGAGTAGAGCCGTCAGGACACGGGGCCGTATAATGGTAAGCGTCACAGGTGTTGCCATATCCGCATATCTCGGCGTATATCTTAGCTCCACGGGCCACGGCATGCTCATACTCCTCAAGGATAACGACTCCGGCGCCCTCAGCGATTACGAAGCCCTGACGACGGGCATCGAAAGGCAGGGATGCCGCCATGGGATCCTCGGCGGGAGAAAGGGCCTTGCTGTTGGAAAAACCTCCGATGGCCAGAGGCGTGACGGCAGCCTCGGTACCACCTGCGATGATGGCGTCCGCATAGCCGAACTTAATCGCCCTGTATGCCTCGCCTATCGAGTGGGTACCTGTCGCGCAAGCCGTCACTATAGGCAGGCAGACACCTTTGGCATGGTGCGCTATAGCCACGTTGCCGGCAGCGATATTGGCTATCATGGTAGGGATGAACAAAGGGGATATCCACTGAGGACCGTCCTTGATCATCTTGGCCGTCTCGTTGACGAAGGAGTGCATGCCTCCGATACCGGAGCCGATATAGACTCCGAAACGGTCGGAATGCACCGTCCCCGGGGTCTCGTCCTGCTCATCGTCCGTGGATTTCAGTCCGCTCATGGCCACGGCCTGGTTGGCAGCCGCCAGCGCGAAAAGACTGAAACGGTCGAACTTTCTTGCGGCCTTCGGCTCGATACCGTAATCGGCCGGCTTGAAGTCCTTGACCTCGCCGGCAATCTTCACTGAAAGACCGTCCGTAGGAAACTGGGTGATATAGTCTATACCGCATACCCCGTCCACGATGTTCTTCCAGAAAGTCTCTACATTATTTCCGACAGGAGTCACAACTCCCATTCCTGTCACTACTACTCTTTTTTCCATATTCTATTATTGTTTATTTTGACCAGCGGAGAACACACGCACCTGTGGTGAATCCTGCTCCGAACGCGCTGAGCAGCAGCAGTTCTCCTGTTTTCAACTTATTACCTCTGCTGAGGTCGTCCAGCAAAGCCGGAATCGAAGCGGAAGATGTGTTCCCGTATTTGTCCAGATTAAATGGGAACTTGCTCTTGTCCTGGTTCACAAAATGCCGGATAGACTCAATAATGCGGACATTGGCCTGATGCAGCACATACAGGTCGATGTCATCAGCAGTGATTCCGGCCATAGTCAACACCTTGTCTATGTCCCTAATGGATGACGACACGGCCAGTTTGAAAACATCCTGACCGTTCATCGATACTCCGTCCGTATCAGTCTCATCCTTGGTCACAAAAGGCGTCGGCTGGAGTCTGCGTTTCTGATACAGGGCCTCCACCTTGCAGTGAGTGGACAAGCGGATGGACTTGAGATCGTCTCCTTTCGTCACGACCACGGCCCCCGCCGCATCTCCGAAAAGGATACATGAAGAGCGGTCTTTCCAGTTCATCATCCGCGACGGTTCCTCCGCGCAGACTATAAGAATGTTCTTCATATCCTTAGTTGCCAGATACGCTTCCGCCACATCCAGCGCGTAGATAAAACCCGTGCATGCACAGTTGATGTCCATCGTAGGACATGTGGCGCCTATCATACCCTGAATGACGCACCCCAAACCGGGAGTCACATACTCGTTCACCACATTGGAGCAGATAATGAAGTCTATCTGCTCCGAAGTGACTCCGGCATCCTCCATCGCCTTTACAGCGGCCGTGGAAGCCAGGTCCTCCAGACGCTCGGACGATATCACACGCCTCTCATGTATACCCGTTCGGGTTACTATCCACTCGTCACTCGTATCCAGGAAGTTCTCCAGCATGGCATTAGTCACTGTAAGAGAGGGACGGGCGCTTCCTGTTCCAATGATTCTCATACTAGTTAATCTTTGAGTTGACAATTTCCAGCACTTTCTTCTCCTGCACCTCTGCCTCAGCTGCTATCTCCGCTGCCTCAGTCACAAGTGCCCCGGCTTTTTCACGGTCCTTCAGACCGGCAGCGTTGATCTTGACATTGAGGAAAGCCCCCAATACGGCCGAACGGGCAGCAAGAGCACCAACACCGGCATCGGACACCGAGTTAGGATTGCCCTCCGAAGCCATCGCCTCCACCAGTTCAAACACCTTGAACGAGGCTTTCATGGTCCTCAAAGGTACCTCCGTGGCATAGAGAGTAGCCTCCTGCATGGCCGCAGCACGGGCTTCCTTCTCCGCATCAGTCTTCTTGGGAAGCGACATTGCGTCCATGATACGATTGAACGCAGCGGTATCCTCATCCACCAGATGCAGCAGCTCGTACATCAGCTCCTGTCCCTTCTCAGCCCACTGGGAGAACTTGGGGCACTGGTCATCCCAGCCCCTCTTGTGCGAAGACAGGTTGGCCACCATCGCACCGAGAGCGGCACCGAGAGAGCCCATGTAAGCCGAGATGGATCCGCCGCCTGGAGCCGGAGACTCACGGGAAGTCTCCTCGGCAAAGCCACGTACAGTCAGGTCTACCAATTTGGGAGTCTTGTCACTGTCCTCGAGGATATACTCGATCACCTTCTCGCGGGGGTTGAATGGCTTCAAGTCATCCAGACCCATGGACTTGACGGCGATCTTCACGATGTCATCCTCGGGAATACCGCAGGAGCGGTTCTGCTTGGCCAGATAATGCTTGCCGGCATCAATGAGCACCTTCTTGGGAATAAGGCCGACTATCTCCGAGCCGGTCACCCTGATACCGCGGGCATGGGCTTTCTCGCATACCTCGTCGAAAGCCACGTGCACCGGAGTCACATTGATATTTGTCACGTTCATGGACACCTGGGCGATACCGTACTCCTCAATATACCATCCGATGGCCTTGCAACCTTTAAGAGTACCGGGAATCCATACCACGTTGCCGTCGGCATCCTTCACCACCTTTCCCGTAATCGGGTCTCCCTCCCTCTTCTTACGGCCCTTCTCGCGCACATCGAAGGCGATAGAATTGGCCCTACGGGTAGAAGTTGTATTGAGGTTGTAGTTGATTGCCACGAGAAAATCCCTCGCACCTACGGCTGTCGCACCGGTTCGTGCAGTGTAGTCATCTATCACGGCAGGACCGAAATCCGGACGGACTCCTTCAGCAAATCTCTTGGCCAGCCCCTCATACTCACCGCTGCGGCATACGGCCAGGTTCCTGCGCTCAGGTGTATAAGCCGCGCTCTCATAGCAGAATACCGGTATTCCAAGCTCCTCGCCTATTCTTCTGGCCAATGTACGGGCATACTCCACGCACTCTTCCATCGTAACGCCGGCGATAGGCACGAGGGGGCACACGTCGGTAGCGCCCATGCGGGGATGCTCCCCGTGATGATGCCTCATGTCGATAACCTCGGAAGCCTTCCTGACCGCGCGGAAAGCGGCCTCCATCACCTTCTCAGGCTCACCCACAAAAGTCACCACAGTACGGTTCGTAGCAGCACCCGGGTCCACGTCAAGAAGCCTTACGCCTTCGACACCCTCGACTTCATCTGTGATCTGCTTGATAACCTGCATGTCGCGTCCCTCGCTGAAATTGGGGACACATTCGATCAATTTTCTTGTCATGATTTATCTATTTATATTTTTTCTTCCTATTAATATATTTTACCATTGAGCACTATGTCATCTATAAGCTGCGAAGTAAACGAGTACGGGACGAACTCGTAGGACGGTATCTCCTTGGTAATAAAGAAAGACGCCTTCTTGCCCACAGTGATTGAACCGTAGTCGGCACCCACTCCCATGGCAAACGAGCCGTTGACCGTAGCCGCGTTCAGCACCGTCTCCGGTGTCAGACGCATCTTAATCATGGCCAGGGCCATCATGAACTTCATATCTCCTGAAGGACATGAGCCCGGGTTATAATTGGAGGCGACAGCCAGCGGAAGGTCATATTCCTGCATCTGCTTGGCCTTGGGATAATCCATATCCAGGAAAAATGTCGCGCCCGGAAGAAGGGTGGCTATGGTGCCGCTGCCCTGCAGGGCCTTGAACTCCTCGGGACCGGTGAACTCCAGATGGTCCACTGAAGCCGCACCGTACTTGACTCCGACCTGCACACCGCCGGAGAAACTCATCTGATTGGCGTGTACCTTCGGCTGCATGCCATACTTCGCTGCTGCCTCGAATATCCTGGCAGCGTCATTGACGGTAAAAAAGCCCTCCTCCACGAAGATGTCCACATAGTCGGCCAGCCCCTCGGCAGCAACGGCAGGCATGATGTCGCGGATTATCTCATCCACATATCCCTCGCGGTTGCCCTTATACCTGGCAGGCACGGCATGGGCGCCCAAAAAGGTAGTACGTACCATGAGGGGCGTCTCCTCGCCCACCCTGCGGGCCACGCGCAGCATCTTCACCTCGTCCTCCACCGTCAGACCGTAGCCGCTCTTTATCTCCACGGCTCCGGTGCCGAGGGAGATGATCTCCCATGCCCTCACCAGCGTCTGACGGAGCAGGTCATCCTCCGAAGTATTATGCAACAGCTCCACCGAGTTCAGGATACCGCCTCCACGGCGGGCAATTTCCTGATACGACAGACCGCGGAGCTTGTCCATAAACTCCATCTCACGGCTGCCGGCATACACCAGATGGGTGTGCGAGTCGCAGTAGGAAGGAAACACCATCCTGCCCGACGCATCGATTACCTCATCCGCACCGTCATCCATGACTTCGAGAGTCTCCGAAGCAGTGCCCTCCATAGTTCCGAAAGCCTTTATCCGGTCTCCGTCTGTCAGCAGCCAGGCATTGTCAAGGCAAGGCAGAGTCTCCATCTCCTTGCCTTTCAGAGGAGACAGGGGTGCATCCTGCCTGACGCCGACCATTTTTTTTATATTTTTTATAAAAAGCGACATTTTTAAAATTCGGCTTCCTTTATAAATTCGATTGAATCCTTGATTCTGGTATACATCACCGTATCCTCCTCTATGAAAGGAACGACCTTGCGGTAATCCTCAAAGAACTTCTCAATCACGGGCGATGACTTGCTGGCTCCGGCGCGGTGACGGAACTCCAGAGCCTGAGCCGCGTTGAGCATCTCGATGCCGAGAATCTTCTCCACGTTCTCAACGACACGCACACACTTCGTAGCGGCGTTGGCACCCATGCTGACGTGGTCCTCCTGTCCCTGAGACGAATCGATCGTATCTATCACACAAGGAGTACAGAGCTGTTTGTTCTGGCTGACGACAGAAGCAGCGGCATACTGAGGTATCATAAAGCCGGAGTTGAGACCGGACTTGGCCACCAGGAATGACGGCAAGCCTCTCTTGCCTGAGATGAGCTGATAGGTACGGCGTTCCGAGATAGAACCGAGCTCGGCCAGAGCTATCGCCAGGAAGTCAAGGGTAATCGACAACGGCTGTCCGTGGAAGTTGCCGGCGGAGATGACCTGATCCTCGTCGGGGAGGACGGTCGGGTTGTCGGTCGCGCTGTTGACCTCTGTCATGAACACGCTCTCCACGTACGAGATGGCATCCTTCGACGCACCGTGTACCTGAGGCACGCAGCGGAAAGAATATGGGTCCTGAACCTCCTTGCCGGGACCGTCGATAAGCTGACTGCCCTGAAGATAATTGAGGATTACACGTGCCGTCTCCATCTGTCCTTTGTGGGGACGTACTGCGTGTACGCCGGGAGTGAACGGCTCCTTACGGCCGTTGAAAGCCTCGAGTGACACTGTGGCAATCTTGTCCGCGGCTGCTGATATATGCTCCGCCCTGATGATGCACCATACGGCATGGGCCAACATGAACTGAGTACCGTTCAGAAGAGCCAGGCCTTCCTTGGAGGCCAGAGTCAAAGGCTTCCATCCGAACATACTCTCCAGCTCGCAGCCGGGATATCTCTTGCCCTTGTAGTCAAACTCGCCCAGTCCCAGAAGCGGCAGGCACATGTTTGCCAGCGGTGCCAGGTCTCCGGATGCTCCAAGAGAGCCCTGCTGGTATACGACAGGAGTAACTCCCTCGTTGAAGAAATCCACCAGCCTCTCGACCGTCTCGACTCTTACTCCAGAATAGCCGTATGAAAGTGACTTGACTTTAAGCGCAATCATAAGACGTACTATTTCCGGCCTTACCTCCTCGCCCACTCCGCAGGCATGAGACATCACCAGGTTCTTCTGGAGCTGCGACAACTGGTCCTTGTCCACGGAAACATTGCAGAGCGAGCCAAAACCGGTGGTCACGCCATAGATAGGCGCCTTCTGGTTCTTCATGCGCTCATCAAGATAGTTACGGCACTTTGCTATTCTATCTTTTGCTTCTTTCCCAAGGTGCAGCATACACCGGGGATCCAGCAGAGTCCTGACCTCATCCAATGAGTGGATCCTCTTATCTATATCAAACTGTATCATGCTTTTGTAATTTAAATTGCTTTTAAACTACAAAGGTAGCAAAATATCTGGAAAATCCACCCTTTCCACAGAGTCTGTCACCATGAATCAGCATCAAAACGGAGAAAGAGAAAGGGGCGGAATATCCGATGACATCAATGCCGCCATTTGACCTCGGTCCTTCTCAAGCCCTCGGGGAAAGTGCTCCATTTTCGCCGAAAAGCCCGGCACTTTCCCCAGGGGCGGAAATGCCAAGTGCCGCCAGCGGTGCCTGTAGAGCCGACTCACCTACAAGCCACGGGGGAAAGTGAACCAAAATCGCAGGAATTCCCGGCACTTTCC